>Ga0075120_10001559_pt1 | contig 17761 bp, 23 predicted proteins | sample AntAceMetag02UKL_FD_69792 | JGI IMG/M metagenome (GOLD analysis project Ga0075120, IMG submission 69792) | Saline lake microbial communities from Ace Lake, Antarctica - Antarctic Ace Lake Metagenome 02UKL | ecosystem: Environmental > Aquatic > Non-marine Saline and Alkaline > Saline | place... | reverse complement strand
GATTATCCTGGGCCAGGAGTGTTAGAAGATAATCCCAACTTAAAAATGAACCGGGTGTGACCGGTTATTTTGGTGTTCACGGCGGCTGCGCCGAGATTGTGTGATCGTATTTAAAATGATACAATTGAGATCTTACTTTAACCATGATATGTTTAGGTTATAAAATGCATTAAGAGCTTTTATAGATTAAAGTCTGCGAGAGGAAATTATGGGTAAAAAAGATATCATAGAAATTTTACGTAACTATAAATATGAAGTTGCTAATCAATATAATATCCTGACCATTGGCGTTTTTGGTTCCGTTGCTCGTGGGGAATCAGGAGAAGAGAGTGATGTCGACATAGTAATCCGTATTTCTGAACCCGATTTTTTCATGCTTGCGGGAATAAAAGAAGATTTGGAAAAAAGACTTAACAAATCTATTGATATTGTAACTTACACAGACTCAATGAACCCTTTTTTAAAAAACAGGATAGACCATGAGGCCGTATATGCCTGATACTGAACTGATATTGGAAATTCTTCACCAAATCGAAGATGCTACCAAAAAGGTTGTTCAGCGATTTCAGGTGATCAATAATCCAAACGATTTTACTGATACTGCTTCCGGGATGGAAAAAATGGATGCCATCTGCATGATGCTCATTGTTATTGGGGAGTCTTTAAAAAATCTTGATAAAGTTACGGAAGAAAAACTGCTGCCGCACTATCCAGAGGTTGACTGGAAAAAAGCAAAAGGAATGAGGGATATTATTACACATCACTATGCCAATATTAATGCAGAAACTGTGTTTTTCACATGCAAAAGAAAAATCCCTGTACTTTTTGATACTATCCAAAGAATTATAAAAGAGTTAAAAATCTAATCTTTTATAGCAACTCAAACTTTCCAGATTTATAAACAACCCCTATTTTCAACAATCCAAATGAAGGCAGATAAACCGCTTATCTGGGGTGTTAACCAGGACGCCTGGCGCGGGGTGGACAATCGCCCGCTTATATGCTATCGCTGAAGCTTTAGCAGCGCGGCCGCTCAACTTCGTTAAAAGTGAAAAAAGTGATGAACTATTCAAAAAAAGAAATTTATGAAAAATTATTTCAAATATTCATGAAATACAAAAAACGATATAAAAACCCTCCAAAATCAAAGCAAATGGCGTGTATGTGGTCGATAAATAGCCCTCCTGACATAATTGAAGACACACCGCCATTTATTGATATTGAAAAAGCTTTTGATATTTCAATTAACGAAGACGAATTCTTAGAATTTTATGATATGGATCTTGATGAAGCTACTGAAAAAATAGCAAGTATGATTAAAAAATAAATGCTAACAAACCGGGTGCAGGTGACTTTTCCCGCTGTGCTCCATTGGCATCCGGTTATGCGAAGCGTATTGGACATAAATATTTGAAGAACCTACTTGATAAAATTTCACCAAATGAAGCCCTAGGCATTTTAAAGCTTTTGGCTAAAACTGATAAGCAGATCAAAAAGAAAATCTTAGATATTGCCGAGCATATGATTAAAGGTATTGAATATGATTCTATTTGCGATGATGTGTTTTGGGCTTTAGATGCAATTGACGTAAAGGAACTATGGAATAGTTCGGGCTCAACTACTGATGGATATATTTCCACAGATGAAATGGCTTTTGAAATGATTGAAAAAGAATTAGAGCCGTTTCGGAAAGAAATTTTTCGGTTACTGGAACTGGGCATGTCACAGGAGGCTAAATTATACTGCATGCGTGTTCTAAAAGGGATATACATCTACGAACACGATTCTAATTCTGAATTCAAGGATTGGGCTACTGATATCCCTGGCGAATGTTTTTGGGATCTTTTAGATAAGTGGGAAAAACGTTCAAAAAACAAATCTGATATTAAAGAGATGAATGAATTCCTGATGAAAGAATGTGAAAACTTTATATGAAAGATAAGAAAAGGGAAAGCAGCACCAATTCCAATCTGGTTACCAAAAATAAAGACAGCAGCCAACAATCTTTTCCAATGGACCTTAAAAAGTAGCGGTGAAAAGTGATCCTCCCTCAAAAAATGGAGGCAGGGTTAAGCCACTTTTAGAAGTTTTCAATGTTCACGTCGCTTATAACGCGAGTACATTTTATAGGTACGGATAGAAATGAAACCTGGAGAAAAAAATATGGAACAAAATTCAGAAATAATCATTTATACGGATACGGATGGTACAACAAAGCTTCAGGTTCAGTTGGAAGATGAAACCGTCTGGCTGACACAGGATCAGATGGCCATGCTTTTCGGGAAAGCAAAATCAACGATTAACGAACATGTTAAAAATATTTATACTGAAGGAGAGCTTGAAAAAACCCAGACGTTAAAGAAATTCGGAATTTCCGAATTTCAGCAGAAAGCCCCGAATTATTATAATCTCGATGTCATCATTTCAGTGGGCTACAGGGTAAAATCAATTCCGGGAACAAAATTTCGGCAGTGGGCGACAAAGCGGATTCATGAATACATTGTAAAAGGCTTTACAATGGATGATGACCGATTGAAACAGGAAGGTGCAAGATCAAGATATTTTGAAGAGCTTCTTCAAAGAATCCGGGATATCAGAAGCAGTGAACGAAATTTCTACCAAAAAGTAACTGATATTTACGCAACCAGTATTGATTATAAAAATGATGACTTTTTAACCCAAGAATTCTTTGCAACCGTACAAAATAAAATGCATTATGCCATCCACGGGCAGACAGCCGCAGAGATGATAAGCCAGAGAGTTGACGTAGATAAACCATTTTTAGGTCTCACCAACTTTCAAGGCAAATATATAACCACAAGAGATATTTCCATTGCAAAAAATTATCTGTCAGAAGATGAACTCAAGCAGCTCAATCTCATCGTTTCCATGTATCTTGATTTTGCTGAACTCCAGGCAACAAACGGCAGGTTAATGAAAATGAACGACTGGATTCAAAAGCTTGATGATTTTCTGAGAATCAGTGAGAAAGAGCTTTTAACAGATGCCGGAAAAGTCAGCCATAAAAAGGCTGTCGAAAAAGCAAAAATCGAATATGAAAAATACAGAAAAGCAGAGGATAAAAAACATATCTCTGATTTTGATCGTGAAATAAAAAAAGCTATTGAAAGAAGATAAAAGCAAATAACAAAAACATGCTGATGGATAAACCGCAGATGTTTGCGGTTCAGCCCATAGGAGAGGGACCATGGAATTAATTCTCGGAGTAATTCTTGGAGCAATTGGATCGTGGCTCATTAGCCATCGCTACTATACAAAGGGCTCTAAGGAACAAATAGCATTGTTTAACAAGCTGTCAGCAGACGTACGCACGGCAATCCTGCGCAATCCCAGCGATGTAATTCGACATGAAGAACTGGTGGCAATCCTTGAGGAGTTGAAGAACGGTCCGGTTGATGCCAAAAGGCTCACTGGCCCAATTGATGGGGGCACGTGGTGATAAGGCCTAACAAATAAGGATAGATCGTGGTTCGCTGCGCTCACACGATCTATCCTTATTTGTTAGAAAATGGCTCGTCATTAAGGGATTATCTTTGGGCTAATGATAAAAAAAGTATAAAAATAGCTACAAAGGCTTTAGAGGTAATGAAGCCTAACGAAGTTGTTACTTGCTTAGAGTGGGCTATTGAAGACTTTTGGAATAGGCAACCCGGTTGGCCAGATCTCTTTATATACAAAAACAAGGAATACAAGTTTGTGGAGGTTAAATCTCCTCATGATAGTTTGTCTATTGAACAAATGAATTGGTTTGAATGGGCAATAACAAAAAGCAAACTTCCGTGTGAAATATGTCGAATAAAAAAAGAAAAAAACTAAATACCAAATAACCCATGCTTTCACAGCGACGGCAAAAAGCCGCCGCGCGTGAAAGCACCAGTTGTATCCCAGCCAAACACGGCAGCAAAGGTGGTGATCAATTATGCTTCTTCAGTACGACATTTCTCCCTCAGCCACGTAAGCCTCTTGGGTGCATTGTGATATGTCAAGAATTTTTACTTGAAGCAATTATAAAAAAGACCTATAATAAGACCCAAATATAAACCATTATTAATGGAGGTCTTTATGGAATCCGTATTAGCTAACTGTTCAGCAAGCATTTCTGAGTTAAAGAAAAACCCCTCAGCATTAATTGACGCATCAGGCGGAGAACCCATTGCCATCTTAAACCACAACAAACCAACCGCCTACTTGATCCCAGCCGACACCTATCAGCAGATCCTTGATAGGTTGGAGGATTATGAACTCGGCCTGATCGTGAAAGAGCGTGGACATGAGAAAGCCCAAGCCATCGACGTAGATATCGATGAGCTATAAACTCAAGTTTCTCCCAACGGCTCTGAAGGAGTGGAAGAAGCTGGACAATTCTATTCAGGCGCAATTCAGGAAGAAACTGAAAGAGCGTTTGGAGGCCCCTAATGTACCCTCCGATAAGCTTTCCGGCTTTGAGAATCATTACAAAATCAAACTTAGGGCCAGTGGGTATCGACTTGTGTATGAAGTGATCAATCAAGAATTGTTCGTCCTTATTGTTGCTGTTGGGAAAAGAGAAAAGAGTGCTGTGTATGAAAAAGCACGAGAGAGATCATGAATTCAAATAAAGACTCCCGTGAGAAGCTAATAAAAACCCTTGGTGGATACGATGGCAACACCGGCCCCTCGGAGGCTGCAAAGGCCGAAATTCTTGCAAATTGCGTTGAAGATCTTATAAACTCCATTGACAAAAATTCCGAAAAAAGTAGTCAACTAAGCCGTGTCATTATTTGGCTGAATGTCATTTTGGCTATTGCGACACTGGCATTGGCAATTATTGCCGGAACAGACCTGTATTTGCGCATTCAGGACGTTGATAGCTTTCACCAAACCACTCAGATTTCTACAGATGTGAGCAAGTAGTGGTCTATCTGCCCGTTACCCTTAGCTAGAGCGCCAATTAATAAAATAGAAAGGTAAAGAATATGGCAGATCGAAATCGTAAAGTAATAGGCTATTTTGCTTTTGCTTCTCCTACTGAAGTTGTATGCACAGGTAATGCATGTGTTATCTCTGGTTCTGTACGAACTATGAAAGCATTCGTAAAAGAAATTGATCCAGAAGGACTACAAAAACGGACGATTAAAAAGACGTTATTCGGAAACAAAGTTCTAAATATCTTGCAGGAAATGTTTGCGCGGTAAAGGTTATTGCAGAACCCTTCATTAGCAAAAGCATTTTATTCTGTTTTGTATTAACTTATTCATATGTTTTTGCTGTATCGTAATAGGCTGCGTCAATAAGGTCCTGGTATTTTTTTATCACAACCCTTCGTTTGAGTTTCATGGTCTGTGTAATCATATCGTTTTCAAGCGTAAAATCATTGGCAAGAAAGAAAATTTTTTTTGGGATCTCATATCCACCGTATTTTTTCTTTAAGAATTCTACAATTTCTTTCTCAATCATATCAGTGACATCTTTGTTCTTTATAATCGATTCCGGGTCAGAGGGGATATTATTTTTTTCAGCATATTTACCCAAAACATCAAAGTCAGGGTGAACAAAACAGATATTATATGGTTTTCCATCTCCATACAACATAACATTGGTCACATTGGGAAGCAGCTTAATATCCTCTTCCATTGAATCTGGGAAAACATACTTGCCGTTTTCAAGTTTATACTGTTCTTTGATGCGTCCTGTCACATAGAGGAACCCGTCTTTGTCAAATCTGCCCCGGTCGCCGCTCCTAAAACCGCCGTCCGTTGTCATGACTTTTTGGGTCTCTTCGGGTTTATTGTGGTATCCCTTCATAACGTTTGGTCCATAGACGATGATTTCACCATCATCAGTACCATCTTCAATAACGGACTGGTCGATAACAACTTTCTGTCCTTCAAGCACTCTTCCCACACTGCCGAGGCGATAGGCATTAAGGCAATTCATGGTCACGGCTGGAGATGTTTCGGTTAATCCGTAACAATCGAAAGCAGGCACACCAATGTCATAAAAAAATTCTCCAATTTTTTGATTCATGACAGCACTTGCGGTAAGGGCACCTGTCAGCCTGCCACCAAAACCAGCCCGTATTTTGCTAAAAACCAGTTTATCAAAAATAATGAATTTAAAGTTTGTCACGATGCTGGATTTCCCCTGTTCATTCAGCTTTCTTTTTTTTTGAGCTGTTTTACGGGCCGCATTGAAAAGTTTTTTCTTAAGCCCACCTTCTTCTTCCATGCGGGCCATGATGCCGTCATATATCTTGTTAAACAGCCGGGGAACACAGACCAGATAAGTGGGCCTCACCAGCTTCAAGTCTTCTGAGAGGGTGGTCACATTGCGCATAAAACCAAGGGAACCTCCAAACTGTATCCAGTTGTTTAATTCACCACTCAGAGCATATGAGTGAGCCCAGGGAAGGATTGAAAGCCCCACTTGGGATTCAGACAGTTCCGGATAAAGTTTGTATCCCCCCCTTGAAGCATAGGTAAGATTCCCGTGAGAGAGCAAAACACCCTTCGGGTCTCCCGTTGTTCCCGATGTATAAATAAGAACAGCGATATCTTCGTGGCTTGGGATGATCGGTTCAACAGGATTGTCAGCCCCTGACTTCTCAAGAGCTTTCAGGCTGTTATCCCCATACATATCAATGATATATATTTTTTCAAGCGTCGGTATCTCCTTTAAAAACCCTTTGACTTTGTCATAGATTTCCTGACTGGAAACAATCAGGACTTTGACCATACTGTCCGTGATGATATATTTCCATGTCCTGGTACGTTCTTTTTCGTACATGGGAACAAATCGGGCATTGCGGCCGTAGGTCGCATATGACAAAATGCACCATTCAGGACTGTTGTTGGCGATGATACCAACGAAATCCCCTTCCCGGATTCCGGCATAGGCCAACCCGCCGCGAGCATTATTAATGCGTTTACCGATTTCTCCATATGTTATCGAATTGAGCGGTTCTTTATTATTTCTGACCCAAAATAGAGTATTGTTTCTGAATTTTTTAACACTTTCTTCCCACCATTCAACCAAGTTATCAGGTTTCTCATATTTCCACATAAGCAATCCCTCCACAGTTAATTAATTCACGCCTCATAATTGGGCCACAGGTAATTTTTATATTTTCCTGAGCTTCATATTTATTACTTTCAAAAAATATGCCAACTATTGTCCGCGAATAATTATCTTTGAAACACCTGAAATACAGTGCGATGAAATGTGTTGATATTTTTTTGCGCCGGCAGGTATCAATCGGAATTTGTAAACAGACAGAAGACATAAGTGTAACCTCAAAAAGGTCATTCAATACATCGACCATCCGATCGAGAGCTTTTGACTTATTTTTCTTGTAAATAATATTCTCCCATGAGTAGCCTGTTTTTGGGAGTGATGCTTTCATGTCATATTTTTTGTCCAGACAAATAATTGTGGTGATTCTTGATATCATTGAATTCTTAACGATATCAAAATCACCGATTGTCTTTTATAGCCTTTATAATCAGCAAAATTAATGGAGACAAGTGAAAAAAGAGATCAAAAATGTCCAAGGGTTTATAAAAGGTCATATTTTTAATCATGATTATTTTTTCAACGACATGTGGCATCGGACTTATGGGTGTCAATAACATAAAAATCGTTGCAAGGATCAAAGTTGAATAAGGAAGTTTATTTAAAAATTTTAACATGAATCTTTGACTTTTTTATTTTATGTTGATTCCAAGAATATCAGAAAAGTTGATATGATTCAAGCTGTATGGTGTTTAGTTAATCGCATTATCCCCAGAGCAGTTTTAGATATCCCAATGTAATGGCACCAAAAAGTGAGAAAGACACATATAAAAAGAATACGCGAGACTTAACCAGTGTCCAGACCGCAGCCATTGCAGGTAATGTGGTGGTTGGACCGGCAATGAGAAAAGCCAGGGCTGCGGCAGGGCTCATTCCCTGGGTCAGAAGGCCGCTGACCATTGGTAAAGCGCTTAAATTGCTTGTATAGACGGGAATACCAAGAAAAGCTGCAGTTAAAATAGCCCAGGAATTTTCCCGGCCCATAATTGTTGTTATCCAAACTTCGGGAATATAAATTATTATCAATGCCTCAAGGAAAAAAGCCAATGCCATGAATTTAATTACCAATAAGGTTGCCGTCCAGGATTCCCTGGATAAGCGTTTCCAGAAATTTTCTTTTTCATCACAGCCACAGCTGTTTGATTCATCGGTTGCGGTGGTATTCACCTCCTGCATTGTCGAGCCGGTACCAAAATTGATCGAAGGTCTGATTTGAGTGCCGATGTTTGAATTGGCAGCGCAACAGGCAGTTGTTGGAACCAGTTTTTCAGATTTTAAAGTAAACAGGTTTTTTGCACCGGTTGAAATACCAGACCAAATGGTTTTTCCAATCAAAGGCCTGTTTCGAGAATCTAAATTGCTTTTGTGTTTCAGGACATCCGTGCTTATCCATTTTTTTTGAACAAGAAAATGAGTTATATAACCTGCGGACAGACTTAAGATAAGCGTCCCAACCAAACGCCAGACAGCTAAATCCAATCCAATCGTTCCCACACTCAAAAAGAAGATTTCAGGGTCCATAGACGGGGATGCGATCCAAAAAGCCATGACAGGCGCCAATGGTACGCCACCAATCAATAGCGCAGCAATAACAGGTATAACCCCGCAGGAACAAAATGGACTGAAGGCACCAACAATGGTTGCCAGAAAAATAGCAGTGATCGGGCCTACGTCAAAGGCACGTTTTATATACTTTGAGGCGCCGGACATGTTCACGGCTACTGCAATTGGAATGGTAATCACAAGGTAAGGCCAGATATGAATAAAAGCATTCATCATAAAATTTGTTATTTTGATAATTTCGTTTGTCATGATAGTTTCCTTCGTTTATTCTATATTTCCAATTATTTCGAAATATTAATGCAAAATTTTTTTAATGGTTACATTTTTTTCCAGTACAGCACTCGGACTTAAGAAATTCTACCAATTCATTTAAAACCTCAAATTGAGGGATACAGTGCAATGTTCGGCTTTCTCTTACCTGCCGAATCAACCCTACCGAAACCAATCGACTTATGTGGTGCGACAGGGTAGAGCCAGGTATATTTAATTCCTCCTGAATCTGACCAACCGGCGCGCCTTCATTTCCCATTTTCACAAGATATCTGAAGATGGAAAGCCGTGTGATGTGTCCAAGTTCTGCCAATTTTTTCGCTGCTGTTTCATCTTTCATGACTCGAGTATAAGGGTGAAAAAAATAATCTGTCAACTATATTTTTAGAATTGTCGAAATATGAAGGAATAGTTTATAAAAAATTTTCATCCTGATCTTGATAATCTGTATCTCAAGGGATACATTAAAGCCATGAAGTATGAAATCGAGAGCACAAACCAATACGAGCGGAACTGGAGGATTAAATCATGGCACTTAAAACCAAACCCTTTGACATAGCTGAACACCTAAACAGTCCTGAAGATATTCGCTACTTTCTGCAAGAGGTGGCGGCCACCGGCGATGAGTCGGACTTTATTCACGCCCTGAGCACTGCGGCTAGGGCAATGGGCATGACCGAGGTGGCCAAAAAAGCAGGTGTCACCCGAGCCAGTCTTTACAAGTCTCTGGCAGAAGACGGTAGACCGAAGTTTATTACCATCAGCAAGGTGACCAAGGCCCTTGGCTGTAGACTGGCTGTTGTTTGACGGGTTTTTAAATTCATGTGTTCAAGGGTAGTATGGCCGTTCCAATCAGTCATTTAACACTGATTGCGGGGAAAACCCCGCAACCGGTTAATTCAACGTTAAAGCTTACATCAAATATGAAAGCTAATAATGCAAATGCAGCCGAGCGCAAAAAAAACAGCACCCGCTGGTTTGCGGCGTTGACCCAAGGGGGATAAACATGAGTAAAATCAAAAACCATCTGGTTTATCAATTTAAGATTTCTCTTTACGAAATAGAACCTTGTATTTGGAGAAGAATACAGGTGCCTGCTAAATATAGTTTCTGGGACCTTCATGTAGCAATTCAGGATGCGGTGGGGTGGTTGGATTACCAGGCCATGGGATTACGGATAGTAAATGCAGGAAAGAGCAAGTATTATGATGCGGCTATATCCAATTTTGAACAGGCTAAACGATATTATGAAAAAGCAGGTCTTGAACCAGTCTGGCTGGAAACGGTTGAAAAAGTGATGAATAACCACGCCAGAAAACATAGTTTTATGCCGGGTTTTAAGCGGGTGGTTGCCGGTAAAGGCCCAAGTACAGAGCCGTCCTTTATTGAACGGGCGAAAACGCGATGGAGAAAATAGGATTTGGGACAAAAACTACGATTCCAACCAGGAAAATGCATCGGGCAAATGTCGTGCCTCAACAGACAACGCAAATTTCTGTTTCTTCAATTCTTCTTGATGAAGATATTTATCCAAGAAAGGGTATTGATCACAGGTGTGACCCCGGACACCTGCCTTGCCATGGGACGCAGGTGCTGGGCTTTTGATATGATGGACCGGCCGGAAACGCGCCCTGAGATTGAACCTTGCACATGGCGCATTTCATCTGATCATCTTTGATCTGCATTAGTTGGACGACTTTATCGAACTGAATTCCGAAAAAGTCTTGACTATTTCGGAATTGATGTCAAAATAGCCTTCATGAAACGTTACCTGACAGAATATATTCAAGAAGATTTAGACCAAAAAATTATCCTGGTAACCGGACCGCGCCAAGCTGGAAAGACAACATTATCAAAAATGTTGGAAAATGATTTTGATTATTTCAACTATGATAATATCGATGACAGATTAAGCTTACAGGAAAAATCCTGGGATCGATCAAAACCTCTGATTATCTTTGATGAGCTGCACAAGTTAAAAAACTGGAAATCATGGTTGAAGGGGATTTATGATACGGAAGGTATTCCGCCATCAATACTTGTTACAGGCAGCGCCAAATTAGATACGTATAAAAAGGTTGGAGATTCTCTGGCAGGAAGGTTTTTCCAATTCAGAATTCATCCTCTGGATCTTAAGGAAATTCACACTTTTTTGAAACCGGATGATCTTGAGGCTGAGTTGGATAAACTTTTGGCGTTTGGTGGTTTTCCTGAACCCTTTTTAATTGGAACAAGCCGATTTTATAATCGCTGGAAAAAATCCCATCTTGATATCATTTTAAAGCAAGACCTCATTGACCTGGAAAATGTCCAGCAGATAACTCAGATTGAAACACTGATCCAATTATTAAAGCACCGGGTAGGAAGTCCAGTCTCATATAGCTCCCTTGCACAGGATCTACAATGTTCAGATAAAACTGTGAAAAGATGGTTAACAATACTTGAAAATATGTATGTGCTTTTTAAAGTATCGCCTTTCCACAAAAACATTGCCAGAGCTATTCAGAAAACTCCCAAATTTTACTTCTATGATACAGGCCAGGTTCTGGGTGATCAAGGTGTTAAACTTGAAAATGCTGTGGCATGTGCCATTCAAAAAGAATTACATTTCCGGGAAGATTGTCTGGGAGAGGAAGGGAAACTGTATTATCTAAAAAATAAGGATGGCAGAGAAATTGATTTTTGCATAACCGCAAATAACACCCCTTCCCTATTACTGGAGGTAAAATGGAATGACAGCAATCTCAGCTCAAATTTTGAGATATTCAAAAAATTCTTTCCCAACATTAAAATGATTCAAGTTTCAAAAAAGCTGGATAGAGAAAAGACTTTCCCGAATGGGGCGGAAATTAGAAGTGCATCCAAATGGCTCACTGAATTACATTGGGCATAAATTCTTCCAACTTAAAAATGCACCGGCTTTTACCGGTGATTTCACGTTAAATCGAAAGGAAAAAAAAAGCGATGCGTAGAAAAGATAGACTGATAACAGATATGGAAACTGATTCCATTCTCGAAAAAGGCGAATATGGCATTTTAAGTACAGTATCTTCTAATAATGATCCTTACTGTGTCCCACTTAATTATTGTTTAATTAACGAATGCATATACTTTCACTGTGCGGTTGAAGGAAAAAAAATTAATAATATTAATAACAATCATAAAGTTTCATTTTGTGTGGTAGGAAGGACCGAGGTTCTACCCGATAAATTTGGCACCAATTATGAAAGCTGCATTGTTCAAGGGTTGGCATCTGAATCTTTAGGAGAAGAAAAACAATTGGCTCTTGAAGGCCTAATACACAAATATTCTAAAAACTTCGTCTCTGAAGGATTAAAATACATCGAAAAACTTAAAGATAAAACGAGAGTTTTTAAAATCTCGATAGAATCCATTTCAGGAAAGGCGAAGAAGTAGAAGGTAATATATCATACCTAATCAGAGGTCAGAAGCAAAACCGGTGATTCCCACCTGGGACATGTTTTTGATGACGGCCCCGCACCAACTGGACTGAGATATTGTATTAATTCTGCTGCATTGAGATTTATTCCCAAGGAAAAACTTCAAACTGAAGGGTATGCTAAATACCTTGAAATGTTCTGAAAAAGAGAAAAAATGACTTTTCAAAAAGGCCAAAAAACAGGAATCAACAGGGCAGAAAGGACAATCACAATTATATTCAGCGGCATGCCAAGTTTTATGTAATCTGAAAACCGGTACCGCCCTGGACCATACACCAGCAAATTGGTTTGATACCCGATGGGGGTGGCAAAACAGGCACTGGCGCCAAAGCATATACCAATAATAAAGGGCCTGGGATCGGCACCAAGGGATGTTGCCGTTGTCACGGCAATGGGAAGCAACAGAACGGCTGTGGCATTATTGCTTAATATATGGGTACAAATGCTGGAGAGAATAATTACCCCGAGAAGGACTGTATTGGGACTCTTACCATCAAACAGGCTTAAAAAAGCATCAGCATAAAGCTTTGTTGCTCCGGTTTTCTGCATTGCAACCCCCAGGGCAATTGTGCCGACAATCAGCAGCAGGACTTCGGATTCAAGTGAGCGATAGGCATCTTTCAAGCTGAGACAATGGGTTAGTGTCATCAAGAAGACACCCGTCAACCTGAATGGGTGCTTCACATTCCGGGAGTATGAACGTCATAGTTATCCGATCCGCGAGTTCAAACTGCCAGGAGATTGAAGATTCGATACCAATGGCAATGCCGCTTTCGGAAATGTCCAACATTAATCCTTTGGCTGAATGTTTTTCCCACTTCAAATCCACTTCGATGGGGTTCATGGCATTAGTCTTCACCCGAAATGCCTCGCGTCGATTGAACCGTTGAAGCAGGCCTGTGTCCAGGTTTTGGAGGAGATAGGTGGGATTCATAAATTGAAATCGATACAGGATCGCATCCTGGCTTATACTTGAATCCTTCACCAGAGCGTCGAGCATTATATTCCTGTCGGATCTATGGATCATAAGAATGAGCCTTATCTGCTCGTCCCTTTCCAAATCAGGACATTCTTCTACAGGAAAAGATATTGCAACGCCATTCATATTCACATCGGCCATGTTGCCGGCCAACTTGTTTTGACTGGAGAGAATGAGGCTAAATGAGAATAGCGTGTCGGTTTGAGGCTCGGCCGGATACTTTTTGCGCTTATTTTTTTTAAGCCAATTTAGCATATTTTTATATATCTTAAATTTGTAACCCTATCATTTAAAAAGGCTTTGAAACAAAGCCCCTTTTAATTGACGATCTTAATAAATGGGATAGCGATTCATGGGAAAAGAATAGCAATAATCATACCACCTGTATCAATATGACAGCATTGATTATAGAGACTGGAAAACCATTTAAATTCAGCCTATTACAAAGACATACCAAAACAAACAATAGCGGCGGGTTTTATAGTAGAATCATGAATTTTATTAAAACAAATAAAGATTCTTAACCCTGTTGTCGGGTTTTCTATTTGAAAAACACTGAGTTGTCAGAATATGATAAAAATTCTTATTGAGTGATAAATTTTGTTGTTTTCAGAGGGTCTTGGCAGAATAAAGTATGCGCCCATTAAAAATTTTTGAACCGATGACGGCTGTTTTCTATTTTTTCTTTGCAAATAGAAAGAAGAAGTAATAGACGTCCAACACCTCATATACAATTTTCGGTTGTAATTTCTACAAGATGACAATGCAAATTAATTTTAGTGCTGAATTGTTTCAATCCCATATGGGTTTGGGAACATTTTACCAAAGGCGTTTACAATGGGGTTTGTTGTGTTATCTTAATGCCATATGAGATATGTCATAAACCAAACCCCTTTGGAGAATATATGAATAGCGCCCCTTTTGAAATGGGACCCATAAGACCGGTTGATGAAGCGGACAGCCTTTTGATCCGCACCACCCGGGGCTGTCCGTGGAATAGATGTACCTTCTGCGATCTGTATAAAGACATGAAATTTTCCCTGAGATCTGTGGCAGAGATCAAAAAAGATATTCTGGCTGCAAAAGCCTATTTCAACGGTCACCCCTTTGAAACCTGTTTTCTTCAGGACGGGGACAGCTTTGTCATGAAAACAAAAGACCTGATCGAAATCCTTAAAACCCTTCGGACAGCCTTTCCCTCCCTGAAACGGATCAGTTCCTATGGCAGGGCTCAAACCATGGTCAAAAAAACCTTGTCTGACATGCAGGACATATGTGATGCCGGGCTGAACAAATTGTATTGCGGCATGGAATCCGGTTCTGCCCAGGTCCTTGAACGGGTCAAAAAAGGCATAACCCCTGAATCCATTATCCGATCCGCGGGCATGGCCGGAAAAGCGGGGATGGATGTAACCCAGTTTATTATTCTGGGGCTTGGCGGACAAACTCTGTCAAACACCCATGCCATTGAAACGGCAAAGGTACTCAATCAAATCGATCCGGATCATATCCGGGTGCTGACCATCGGGGTAAAACCCGGTTCGGAACTGGACCGCCAGATGGCAGCGGGAGAATTCATCCTGCCGTCGGAAACACAAATCATTGCAGAACAGCGGCTGCTCCTGGAAAACCTTGAGGGGATCTCAAGCCATTATGCCAATCACCACAGCGTTGACCTGCTCCTGGAGATCCGGGGTCAATTGCCGGAAGACAAGGATCGTTTGATCACTATTCTGGATCGGTTTCTATCTCTGGATGATATGGATCAGATCAATTTTATCCTGGGAAGGCGCCTGGGATACTATAGACGTTTGTCAGACATGGGAAACAAACTCCAGTATCAGATTGTGGAAAAACAGGCTCAAAAAATACGGCAGACTGATCCAGATTCATTTGAACAGATTTTCCACAACCTGCGCATCCAGGTAATATAATTGACGTGGAAATGAGCAAATCGCCTGAATATTTGGCGGAGGACCTGTTCCTTAAAGTTATGGAACAGGTCGTATTCATTTGCAGTTAAAAACTCAACTTTCCGAGTTGCCATATTTGAGTGGGGTCAGGCTTGCATTATTGCATTTTTGATATAGATTTATTGATAAAAACACAATAAAACAAGCCTGACCCCGTCTGCAAGAATTTAAAACCGAAAATTGAGTTAAAAATGTCCGTCAGGCTATTTGCTTAATACCTCTGGTGATAGAATACTTCCATGGGCATCCTTTAATACCAGAAGCGCCTTTTTTTGTTCGATAAGTATATCAAACAGGGTTTGAGGAATCCCCGGTTCTTTTGTATAGGCATCCTGCTGGAGTTCAATGCGTTTGATAATATTGTCCAGGTATAAGGAAAATTGTTTTATATAAAGCGCTTCTGTGTATTCCTTATCAATAAGCTGTTTAAATAATAATTTTAAATCATCATATCTGGGAAGATTTCCAATGGGTGTTTCAATATAGTCTATTTCGTTGTGGGCATATCGTTCAAGCCAGGAAAGCCATACTTTTACATCTATTTTTTCGCCCAAAAGCCTTTGAGATTCTCCGCCTCTGGCCTTGTCCGTTAAAAAATAATTAAGACCCGCCATCACAGGCTTATATTCTTCTTTTATTTTGTCGTTTCCAAAAAATTTGAACTGGGCATCCATATAATCTCCCAATGCACCTGGAATAAAGGGTGCATTGGCCCAGGGTGCTCTTTTAACACCCGTTGCACCGACTTCTGTTGCCGTGGCAGCGGAAACAATACAGGCCCCGATAACAACGCCTGCATCGGAATTTTGAGCCACCCACACCGGCGGCATGGTATCAGCATCCCGTCCACTGTATGTAAAGACTCTGGTCAAAGCGCCTTTTGGGTTCTCTGCTTCCGGGGAATAATTATCAAGGGATTCAGACCTTAATGTGCAGCGGGAATTGGGGTGAGACAAAGGAATGGGTTTGCCATTTTCATCTATTTTACCTTTATACCATTCCCCCTGGAAATTAACCCCTTTATCCGGATGATCTTCGTTATTGCCTACCCAGTGAGGCACCTTGTTTCCATCAACGAGAACATTGGACCAGATCACTTCGTGTCCAGGCTGTCTTAACACTTTCATCAGCAGCGGGTCACCTTCCAGATTGACATCTTCAACAATGCCGAAAATACCACATTCCGGATTGATGGATCTGATACTGCCGTCATCTGCAATCCACATCTGGGCAAGATCATCACCGATAAAGACATTTCCTGCCATGGCCGTGGTGGTTTTTCCGCATCCACTGGGGGCAGCGCCCGCAATCCAGGTTACCCGTCCATTTGGGCCATGGAGCCCGGTGATAAACATATGTTCAGATAATTCATTGCCAAAATTTTCATAAACAGCCTTATCCACGGCAAACCGGTGATTTCCTTTTTTGAGCAGCAGGGTATTGCCGGCATAGGTGCATTTCCAACTATATGTTGTTTTGAATTTGCGATCCATGAAAACCCTTGCATCGGGCAGATCCTCGGTCCTGTTAAGGCCTTCGCTGTGAACATTTGTAAAGAAATGCCCCAGGGCTGCAACTTCTTTGTCAAAATCAGCATAAGCATTCCTATAGAGCAGTTCTGCGCTATGGGCAACATAAGTGGAGCTTGTGATTTCCAGCGCTGGATTTGATACAGGAGCGCCCACAGGACCTCTCATATAAAATCCAATGATCATGGTCATACCCTTCATGATATCTGTCATATTGGATCGGACCTGTTCAAGGGCCGTGGGTCTGTCCATTCTGTTGGCAAGAGAACTGACATGATCTTCCGGGTTGGCAATATAATAAGTTCTGTCAATGATTCTGCCCTGTTCGGCGGCCAGATCATAATGAATGGTATGCCCATCCATGGCAAGAGAGCCTTCCTCTTTTTTTGTGAGGGCAAGATTTCTGATAAATTGCCTGTCTTCAGATGATCCTGTATTGACAAAAACGACAGAAGGATTGCAAATAACAATTGAAGCAGCAATTTTCTTTAAGACTTCAGGATGTTTGATTTTTAAAATCCGGGGCAATTGCTCATCATCCATATATTGTTTAAATACGGCTTTAGCACTTTCTTCGGAATCCACTTTTCCAAGTTCATTAATAATGTCAATATCTTTACCGGTTTTAAGCATTTTTATCATGGTCTCCTTTAATAATTTTATTCACGGGTTTTTTCTTTTTTAACATTAAATTTAGAAAAATCAAATCTTATCTTATTTTTTTTAAAAAAGGCAGATTGTATTTTCATGATAATCAGTATAAAAATAGTGCATGGCCGAAAACCCCGTGTTTGGGTGAAAAGTTGCCCATATACAAGGCGCAAAAAATCTTGAAACCGGAGTGTACTACTGTACATGAGGCCCGATTTATAATTTGGCAGGATTTTGCAGCAACGCAGTAGATGGGTGAGTTTT
>Ga0075120_10001557_pt1 | contig 17765 bp, 14 predicted proteins | sample AntAceMetag02UKL_FD_69792 | JGI IMG/M metagenome (GOLD analysis project Ga0075120, IMG submission 69792) | Saline lake microbial communities from Ace Lake, Antarctica - Antarctic Ace Lake Metagenome 02UKL | ecosystem: Environmental > Aquatic > Non-marine Saline and Alkaline > Saline | place... | reverse complement strand
TAAAACGTCCGTCTGTTTCGTTGCGCACAATCATTCGTCACTGCGAAGAGGGTTTTTGGAGGGACGCGCTTCTGCGCGTCCGCTCGATAGTCACATACGGCCACGGCAAAGCGTGGCCCTCCAAGATCTCTTCCTTTAGTCGAGATGACAGGCAAGCAGGTTTTTTTTAGTTTTTAGTCTTGGTTTTAAGGTTTTTAACCCCATCGTAGCGTAGCCGAGCGGAGCATTTGGGCACGGATACAGGGCGGCAAGCTGTTTGAGCGAAGCGAGTTCTTGACGTCCCCGTGAACAAATGTTTTGCGAGGGAAGTTCCGCCATAGGCGGAACCAGGATACGCGGGGGGTGTCCTTTCTTGGGGGTACCGCTTCTTTGGACACGCAAAGAAGGGGTACAAATATCTTTTTTTAGTGTTAAAAACTTTTATGTTCATTTCTTTGCTCGCTCCAAAGAAACGAACCAAAGAAAAGGCGCCCAGCAGCTTGGCCTTCGGCTCTCCTCGCGAAATGCACAAACGCGGGGTCGTCAAGAACTCATCCCGCTTCTCGCGGGACTTAAACAGCTTGCCGCCCTTTTTCCGCGCTCGCACATTTCGTTCGGCTGCGCTGCAACGGGTTTAAAACCTTACAATCTGTAATACAAAAAAGTTGACAGACCAGATGAGTGACAAAATAATAACGGCTTTTAAGGGGTCAACCCCAAGAACTAAAAGGCTGTTCAAAAATGATTGGGTGCAAGGCGCGCGATGGTATGAAGAATGAGACGTACTTTGTCGTACGTTGCAGTATAGAGACGAGCGCAACGCAGCAAACGGTTATTTTTCAACAGTCCGTTAATAAAGTCTGAGAATGCATATGACCTCCCCTGCCCCTGTTACCGTTGTTCATATCATTACCAAAATGGAACTTGGGGGCGCACAGCGCAATACCCTCTATACGGTGCAGCACCTTGATTCAAAGCGTTTCAGGATTTTTTTGCTGACTGGTCCCGGCGGCGAGCTCTTGGCGGAGGCCCGCGCCTGTAAAGGTTTTCGGCTCATGCCTGACATGATCCGCCAGATATCCCCTGTGCGCGATTTCAGGGCTCTGCTGCAAATCCGACGCGAGCTTGTTCGGATTATGGCAGACGGACCAAGCGACGCGCCCGTGATAGTGCATACGCATAGTTCAAAGGCAGGTATTATCGGGCGCTGGGCAGCATGGCTGGCAGGTGTGCGCATCATTGTGCATTCCGTGCACGGGTTCGGGTTTCATGATTTTCAAAAAGCCCCGGTGCGCCTGATGTATAAGGTGCTTGAGCGCCTCACCTCCCGGATCACAAAAAAATTTATAGTTGTTTCCGAGGCAAATCGTACAACCGGCGAGGCTGCCGGAATTTTCACGCGTGATGCCGCCTGTCTTATTCGAAGCGGTATTGATATCGACTCTTTCTCCCGCATACCAGATGATGCGCAGGCTGTGCGCCGCGAGCTGGGCATCCCGCAGGACGTGCCCCTGGTAACAATGGTGGCATGTTTTAAGCCTCAGAAAGCGCCGCTTGATTTTGTGCGGGCCTGCGCTGCTGTGCATCGTCTCTATCCCCAAGCTTATTTTCTGCTGGCGGGCGACGGTGAGCTGCGTGAACAGATTGAGGCCGAAGTTGCAGCCCTTGGCCTTGAAAAGAATTTTTTTATGCCGGGTTGGCGCCGTGATGTTGCCGCAGTGCTGCATGCATCCACAATCGCGGTGTTGTCATCCTACTGGGAAGGCCTGCCGCAGGTAGTGCCGCAGGCCTGCGCCGCGGGACTGCCGATTGTGGCTACCCGTGTGGACGGAACGCCTGAGGTTGTGCAAGACGGGGTCAATGGTTTTCTGGTCACGCCCGGGGATGTCGAGCTGCTGGCTGAAAAGATAGCCTGCCTGCTGGAGCACCCGGTTGAGGCCCGCGCCATGGGCGCAATCGGGAAAACCATGGTAGCTGAATTTGATATCAATGCCATGGTGCGTGCTCAGGAAGATCTGTATCTGGAACTGGCCGGACGCCGGTGATAGAAACTTTTTGGGCCAAGGGAGTTGCAAAAACGATGCAAATAGGTTATCTTTAAAGGCTTATAGGCGGCAGGATAAAGAGAAATAAGGCTGCCGGTAGTATGTCTCAGGAGGAATAGTTATGCCGATTTATGAGTACGCATGTGATGATTGCCAAAAAAAATTCGAGATGTTTGTTGGCATTCGCGATGCGCCCGTGCAGGAATGCAAATATTGCGGGGGAAAAAATATACGAAAACTGATCTCCAATTGTTCTTTTCAGCTTAAGGGAACCGGTTGGTACAAAACCGATTATGCCAACAAGGATTCAAAGGATTCCTCGGGCGGCACAAAAGCACCGGCTGGAGAGAAAACGAGTGCTGACAGTTCTGAGAGCGCGTCAAAGGATAGTGAGTCAAAGGACAGCGAGTCAAAGAAAACATCCAAGGACGGGGATTCTTCTAAAGCGTCTTCATCCGAAAAAGCCGCTTAGACTGCCCAAAAACACCCATCTGCTGCGGTGCGCTACGCTGGTGTACGCAAAAGCACAGGATTGTTCATTGAGTCAACCCTACGGGATTGACCGCTGTCGCTCTTTGTCGGCCAAAGGGCTGTAGCTGACAGGCCAATGCCTGTCTCAACGAACCAAAGAAAAGCCGCCCCGCAGCTTGGCCTTCGGCTCCCCTCGCGAAATGCACGAACGCGGGGTCGTCAAGAACTCGTTCCGCTTCTCGCGAGACTCAGACAGCTTGCCGCCCTTTTTCCGCGCCCGCACACTTCGCTCGGCTGCGCTGCAACGGGTTTTAAAACCTTGGAAGCCGTTTTTTTTAATTTAGAGCGGCAATCTGTTAGGGCAGGTGCTATTTTTCGCTATAATTTTTTTCTGTTATCCCGATAAAATAAAGAGATAGTTACATATGCTCCACGCTTTGGCAGGAGCGTGCTTGATATACATTCTGAAATAGGGCGATGGGGAAACCCGTGGCAATTGCTGAACATGATGGTGGGAACTAAGCGCACTGCATTATATGATGCCTGCAAAACAATTTTCGGTTCTGAGATAACCGTTTCGGACGATTTTTTGAGATATCTGCAGCCAGTTGGTTTAAAGGCCGCATATCGCAAGCGGGCCTTTGAAACACATCCGGACCGGGCCAGGGCTGTCAACGATCAGGACTCAGACAGACACGGCCGTTTTCAGCAGGTTCTCAGTGCCTATGAGGCCCTGCTGCACTATGTTGAGAGCCGCAGCCGCCGCGTCACCGGGGAGCCGGTTTTTAACGGGCGCCGCAAGCAGAGCTATACTAATCGTCGCACTCGTCAGCGCAGCACCCGCCCTTCATCCGATCATTATTATCAGGGTAGACTTCCGCAGCGTTCGTTGCTGCTGGGGCAATACCTCTATTATTCCGGCCGTATTTCGTGGAAGGACATGATTGACGCAATCGTGTGGCAAACCGGACAGCGTCCTAAAATCGGGCAGCTTGCCCTGCAGGCGGGCATTATGTCCTCCCGGGATGTGGTAACCGTGCTTTCCAGCCGGTCAGACAATGAGCGTTTTGCCGCCTGCGCGCAGCGTTGCGGTTTTATCAGCAGAAATGAGCGGGTGGCCCTGATCGGACGGCAGCGCAGTATGCAGCACAGTATCGGAGAATACTTTGTGAAGCACGGTCTGATTACGCTGCGCGATCTTTCTGAACTGCTCGCGGGACAGCGTCTTCATAATACAAGTGCCTGCCGGGGGTAACCTCCAAAAGTATGAAAAAAATACTTTTCTGCTTCTTTCTGTGCGGTGTTTGCATTTTCCTCAATGCAAGTTCTCTTTTGACAGGGTATGCCGGGCTTTTCAGCGTGCATAACGCAACACCCGGCGCGGATGCCCTGGTGGTGCTGGGAGGAGGGATTGAAACCCGTTTCCCGCACGCGCTTGAGCTTTATCAGCAGGGGTATGCTGATAAAATTTTACTGACCGACCTGCGACCCCCTACCCTCGGCATTCCTGATTTTGACTGCAGTGAACGCGCAATTGCCCGTGCACAGCGCGACTTTTTTGAGCCCGGTGCGCCCCTTGCCGTTGTGCCGTCGCGCTCTGGCAGAGGATGTGTATCAACCTTTGATGAGGCCTGGGATCTTTTGGCCTATAGTCAAAGTAAAGGATACGCGCGCATTATTATTGTAACCGATGCTTTTCATACCCGCAGGGCGCTTTATGCATTCCGCAAGGTGTTTCAGGGCTCCGGTATAACCGTTGAAGCCATGGGTGCCCCCAATGCCGTATTTAATGAACGCAACTGGTGGCGCTCTGACAGAGGTCTTAAATCCTACTTGCTGGAACCCCTGCTTTTGACAGTGTATTTTTTTACGCGGTCCAATATCCCCTTCCTTGAAAATTTCTAAGAGGTTGTTCAAAAATAACCGTTTGCTTCGTTGCGCTTATCATTCATCACTGCGATGTACAAAAGTACGCCTCATTCTTCATGATGGCGCGCGCCTTGCCCTCGGTCATTTTTGAACAGCCTCCTAGTTTGTGTGGGTTAAGCCTGAAAGCTATTGTTTGTTAACGCGTTTTTTGTATTTAGGTTTTAGGGTTTTAAAACCCGTTGCAGCGCAGCCGAGCGAAGTGCATGAATGCGGATTAGGGCGCCATGCTGTTTGAGTCCCGCGAGAAGCGGGATGAGTTCGTGCCGTCCCCGCATTAAGGTGTTTCGCGAGGAGAGCCGCAGGCCAAGCTGCTGGGCGCCTTTGAGTCAAGGCTTTCAGTCTTGACCGCTACGCTCTTTGGAGCGAGCAAAGAAATGAACGTAAGATTTTTTACTGGTTTTTTAACATTAAAAAAATGTCGTACCCCTTCTTTGCGTGTCCAAAGAAGCGGTACCCCCAAGAAAGGACACCCCCCGCGTATCCTGGTTCCGCCTGTGGCGGAACTTCCCTCGCGAAACATTTGTTCACGGGAACGTCAAGAACTCGCTTCGCTCAAATAGCTTGCCATTCGTATCCGCGCCCAAACGCTTCGCTCGGCTAGGCTACGATGGGGTTTTAAAATCTTAGAACCTTTTAATTCGGCTTACCATTTTTTGTGTCTTTGATTCTAAGGTTTTCAACCCCTTCGTTTGGCAGCCGAGACGGGTGCATTATCAAGGATACGGTCGTTATGCTGTTTGAGCGCCCGGATGTGCGAGTTCATAACGACCCCTTGAGAATGTGCCCGGCGAGGGAATCCCGACGTTAGTCGGGACGCGAAACGCCAGGGGCGGCTTTTCTTTGGTTCGTTTCTTTGTGCCGCACAAAGAAATGAACATAAAGAGTTTTAAAGATTTTCTAATATTAAAAAAATGTCGCATCCCTTCTTTGCTTGTTCAAAGAAACGAACGTAAGATTTTTTACTGGTTTTTTAACATTAAAAGATAACGATTCGCCCTTTCATATTTGCTTGCCAGCTTGAATATTTATATATATGCTATACTCTTTTCAGAGAGGCCGAACCCCTTTCACAGGCGGAGAAGACAACACATGAAAACCAGGACAACTATCACAATCGTAGTCGTGCTATGCCTCATCTTCGGGCTCTACGGCGTTAATATGATTTATTTTTCCATGAAGCCGGCTCAGTTTGTGCTGCCCAGCAGTACTGAAGGCCCTTCCGGGGTTATGGTGGCTGACACGCTTGCGCGGCTGATGGAGCATGAGTTAAACGGCCCCGGCGGCTGGCTTCCCAATGATCTGGCGCTGACACCGGGCTGGATGCTTGATAACCGCCCCAATTTTCAGCTCGGCGTGCTTGAGGTTGTGCGCTACAGCACGTATGCCTTGAGAGAAAATCTCTCACGGCAGCGCACCACCGACAGGATTGACCCGGACTGCGATACGGCGTTTACCCGTTTCAGCAATGATCCTGAGCGGTGGATGATGCCCTCGGCCGAAAACAAGTACCGGGGCGGTATTGTTGCGCTTGATACCTATGTCGGAAATTTAAAGCAGGGCAGCGCCTATTTTTATCCGCGCAGCGATAACCTGATTATGCTGCTTGAGCAGTATGCCTCTCTGTTAGGCGGGGCCACTGCCCGACTCCTGAATGCCTCGCGGCCCGAGGCCACGGCTATAGGGGAAGACCTTTCTGACCATGCGCCGGTTACCTGGAGTGAAATTGACAATAATTTGTATTATGCCCAAGGCGTTGGCTACGGCTTGTACCATGTTTTCTTGGCAATCGCGGTTGATTTTGAGAAGATATTGAGCGATAAAAACAGCGAGCAAATTGCGCGTGAAATTATCGCGTCATTGGAAGAGTCATATTTTGAACCCACCATTGTCACCAATGGCAACCGCAGCGGTATCCTGGCAAATCACAGCAACAACCTGCGGGTGTTCCTGGATGATGCCCGTCAAAAAATGAATTCGCTGATAAAGATGCTCGATCAGGGGTAGGGTGCAAACCGTGCTCTGCCTGTCCTGCCATGCCATCTACTTTTCGACACAGCCCTCATACATAGACGGTGGCCTGCTCTTGGTTGCCGTTCGGTTCGCGGTTTTGTTCAATAAAGGCAGCCAGCTTCTCCAGATGTTTGGGCAGAATATTCGTAAATTGAATGCCCATGCCGGCTGAAGCCGCGCAGCAGACTAATTTCGTCCAAACCACGCGGGCATCAATGGACATGATGTCAGAATCGCCGGGCAGTTGAAGATGCAGATCCAGCTCGGCATCGATTGGCAGGGGCTCGCTGGTTTCAATAAAAGCACCGGTCGTGCTCATGTCGGTAATACGGGAATCCGTGCTGATACCGGAAGAGCAGGATATGAAACTCAGGTCGGTTTCTATGCGCGGCGTCTGTCTTTTTTCTTGCATGTCCCACCCCCCCCGTATTTGTATGTTTTTATTCGTGTGTATGCACAGGAAACAAGCCTTGCTTAGTAGTTTCCTGTCATTAAACTGCCGATTCGTCTCCCAGTTTAATTTTACCGTCAAAAGGTTAAGAAGATTAACAATAAACATACATATATTAAAAATATTAGCATGTGTCAACAAATAAATCAGGCTTGAAGAAGAAAAAAGGGGAGAATGGGCTGGTATCAGTGAATCGGGTGTTCTACCAGGTCCTGAACCGTCCGGTATCCAGGTGGACGAAATCGGAGCTGGCATAATAGCCTACGCCGCCTCTGCGAAGGGCGGTGGCAGCGGTGCGCAGCGTGCGGGTGGGAAGATCACGTATGCGGATATCAAGGGCTTGGCCGTCCATGTGCAGGCTGTGCGTGGCCACGCCTTGTGACGTGCGGCTCAGCTGCGCGTTGGTTTGGGGGGAGCGGTATCCGGAGATGATCTCAATGGTGCCTCTAGAGCCGGTTGTCGATTGAATCTCGCAGAGAATATCCAGAAGACAGGGGTCAATAGGACGCACCTCGCCCGTGCGGAAATCCCGCAGAAAGCTATTAAGTTTTCCCTGTATCGCGCTCGAACACTGTCCGGGTGTGTGTAGAATTTCTAAACATTCTTCCGTGTGGGTATGGAAAAAGCTGAGTTGAAATTCTTTCGGTCGTGGTGCACAGCAAATAAAGGACGGGCTGATGAGCAGTCCGGTTACGGCATGTGCGGCGGCGATACAAAAACGTCGTCGACTGATGTTTGGCATAAAAGGTGGCTTTTATCCTTTAATATTGAGTTATGTATCGGCATCTTTTTATTGGTTCTTTAGTTTTTTGTTTGGCCCGTCATTGCTGCTGAGGATCTCCTTATTTGTCAAACAGAGCCCTGAGCAGCTTTTTATCCCGGCCATAGACATCATAATTAAAACAGATGATTCCGTGTTTGTCAAACCAGGCGGTTTGGTAGGTGATATGAACCGGCAGTTTTTCGCTCATGCCAAGGCCGATTCGCTTTTGTTTATTGATGGCGTTTTTGATTATTTTCGGTGTCCATGCTTCGCCCCTCTGGCGGGATAGTGCAAAGGCTGCGAGCTTTACGGGGTCGCTCACCCTGATGCAGCCATGGCTGAAAGCACGTTTGTTGTGTGAGAAAAGACTTTGCGTGGGCGTGTCGTGAAGATACACTTTATATTTATTAGGGAAGACAAATTTTATCTGCCCCAATGCGTTCCACGGGCCGGGATCCTGGCGGAGGCGGTACTGGCCCATTTTGGTCCAGCTGACCGTCTGCCAGTCTATTGTAGTCGGATCGATCTCGGTTGCATCGTCTTCCCAGCCCGAAAAAAGCCGAATATGGCGCTTCCGCAGGCAATCGGGATCTTTTCTAAGTTTTGGCAGCTCTTCATTGCGGGCGATGCTTTTGGGAATGGTCCAGTAGGGGTTGATAACGATTGTTTTGATGCGGTCGCTGAAAATCGGGGTCTGGTTCATAAATTTCCCCACGATCACGCGCATGCTCAGGGCATACTGGCCTGCCTCAAACGCGGTCAAATCAAAATGCGCTATGTTGACGATAATATATTTTTCTCCAAGATCATGCTGCTGCCAGCGCCAGCGCATCATGTTAATAATGATTTGTTTGATTCTCTCTGCAACGTCTACGTTAAAAGCGGTCAGGGTATCGGCTCCGATAACGCCGTCTGGATCAAGGCCGTGCCTCTGCTGAAATCTAACAATTGCTTCTTGTAATGCAGGGCCGTACTGCATTGTCAGGGGTGTGAGCGGTTTCGTCAAATCAAGATCACCGGTCATATACAGGCGACGCATAAGAATGGGAACGCGCGTGTCATTATCTCCCGGTTCAATGGTCGGCCCTTCGGGAACAGAAGGCCATCCACCATCCTCTTCAATTGCCCGGTACTGTGCGAGCGCCTTTTTTAAGCCAAGGTAGTGCCGGTGCGTAGGCGGAAGGCTTTTAAGATACACGGCAAGATCCGGTGCACCCAGCACCTTTTTCATGGTTGCCCGGGGGTTGAACTTAATGTTTGTCGCATTAGGGAACAGACCCGGCTCGGTGTAGAGCTGTTTGATCTGGCCTTTGCTGACATCATGGATATATTTAATCAGGTTGAATGTCAGCAGGGCATCGAGCAGGGCAAGGGATGGGGTATCGCGCTCCGCAAAGAGTCTGGAAATTTGATCAACCTCGTAATTCGCGCTATCAAGCCCCTCGCCTTCGGCCATCTTTAGGAAATCAAGGACAATCGAAGCTTTCTGTCCGGGGCCATTCGAGGTGACCCAGTAGGGGCTTAAGTTATTCTCTGGGTAGACCTCTGTCAGGCAAAAAACTTTGGAGCTTACCGCCAGTTCCTGTTTTTCAAAGCCCATCAATTCTAGGCGGAAGCAGACCATGTAGTCGGCCAATGCCTCCCTTAGGGCATCTATATTTTCTTCTGCGCGGCAGGGAGAGGCGAGAGTGCATGTGAAGAATGCAACGCAGAGAAGTGCACATGTAATTCGATGTAGGGAAAAGTTGCCCAAATCAGCACCATCGCTTTCAGCAGCTTTTATTGAAAAATAAAAAAGGGTCATGACAATAACTTAGCACATCTCTGTGCACGCCTAGCATGTCATGACCCAAAATAAGAATAAATTTGTTGCTGCCTTCGCACGTGATTCCGACGGGGTCAATAATAGGCGGCTGTTCCTAATTACCCTGGTTACCGTTTTTTTGATCAAGTACATTTCTTATGGTTTCAGCGAGTGTATGCCTATCCGTTGGTTTCACAAGAAAAGCTTTGATGCCCAAGTCCTTAGCTTGTTGCTCTGAAATTATTGAACTGTATCCAGTACACAATATAATGGGAATGTCCGGGCGAATTTTCATCAATTCTTTCGATAGTTCAGAGCCGGGCAAATTAGGCATTGTCTGGTCGGTAATTACGAGATCAAAGCTGTGGGGATTATCCCGGAAAGCTGTAAGGGCTGCGGCGCTGTCTGTTTCGCAGCGAACACTATACCCTAATGGCTTAAGCATTCTTTGGCCAAGCACAGCAAGAGCTTCATCATCATCAATAAATAGAATTCGTTCATTCCCAACCGGAGATTGACTTTGTTTTTCAGCACCGGAAGCCGGCTCATTTTCATAAGCATTAATAACGGGAAGAAACACGTTGAACGTCGATCCATGGCCGATACGTGATTCAACTTTTATGAGTCCACCGTGGTCTTTGGTAATGCCATATGCTACTGCCAGTCCCAGGCCCGAGCCTTCACCCTGTTTTTTAGTTGTGAAATAGGGGTCAAAAATATGTTGTACTGTTTCTTTTTCTATTCCCGGGCCATTATCACTCACTTCCAAGTTTAAATATTTTCCGGGGGGCAAGTCCTTAATAGTAGGAACTTCATCTTGGCTCAGATTCATTTCCTGTAATTTGACACAAATTGTACCGCCTGTTTCCTCCAGAGATTGAAAGGCGTTAGTGCATAAATTCATTACTACTTGGTGAATTTGTGTTCCATCAGCTGAGACTAATCCGCAATTGTCATCAATTTCCTGCTTTAATTCAATCGTCGCAGGTATTGTTGCGCGCAGCAGTTGTAAAACTTCTTTGACGACTGACTGGATTCTTTGTGGTGAAAAATCACTTTTTGAACGCTGACTAAAGGACAGGATTTGTTTTACTAGTTCCGCAGCGCGCTTCCCGGCCGAAATTATTACCGAAAGATTATTATGGAGCGTACTGTTTGGTGGGAGTTCTGATATGGTCATTTCGCTATAGCCGAGTATAGCGCTCAATATATTATTGAAATCGTGGGCGACTCCTCCGGCAAGGGTACCGATTGCTTTCAGTTTTTGGGTGTGGCGTTTTTGTTCCTCAATCTCTCTTCGCGCTGTGACATCCCGAAAAATTCCGATCATGCATTCATTGCCACAGATCGAAACAAGAGATGAACTGATATCTGCGAAGAAAATTGTCCCGTTTTTCCTCAAGATTGGAGTGTCTGTCGCCAGATCAATTGTGTGTGCGATCTGTTTTTCAAAGGTATTTATTACCTGCGGCAAATCTTTTCCGAGGTGTATGTCATCTACTTTCAGCCTGGTTATTTCTTCAATTGTATAGCCGAGCATCTCACAGATAGCGTTATTGGCGGTCAAAAATATTTTCGACTGCACATCTGCCACCAGGATACCATCTTTGGTAGAGTTGAAAATGGCATTAAGTTGGTCGCTCGACTCTCTAAGGGCCGTATCGGCCCTTTTGCGCTCGGTTATGTCGCGCCAAACAACATGCAGGGTCCTCTTGTTATCTTCCGGGATATAGGTCAATAAAACTTCAACAGGAAAAACCTCTCCACTGGCCCGCATGTGATCCCATTCAAAACGATGCGAGCCTTTTTCAAAGGCAGTTGCCATCATTTTATTGGCTTTTATATAAGAGAATTGACCATCAGGCTGTCGTTCAGGAGAAACTTGAGATGGATGGGTGTTGAGTAATTCCTGTTTGTCTTTGTAGCCGAGCATCGTGACTGTTGCCAGGTTACAGTCAACAAACTTATCACCAACAATGATAAGATTTGCATCTGCAGATCGCTCGAAAAGTTCTTGATATCTATCAATTTTCATTATTCTTTATCGTGGCAAAATGCCCGGTTTTTTATTGCATAATAAAGAACGGATCATACCAACAGCTTAGCACATCCCGGCGCGAGTTAAACGTAGCATGACCCCAAAATTTATTCACTATGATTTTAGATATGCACGGTGCGCAGCCCGGTTATCGTCATCAAAGAGGGTAATAGAAGCGAATAGGGGGCAGACAAAATAGGTACTGTTTGCCCCCTTTGTTTCCCCGGGTTCAGAAATCATCTGGCGCGTACACGAAGCTACACGGTACTTTTAAAAGAGTAGATGTATACTGAGTGACAGGAGCTCCCGAACTGCTGTAAACCTCGGTCACGGAGCCAACCGCGGGTTCAATGGCTAGGTTTATATAGCCTTCGGCTGAGCGATGGACGGCATTTCCAAACTGGTATTGCCCGCTTATGTGGAACCGAAAAAAGTTGTTGTCCATATATCCTGTGCCGCCGATCGGATAGTGTGTGTCGCTCATGCCGTACGTTCCTGAAATTGTATAGTGCTGCAGTTTCTGTTTGTCGGCAAATTTTACGCTTCCAAGCGATTTGACGGCAAGGCAGTACACTGAGTTGGCGCTGCCATTCAATTCCAGGCAGAGCTCTTTCGGGGCCTTTACTCCGGCTGCCGGGGTAGCAGATGTGAAACACATACATACTACGATGGTGAGTGCTGCTAACAGCTTTCTCATAGCTTATTCCTCCTTGATGGGATTACTATTGTTTGTGTACAGGTCTGGTATATAGTTTGAGAAAGTTCAAGGGGTATTTTGGTTAAGTTGGAGCTGTGAAATACATAATTTGCTTGTCCCCTTTGCTCTTCCCTATCTAGCATAACCGTCAAAGCAGTGCAAATAAGAGGGGGTTGCAAACAAAAAAGGGGACAATTCTATTGTTTAAATAGAACCGTCCCCTTTATCCATTCAGCAGTAACGTGCTTTTATTTTTTAACGCAGGTTATTTTTCCGGTTGAAATAACTTCCAGCGGTTTCTCTTTGTTCTTTTCGGAAAGCCGGTGAACCTCGTACTCGTATTCGCCTGGCAGGATCAGGCAAATGCTTGCCATGCCTCCCGGGACAATAGCCGATGTTTCATAATTACCCAGAAGATCACTGTAAAAATTAGTCGGTGCCGTACAGGCAAGACCGATCCGCGTGATGAATTTGATGGTTACCGGCCCGGGCCCCATATTTAGCCAGGCGATCGTGTCTCCCTGGTTGGCGTGCGCGTTGATGGGGACGATACCATCCTGCAGAACAACAGGGACCAGCTTTGCTACTGTAGCATCCGCAACGGCCTGCGCAGCACTACCGGCAAGCAACAACCCCAACAAAGCAACTACCATTGAAAATCTTACAAACAATACTTTTCGTGACTCCATGTGATGCCCTCCTCGGGATATAGGTTATAGAGCTCTATCGATTATGGTTTGTTCTTAGCATGCTTTTTTTCGTTTGCAAACGTATTCTTCTTATAGCCTGCAGTCAGAGAGAGAGTAGGGGGCAGACAAAATATGTACTTCTTCTCCATCACCAGCGGTATCATAATATAATGGATCAGTACCATACTATATGGCTTCATTCATAAACTAAAAGTTCAAGATCAAAAGGTGTTTCAATATTAATTGTTGAACTATCTATGGTGATTTCCTGAAGCCCCATATAATCTTTTCCAGGCGTCGGAACAGGATAGACACCCCCTTCAACATACACAGCTACTATAAACGCATAGTCCCCAAATTCAATGTCCCTCAAAAAAATTTTAACCGCATTGTATTCTTTAACGTGACCAAGGGTATATTCCCCTGCTGGAAAACCATCCGCTAATATATGTTTGGGAGCGGAAACCGGTGGCAGAGTTGTACCGGAAGCATACAAACTTAAAGCGATTAGGTCTGGCGTCCCTACAAAATCAAGCGGAAACTTTATTTTTATACTGGCAGAACCCTTGGGCAAAGGAGGCGGCTCTCCAATACCGGGGGTGCTTGAGGGTATTACAGGAACAAGACTTTTAAAGAAAGTCCAGATAGCCGCTCCTCCAAAATCAGGCCAGTTATGCTTTCCACTGTATTCACAATATTGAACAGGATATTCAGGATCACAGTCAGTATATGCAACACAGGACGGATTAGCTCCCTGTGTTGATTCACTTGCTTCGCTGCTGCAACTGTTTATGGCTACCCAGTAGTCACGGCCGGGCAAGGCCAGTTCCTGAGGAATAGTAGTGTCGTTGTCTCCGTGCATGGTAATAGAGGCGACCTGACCGATGCAGGCCTTCTCCTCATAGTCTTCTGAAAAGATGCCGGAGACCGGACCGATTGCCCTGAGCACATCTCCACGTCGACACCCAAGCATATTGGTAAAAACAGCGCCATTGCTGTGACCCACGGCAAATACTTTTCTTTTATCAAAACACAGGTTTGCTTCAAGTTCAGCATAGAGGTCATTAAAAAAGCCCAGGTCGGCTTCAAGATCCCATTGTGTCTTGCCATTTATTTCCAATGCATTGGGATAGACCAAGATAGCCTCATCACCTACAGCCTCCTGCAAATCGTAATATCCTTCGGTAAAATTCGTATAGTCTCCGGTAAATCCATGAAAACCAAAAATCAATGGATAAGAAATTTTAGGATCATAAGGTGAAGGGAGCTTTAAATAGTATTCTCTTTCAACTTCATCTGAGGTGAGTGTCAGAACTCCGGTTACAAAATCTATAGCAGGTTCGCACTCAGGACCGAGGATTTCTATCTCGCCATAGCAGTCACCAACCTTGATCGAAATCATCCCCGGCTCAAGCTCGGCAGGCACACGAACCTTAACTTTGAGTCTGTTTTTTTTCGTGTTAATTGATTGTTTCAATAAAGTTAAAGGACCAAGGTCAGCTTGGCCATGGGCATCAAAGTATTCGTCCCCGGTAATTTTTAGTGTTCGTTTTCTGTGCTTGAACAGTTTTTCGGAATGTATTTTTTTATACGTGATTTCCAAGCGGCATTCCGGGTACGCGTCTGATTGAGTTGAACCTTGTGGGCCTGCAGCCTGTACGCTACCCGCCAAAAGCAGGCACAAAAAAACAGCTAGCCCTAGAAATCTTTTCTTAATCATGGCTCTCCTTCTTTTGTAATAGGGTTTACTCGTAATCGCCCCTGATTTATGTGGTTATGACATAGCAATATGCTAGCTTTGCTTAAGCAATATTGAGCACTTTTTATCATTTATGCTGAGTATGGGGAAAAATTAGCATCGTTCATAGTGCCTGTCAACTCCATGGTCTTGTATTCGATGTTCAAGGTTCAAGGTGGGGCAGGAGTCAGGAGTTAGGGGTTCGGGGTTCGGAGGGAAAAAGGTTCAAGGGTACAAACCTAAAATCTAGACCCCTTAGCCTACTGCTCGTTATTCCGGCGCAGGCCGGAATCCAGAAGGTTTTAAAAACTTTTTTACGTTCATTTCTTTGCGCACTCCAAAGAAACGAACCAAAGAAAAGCCGCCCCGGCGTTTCGCATCCCGACTAACGTCGGGATTCCCTCGCCGGGCACATGATAGCGGGGTCGTCATGAACTCGCACATTTGGGCGCTCGGACAGCATAACGACCCAGCCCCGCTCTCATGCACCCGTCTCGGCTGCGCACCGATGGGGTTTTAAAACCTTAGACCTTAGTTCCTGTTACTTTATAGTTTTGGAGGGACGCGCTTCTGCGCGTCCGCTCGATAGTCACATGCGGCCACGACAAAGCGTGGCCCTCTAGAATCTCTCCCTTTGGTCAGATGACATGCAACGGGTTTTAAAATCTAAATCAAAAGAAGATTAACCTAAGAATTGTTTTGAAAAGTTTTTGATTGTTGCTTTTAGGTTTTTCCCTCGGAGCGCAGCCGAGGTGGGTGCATCAAAGCGGACATAGGACGAGAAGCTGTTTGAGCGAAGCGAGTTCTTGTCGTTCCCGCGAGCATGTGCCCGGCGAGGGAAGCCGTAGGCCGCGAAACGCCAGGATGTCCTTTCTTGGGGGTACCCCTTCTTTGGACAAGCAAAGAAAGGGTACAGAAAATTTTTCAAAAACCTTTTTATGTTCGTTGAGTCAGCCCCTTTTGGCTGACAGCTATAGCTCTTTACTCATAGTGTGTGTCGACATTAATCTTGACACACAATTGCACCTGTTTTATGGTTTGAGAAGCTCAAAGAGGCTCTCTTAATGTGCGCCAGCGCATTGCCCGCCTTGTTCTCCGGTTCGCGGAGAATCGACCCACCACAGGGCGCAACAGACGACGCGCAACATCTTGTGCGCCTGATATGTAGACGAGAACCATGCAAACGATTGTCTTAGCCACTGCCAACGCGCGCTACATCCACACCTCTTTCGGTCTGCGTTATCTAAAGGCCAACCTGCACGAACTCGCGCCCATCACTGAAATTATTGAATTCAGCATTAATGAGCAGCCAGTGGATATTGCTGAGGCTATTCTCGCCAGGAACCCCGCTATCGTTGGACTGGGGATCTATATCTGGAATCAGGACATCCTCGAACGGGTAGCGCGGATACTACGTCAACTTCGTCCCGATCTCCCAATTGTTCTCGGTGGTCCCGAGGTCATTTGTGCAGAGGATTTGCCCCCCATCGCCGAACACGCCAGCTATATCGTGTCGGGGGAAGCAGAGGTTGCATTTTATCTACTCTGCATCGACCTGCTTGCGGGAACCGCCCCTGATCAAAAGTTCATCGACGCAGCGTTGCCCGATCTCGCCACCATCGCTCAGCCCTACTCGCTCTACAGCGATGAGGATATCGCTCATCGCGTAATTTACATAGAAGCGTCGCGGGGGTGCCCGCATGGTTGCGAATTTTGTCTGTCTGGCCGCGCTGGCAAAGTCCGACGTTTTTCCGAAGCCGTTGTCCTCGCCGCTCTTGCCGATCTCTGGGAACGCGGCGTACGGCGGTTTAAGTTTGTGGATCGCGCCCTTCACCTGGGCATCACCGCCGCAATTTTAGATTTCTTTATTGCTCGCATGGCGGATAAGCCCTTCGTGCATTTCGAAGCGATTCTGGGCTGCCTTCCCACCCTACTGTTTGAGAAAATCCGCCAATTTCCCGTTGGCAGCCTTCAATTGGAGGTCGGTGTACAGACTCTCGATCCCACCATTGCCGCGCGCATTGGTCGCGGCAAAACCAGCTCGGAGATTCTGGTCGATTTACGCCAATTAAAGACCGAAACCGCGGCTCATCTGCATGCCGATCTAGTAGTGGGGCTGCCGGGGGAAACCCTATCGTCTTTTGCCGCTGGTTTCGATGCCTTACTAGCCGCAGCCCCCGATGAAATCCAAGTCGGCATTCTCAAGCGCCTGCGAGGAGCCGCTATCAGCCGCCACGATCAGGAATGGCACATGCACTACAGTGCTTCGCCGCCTTACGAAATCCTCCAGACCAAAGATATCGACTTTCAATTAATGCAGCGTCTCAAGCGCTTTTCCAGATACTTTGACATGGTGGTCAACAGCGGACGTTTCAAAGCCGCTACCCCGCTGATTTGGAAAGACCAATCTCCCTTTTATGCATTCCTCAACTTTTCCGACTGGCTCTACGCCCAGGTCAATCGTACCTTCGCCATTGCCCCGACAAAACTCGCTGACTTTCTGGTACGCTACCTCGTTGAAGAAAAAGGTCTTGACGAGGCCATTGCCATCACTGCCGTCAACCCCGCCCATAAGCAAACCCGAAGCTCCGCCAAAAAAACCGCCACCCCCCAACGACAACAGCGGCATAACGCTTAGGACGTTAGTCATCTCTTCAGGGCGCAGCCTGATCCTCATCCCGAATTTTATTATATAATTTGCCTGCCCCCTTTGCTCCTTTTTAGTATGGTGTTCCCTGGATTTTTTTGTTTAAGGTTCTATGTTTTAAAACCCCATCGGTACGCAGCCGAGACGGGTGCATGAGAGCGGGGCTGGGTCGTTATGCTGTCCGAGCGCCCAAATGTGCGAGTTCATGGCGACCCCGCTATCATGTGCTCGGCGAGGGAATCCCGACTTTAGTCGGGGCGCGAAACGCCGGGGCGCCCTTTCTTGGGGTACACATTCTTTGGGCGCGCAAAGAACGGGTACGAAAACAATCTTCTTAATTTTTGGATTCCGGCCTTCGCCGGAATGACAGTCATGATGGGTGTTGGATCGGAGTCCAGCATGACAGGGCAGTGATGCGTCGGGTTACGCTTCGCTAACCCGACCTACGGTCTAAAACAAGAGGTGCGGAAATTCTTATAGTACTTTTTTACGTTCATTTCTTTG
>Ga0075120_10001552_pt1 | contig 17791 bp, 12 predicted proteins | sample AntAceMetag02UKL_FD_69792 | JGI IMG/M metagenome (GOLD analysis project Ga0075120, IMG submission 69792) | Saline lake microbial communities from Ace Lake, Antarctica - Antarctic Ace Lake Metagenome 02UKL | ecosystem: Environmental > Aquatic > Non-marine Saline and Alkaline > Saline | place... | reverse complement strand
TATTCCTGTTGAGAATAGTACTCCGAATCCCAGGCTGACTGCCATTGGGACGAGGAATTTTGCCTGGATTGAGGTTTCCAAGATCATCGTCATTCGGCTCTAACTTTCCTGTATCTGCACTTATTGCACAACTAACAGATTTTCATCCCCTGGATTCTACTCCTGATAAACAACTTCAAATCCTTCATCATCGTATAAACGCATCATTCTCCCCTGATTCAAGAATCAGGGCTACATCGGGCGTTTTTTGTTATTATTGAATTTCAGCTTTTCTACTTTGCCACCGGGGAAAAAGAAGAAAATCAGGAGTAGGGCTATTACAGCGGCTATGAAAGGTAGGAGATATGCTGTATTGAGTGCATCTGCCAGGTCGAGGCGGACTGATTGGAGGATATCGGGAGCGTAAGCGTCACGTTTTGACGGGTCGAGCATATCACGTATTAGATCGCTCGCTTTCTGTCCGGCTGTCAGGGTGGAATTGTTCAGGTATTCGCTCAGACGGTTGTTGAGCAGCGCACCCATCACTGCCACACCTAACACACCTCCGATAGTACGGCTGAACTGGTTGAGTGCGGTAGTGATTCCACGTTGTTTCCATTCCACAGCGTTCTGGACGGCAATTATGACAGGTGTTGTGGTCAAGCCCATTGAAAACCCGATGGTTACCACAATTCCCATCACGGCGATCAGGGGTGTGGCGCTGCCAATTATCAGCAGCATGGATGAACCGAAGACACCGATAGCCATCCCCGCGAACAAGACCCGTTTATAACCGGTTTTCAAAATCAGTTTCCCGCTCATAATGCTTCCGATGGGCCAGCCTATCGCCATCGGCGCCATTGTCAGCCCGACACTTAAAGGTGTTCCGCCCATCGCGCCCTGAACGAACAGGGGGATAAATGATGTTACGCCAAACTGTGTAATCCCGCCGAATATGGCGACCAGGTAGCTGACCCCGATTATTCGCTTCTTAAAAAGGGACATGGGCAATAATGGGGATTCAACATTCTTCTCGACAAAAACAAGGACAATAATGCAGGCAATTGCGGCAAAGTAAAGCCCGGCGTTAAAGGTTTCCCCGAAGAGCCTCCCCTCGACAGCAAGCAAAAACGCACCTACTCCGGCAGTCATCAGTAAAGCGCCCCAGACATCGACCGAACGGTGGCTGGAGACTTTATGTTCGTGAAAGAATCTCAGAACGAGAAAAACCGCCAGCGCTCCCACAGGCAGGTTTATATAAAATATCCCCTGCCAAGTCCAGAAAGTCAGTATCAACGCGCCCAATGCGGGACCGACAATGCTCGACACTCCCCAGACTCCACTGAAGAATCCCTGGTAACGAGCACGTTCCTCGATGCTGAACAGATCCCCGATGATCGTCATTGTCATCGGAAGGATCGCGCCTGCACCCAACCCCTGTAGCGCGCGGAACATAATAAGCTGCACCATTGTCGCCGCCTGGGTGCAGAGAAACGAGGAAAAAGTGAAGAGTACAATCCCCCAGATAAGAACAGGTTTACGTCCCAGGTTATCCGCAAGCTGTCCGTAAAGCGGCACACTGGTGGTGGAGGTAAGCAGATAAACTGATACAAGCAGACTGTAGAGTGCAACACCGGAAAGTTCTGCTACAATAGTAGGAAGCGCAGTACTGACAATAGTGACGTCAATAGCCGCCAGTGCCACGCTTATCATCAGCGCAAAAACTATCCAGCCCTTCTCACGTTTTGTCAGGTCTTTCCCTGTTTGGGGATTTAGTCCGGATTGAGTCATTTAGGTTTAAGGCTTCTCCATTTGCAGGAATATAAGTCTGAGAAATACGTTCAGGGAAGATTTGTGAAGATAAATCAGTAATAGAGAATCTTTATCAGTATTGATGTCAGGCGTCCTTGCCTGAAACGCTAATCCATTACAACCGCACGTGTCATTCCTGTTTACATACATAACAGAGTCATCAGAGTTTGTAACAAAAATCACAAGAATACAGGTGAATTACAGATCTTTAGTTAGTAAATTGCGCCCACAACCGACTAAGTTGGTTTTTCGAAAAGCATGAATTGTTAATAATGATTATTGGAGGGGAAGTGAAACTCAATAGGTCTGTTTTTACGTTTTTTTCGTTGTTGACCTGCTTCTTATGCGTCAACACGGCAATAGCCGGTGAAAAGTTATTCACCAAATCCAAAACACCTGCCTTTTATAAAGCGTCCGAAGAAAACACCCTGATGTATTTTATTCATAAGGACTATGATAAAAAGACTCAGTATATCGCCATCGATAAAACTCCCATGGCAATACTCCCGAACGATACCTATACAGCTTTTCTTATTGAATCAGGGTGGCACCTGCTGACTGTTGCTCAAAAGAATGAGAAAAGAATCGAGAGTTTTGAAATCTACTGTTATCCGGGTGAAATTCAGGTTATTAATGTAATATCTATGCGTAAAGCCAAAATGAATGATGATGTTACTGCCGCATCTGAAAAGGGCGCTATGGGGACCGTTGACTATAACCAGGAAAAGAACCTGAGGGCAATCGCTGGTGAAAGCACGGACAAAGATTATTTGTTCTATTTTGATCGCTATCCGGAAGTTACTTTGCGAGAATCTGTTGAAGAAGATAAGCTGAAGTTCGTGGAAATCACAAAAGCCGGACGAATCAAGGTGCGTGAGTATCTTGATGAATGTGTTAAAAAAAGAAATAAAAATATATTTAAGAAAAACAATAAAAAACTGACATTCAAGGAAGCAGTCATAGAATATACTCTTCCAATAGAACCACCCGTTTGGGATAATGAGTGGCAGTTCGATATAGCAGTCACACCAATCAAAATTAATCCTTTCAAATTGAGTTTTGTTAAGCGTTCGTCAGTTACCATAAATAAGAACGGGATCGAAATCCAGGATGATAATAAACCCGAAAAAAACATGATGATTTTGTTTGAGGACATAACCGGGTTTGAGCGTAAACGTCAAATGGGGCAAATCACACCACCTTACTTCCTCATCGTAAATTATTTGGATAAGGGAGAAGAGAAACAGTTGCAGTTTTGGACAAAAGAATACGATCCTTTCTCAATGGATGATAACTGGCAGGAGTGGCAAAAACATAAGGATATGGATTATCTTTTTCATCCACCTCCAATAGTAGAAAATAAATATTCCCTGACGATTCATCCAACCTGCAGTGTAGGATATCATCACATGATGATTCTGAACGATGTTGCTTTCTGGTGGGAACGAGTGAAGGCAGGACAAATATAAAGAAGATCAAATATCTTGAAATAGATTATGCCTGACTTAAATGCAATTAATTCAGTGTAGTGTGTTTAATGTGTAGTCCTGTTTGCCTGTCCGCCTTTGGTGGATTCATCAAACAGGGTGTATATTTGTATGAAAGAGGGAGGGATGAAGCACTTTTACAGATTTTTTTTCCTGGTGGTTTTGATTCCGCTGATTGTGTACAGCAAACCTTCACAGAAAGAGGAGGTGAAAACTCGTGTGCAAAACCTGTTGGAAAAAACGGTTTCCAAATCCAAACAGGTACATCTCGGGCTGCTCCTTGTTCATTCCGACCGGCTTGGTATTCATTGGACTCAGGCAACTGGAATCACCGGGGAGGGGAATCGTCCGGTTCTGACTAAAGACCAATTCCACACTGCAAGTATCGGGAAAGCGATGACCGCTGTTTTGGTAATGAAATTAGTAGAAAACGGTAAGTTGTCAGTGAATGACCCTGTCAATAAGTACTTACCGGAAGAAATCCTGGATGGATTGTTTGTAATCGATGGCGAATCATTCAGAGATCAAGTACAGATAAAACATTTGCTCAACCACACTTCCGGTATAGGCGACTGGTTTGAGGATAAACCGAAGGATGGTTCCCCGTCATTCCTGGAACAAATTACCGCTGATCCGGACAAACCCTGGACCACCGATGATGTACTCGCTTTCCATCGTGCTCATTTGACAGCACACTTTCTACCCGGTGAAGATTTCCATTATAGCGACACGGGCTATCTCCTGCTCGGCAAATTGATTGAGGTGTTATACGAAAAGCCGCTTCATACAACGCTGATAGAGGAAATATTCGAACCACTGGATATGCGATCCTCATATCTAAATGGTTATGCCGAGCCGCTGGATTCAGTTCGAAACGAAATGCTTTATGTCTATCTTGGAGACCGTGAGGTTTCTTACGATGCCTGGCTGCCTGCTGATTGGGGCGGTGGCGGAATCGTTACCACTCTCGAGGATCTTCTTAAATTTCACAAAGCCCTGGTTAATGGCGAGCTGGTGTCGCTTTCAACACTTGAGGAAATGCAGCAATGGGCAAAGTGGGAACGTGGGATCGGATACGGCTACGGTCTTGTAAATCTTAGAATCCGGGCGCTTACTTTTCTCCTTCCGGGTAAATACGATATGTGGGGAAACTGGGGATCAATCAGCACTTTTATGTTTTACAATCCCCATTACGATGTCTATCTCATCGGAGCGTTTAATCAGTCAAAATTCATTCAACGGCAAGTCGTTTTCATGATCCGCGTATTAATGCTGCTGAAAAAGATGGAGTAGAGCATTATGCGGGGTTTTGTTGCCACCCTCCTGATGAATTAATTTGAAAGCATTTCACCCACGTGTCATTCCTGTATGTAGTTAACAGGAATCCATCCACCCTGTCTTTCACGAACTCGATCCGGGAATCCATTTTTATTTGTTTTTAGCGAAAACACACATGACATTTAACTCCAGGATTGTTATATTATCACTTTAGGAGGAAAACAAATGAATGAAATCATTTTCCTGGTAAACGAAGATCTGGAAGGCGGTTATACGGCGCTTATGCCCCCGTTGGCTTTGTCCAACGGGGTTTTGTTGGTCGATAACTACTCCTCATCCCACGGTGAAGAAATCTTCACTAAACCATCATGATTATCAATCCAATATCCAGCACTTGACCATTTCCATTCCTCAGGTAATTCCACCATTCCAGAACGAACAGGATTATTATGTATGTATTCTATGATTTCCCTCAGAGCACGTTCATTCCCTTCTACATGATGATCATAACCCACTCCGGCTTGCCAGAATCTTCTTACAGATCTTTTTCCTTCTTTCACTGAAAGATATTTGTAAACTTCAGGATTGTTCCGTTTATACCAATTCAAGAGATGGAAACTCGTGGTTCTTTTTAAACTTCTCAATGTAGTGGAAGGTGTTTGTGATTCTGGAAATCGAATCAAAAGATGAACGTGATTGGGCATTACTACGTATGCATAAACTTTGAAATGATTTGATTCGCGTGATTTCTCCAATTGGTTAAGAAACAGATCATAATGTTCTGGAAAACGGAATAAATGACGGCGTTGATAACAAGAAAAGGTTATAAAATGTGCGACAGCGGAATCTGGAGTCTGGATGGGTTTCATAGTTATAATATTCGAATATTCGTCTGTGAAAAGCAACTCGTTTAATAATAAACAATAAAACCCCGTTGGACAAAGCCAACGGGGGCATATAGCATATCATATAACTTTGATTGATAAAATCTCTTTGTTTAAGTCAATTCTGCTTCAAAATCCTCTGTGATATCTTCTGATTGCCTGGTAAATAGTGATTTAATATCCTCTAATATCAAGTACAGAGCCGGGACGAGGACGAGGGTTATTCCTGTTGAGAATAGTACTCCGAATCCCAGGCTGACTGCCATTGGGACGAGGAATTTTGCCTGGATTGATGTTTCGAGGATCATGGGGCTTAAGCCGAAGAAGGTTGTCAGGGAAGTCATTATTATCGGTCGGAAGCGGCGTACTCCTGAATCCATTACCGCTTCTTTTATCGACATTCCGTTTTCCCGTCCTCGATTGATGAAATCTATCATAACCAGCGATGAGTTAACCACCACACCATTAAGGGCGACTATTCCCCAGAGTGAAATCATGGAAATATTGTAACCCAGCAGCAGATGCCCGATCACCGCTCCCACTATTCCGAAGGGAATAGCGCTCATTACAACTATCGGTTGGGTGAAACTCCTGAATGGAATGGCTAATAATGCAAAGATAAGGAAGAGACCAAACCCAAACGCTTTCATGATATTTTGCATAGATTCACGTTGATCCCGGCTTCTTCCTTCCAGGTCGTATGTAAGACCAGGATAATCCGATAACAACGTTTTTAGAGTCCCCTCTTTGAGATCGGTCAGGATCTCCTCGGCATTCGCAATTTTCTTATCTAATTTTGAAGTAACCGTAACCACTCTTTTCCGGTCTGCACGGGTGATAGTGCTGTATCCCCTGCCTTTATCCACGTAAGCGGCTTGCTGGAACGGTACCTCCAGACCTGATTGAGACCGGAGATGCATATCCTCGATAGTCGCCAGGCTGCGCCTGTCCTCCTCGGGATAACGAACCATTACTTTAACTTCATTCTGACCCCGTTGAATACGCATTGCTTCGGCGCCGAAAAATGCTGACCGTACCTGTACTGCTAAATCCCGTTCTGTGATCCCCAGGCTCCCGGCATCCGGCTTCAGCCGAAGTTTCAGCTCTTTTTTACCTTCACTATGACTGTCGGAAACTTCATGCGCTCCTGCATATAAACTGATCGCTCCCTTCAGTCGTTCAACAGCTTCCAGCAGGATTCCATAATCGGAATGGGAAAGCTGAACTTCCAGGTCAGCGCCGCCTCTCATAAGATCCGAACGGAACGTCAGGCGTTCAACCCCGGGAATATCGCCCACCTTGTCCCGCCAGAGCGTAGCGAACTCAGCGGTATTGACTGTACGGGTTTCGGGACCGTCAAGCATCAGGTGAATCTGGGCGACGTTTGACGAGAAATTTGCTGTACTGCCACCATGCGGCGCTCCACTTCTACCAGCCAATTGCTGCCCGATTAAAGTGAAAATGTGCTCTTTGTTGCTGCCGCCATCTGTACGATTGCTGTCTGAAGCAAGTATTAATTCTTCCCCGATTGCATGAATTCGTTTGGCGTGAACCCGGGTTTCTTCGTATGGAGTTCCGGGTGGCATCATGAGGGATACTGAAATTTCATCAGCGTCTATTTCCGGCATGAAGGTAAATTTTATAAACCCGGCACCGAAAACTCCTATAGTAATAAGTAGCACAGCGACTGCGATTGATAAGGAGATGTACCTGTTATTTGTTGCCCATACAAGCGAATTCTTGTACGTTTTATTAATCAACCAATTAACAAACCTGTCAATAACACTTCGCCTGGACTCAAGGGATGACCAGAACCGGGAACGGGTTTGCACAAATCTCCCTGATAAATGAGAGGGGAGTATAAAAAGCGATTCGATTAAAGAAATTAAGAGGACTACAATGACAATTTTGGGAACCACACCCATGAACTTTCCGACAAATCCGCCAACGAAAAGCAACGGTCCAAACGCCGCGATAGTAGTTAGTCCTGCGAAAGTAACAGCTTTTGTCATCTCCCGCGCACCGTCCACCGATGCTTGGATATGTGATTTCCCTCTACGTCTGTGGACGAAAATATTCTCCCCAACGACAATAGCATCATCAACAACGATACCAAGAATGATTAAAAACCCGAAGAGCGAGATCATATTGATTGAAATATCGAGTGCCGGCATAAACATCATTGCGCCCAGGAACGAGATTGCTATTCCAGCAGCAACCCACATTGCCAGCCGAATCTCGAGGAAAAGCGCGAGGATAATTAATACCAGCACAAGCCCAAGAGTGGCATTCTTCATGATAAGGTTGATACGCTGCTGGAGAATTTCCGATCTGTCTGAATAGACAGTAAGCTGCACAGAGGCAGGGAGTTCCTGGTTTCTATTAATTACGTACTCATTAACCGTAGCTGATATATCTTTTGGTTTTTGATTGCCTACCCTGTAAACTCTAACCATAACAGCCGGTTTACCGTCAAATGTGACTTCCTGGTCAACTTCGGCGAAATTGTCATTTACAGTAGCGATATCTTTTAATAGTACCCGTTCCCCGGAGGGCAGCCGAAATATAGATACGGAATCAAATTCTACACCGCTGTAACGCTTTTCGGTGGTTCGGATCAGGACTTCTCCACCATCATCACGTATCATACCGCCAGCCAGATCCAGGGATGAACTACGGATAATTCCTGCAACTTGGTTAAGAGTCAGGTTATATTTTCTTAGATTGGACTCGGATATATCTATCGAAATTTCATAAGGTCTCGCAGCCGCTAAAGAGGCTTGTGTAATATTTGGTTTGGAGAGGAGGTCGTCTCTTACTCTTTCGGCATGTTCTCGCATGGCGCGCTCAGAGGCGTTGCCATAAACAAGAAGAGTTATAACTTCATGCCTGTTCGTTACCTTCGAAACCACCGGTCTTTCTGCTTCTTCGGGGAAAGTTCGTATCCGGTCAACCTCTGATTTAATATCCTGTAGAACTAAATCAGCATCCTCACCTTCAATGATCTCAACAGTCACAGTTCCTGCATTTTCACCTGCGTTCGCCTTCACTCGTTTGATATTATCTATACCGCTTACAGCAAGCTCTATCGGTCGAATTATGGCGTCTTCCACTTCCTCCGGGGTGGCACCGGGATATACTACCGTTACAGTAATCATATCCAATTCAAACTCAGGAAAAACTTCCTGCTTGATGTTGCGTCCGATCATTAATCCCCCAATGACCAACACCAGCATAATTATATTCGATGCTACATGGTTTTGAGCCATGTATGCGATAGGACCCTTCATTATTTTTCATCCTCATGAATCATTCTCAATTTCATTCCATTTGCAGCACCGGAAAGAGAAGTTATAATTACTTCATCATTCGGATTGATTCCACTGGATAATAATGCTTCATCAGGAGTCAAGCGTTTAACTATTACGTCCCGTATCTGAAGAGTATTGGAATCCGAAACAACCCAGACAGTAGAATTTTCGCGAATTGTCGCACGGGGTAATGCAACAATGTCTTCTAAAACTCGACCTTCAATTAATACTGTGACAAAACTGCCGATACTCAATTCAGGTTTACCTGAATTGTTCCTGGCAAAAGGTTTTTTCACCTGCACTACCACCTTTGCAAGTCTTCCTATTTGATCTACAACACCTGCCGATCTGTCAACAATTCCACTCCACTGATACTCATTCTCTCCTGTATTCAGGATAACTTCAGCTTTGGCGCCGGGGATCTGCATCCATGCCAGGTCGCCCATTGATATTCCGACTTCAATTTCAACTATATCAGTTGCATATAACGATGCTAATGGAGTAGAAGGTCCGACAATTTTGCCAGGAGCTACTGTTTGACTTCTTACGCGGCAATTAAACGGCGCTGTCAATACCGTACGATTCAGGTTCAGTTTAGCCTGTTCAAGTCGTGCCTTGGCTGATAAAAGCGCGGCTTCCGCTTGACGAAGTTGGGGTTCATGCAATACTAAGGGATTTGGACTATTAACTGTATTCGTGTTTTCAGATGAACTGCCGGAAGAGTTACCTAACAGGTTTTCACGGGTACGTTCCATCAATTCCCATTCCCGTGCTGCAATTCCAGCGTTTGCGCTTGCTACTTCAGACTGATATTCAGCTTGCGCAACAGCCGCTTCCGCCTGTTGAACAACAAGCTCGTAATCAAGTGCTTCGATTGATAATAATGTATCATCCTTCGAAAAAGCGTTACCTGTAGCCAGTCTTGGATGTACCCAGTCAACACGCCCTCCAACCTGGGGAATCAGTGTCACTTCATATCTTGGCTGGACACTTCCATTGCCTTTAATTACTACTCCCTTGTTTGACAGCTCCGCGTCGATCGTTTCTACCAGCGCACCTGAAAATTCAATTTTTTCCCGCTGGGGACGTTTCCTGCTCTTGGATAGAGCAATCATCACAACCGCGCCAAAGATTATGATCAATGGCGGAATCAAGAATCGAAATCGGGACAATAATTTTGATAACATATAAACACCAATCTGAAAAGCAATTAAGAATTATGAATTATGAATTAGGAATTATATTTTGCGTCTTTGCGTGAAACAGAGCACTCAATGATAAGGAAACGTTTTACAGTTCCAAAAAATCAATTCATCTATGTGTTAATCAATTTCTACAACAATTTGATCAAGAATATCATCAGTCCATCCTCCACCTAATGCGACAGCAAGCTCGACATACGAATCAATCAATTCCCGTCTCGCCGTGATCAGGCTCCGCCGGGCATTGAGATAAGAAGTTTGTGCATGGACAACCGGCAAATAATCTGTAACACCCTGTAAATACCTGTCTGTGGCTAACCTCACGGAAGAACTTGCAGCTTGAGACTGGAGCTGAAGTTGTGCAATACGTTCCTGGTAGTTCTGTCTTTTTGCCAGTGCATCTTCAACTTCCCGAAAAGCATTCAATAACGTCTGCTTATAAACATATGACTGTTCCAGCCAGGTAGCTTCTGCCCTGTCAGCATTGGCTTTCAGCCGACCGCCTTCAAAAACAGGAACGATAACATTTCCAATAGCATTCCAGATCATATTTTCCGGATCCAATGCATCAGCCAACTCATCACTGCTCCCGCCTACTGTTCCCGTAAGGCTGAACCGGGGAAAGCGGCTCGCAACAGCTTCTGCCGAACGTTTATCTGCTGCTACAAGCCGGAAATTGGCTGAACGGACATCCGGTCTCCGGTTAATGAGTTCACTTGGCAGACCCGGTGATATTTCGGGAAACTCATTTGAAAGGTTCGCGTTTTCAGGAATCAAACCCGGGGAAGGATATTGTCCTAACATCGTACCAAAGGCATTTTCTACGGCTGCAAGACGAGCTTCCACTTGCGCTTCCTGGGCTCTTGCACCGGTTAGATTTATTTCGGACTGGTAAACATCAAGTGAGACTGCAACCCCACGGAGATATCTTTCCATGACCAGTTCATTATAATCCTTGTAGGAAGATATTGTTTGTTTAAGAAGATCCCGCTGTTGACGTAGTTCTATAACAGTGAAATAACTCTTCGCGAGCTGTGCCGAGAGAGAAAAGGTAAAAGCGCGCAAATCTTCTTCAGATGCTACTAGGTCTGCTGCTGCTGCCTTTCTGCTCGAAGACAGTTTCCCCCAGAGATCAATTTCATAAGTGGAGGATAAACCGAATTCATAATTCTGAGGGCTGAAAGAAAATGGAGCCGTTACAGGTTGGCTGTCACCAACTTCACCGCTTTCAGTCTTCTTGCCTGATATTGATAATGATGGATACCGGCTTGATGTTGAGGATGCGTACAATGCTCTTACCTGTTCTACTCTTGCTATAGATGCCTTTAACGAGAGGTTATCGCTGAATGTTTTTTGCATCAGACCGTTTAGTGTCTGATCATTAAACACAAGCCACCAGGGTTCGTCAGGCTTAAACAAAACTGCCTGTAGATTTTCACTGGTATTCTCATTATGGAATTGATCAGGTACATCAATCGCATCCACATCTCTTGACAGGCGCCATCCGGCACATCCACTTAGGAATATGCTGCCGATAACTGATAATAGAAGATATTTGTATATTTTTCCAGGATTTCTAACCACAATACTCTTCCTTAATGAATATTTCTCTCATTAGTCAATGCAGGGCGTTTCATTACAAAGGTTCTCATCAACTTGTTTGGCAATATCAAAAAACTTTTCGATGTCTGCTTGTTTAATTCCCTCTGTAGCTTTTTTCTGGACTTCCTTCAGAAGGGATCGAATCTTTGGTATTATCACAGCTCCTTCATCTGTAAGTTCCACAACTTTTATCCTGCGATCATTTTTGTGTGGTGATCGTTTAATCATTCCCATTGATTCAAGATGATCAATATGCCTCAGGACGGACGGATGAGCTTGCTCCATTAAAGTAGCCAATTCAACAAGTGAACTTTGCCCCTTTCGGAAAAGATACATCAGTAAAAAAGCCTCGGGTGCGCTGAATCCCATCTCCCTGGTCATTGATTCAATATGGGCTCTATGCGCCAAAGCTATTCGGTGACACCAGTACCCTATACTGTTTTTATGTATTGATTCCATATTATTACCACTGGTTACTGTAGCAAGATAATGTTTAGCCTGCTACATATTAGAATGCTAACGAATCAATGTCAACTGTTTTCTGCTTATCCGTTCTCCCTCAGAGAACAAAATCGAGAGCAATCAAATTTGTTTAATAAGGTATTTCAAGCAAACAGTTGTTATTGAAAGGAGCTGATTCAAGCCTGCACATTGCATGCACCTGCCCAAGTATTAGATAAAACGAGCGTTTAATACTCAATAATCATTAGATATTCCGAATTACTTGCAGCTTTACTTTAAGTTTGGCTCTCCTGGCTCTCAAGCTCTCTTCAGGGCATATACCGCTGACAATATGATGTTTAGATGCTATGCATGCATGCCAGATACAGCAATTCTTCCAGTCTTACTGTAAGAAAAGTTAAAGTTATCCTGAAGCTTTCCGATAATGTTTAGCAGACGGGTGATGAAGCCCGGAAGATTAAAGAAAGTAACCGAGAGAAATCAGGAGGATATCATGAGCACCAGAATTAACCACAACGTCATTTCGCTGACAGCACAGCGTAACATTCAAAACTCACAACGAAGCCTTGATACTGCTATTACGAGGCTCAGTTCAGGACTACGGGTCAACAATTCATGGGATGATCCAGCAGCCTTAAATATTTCAGAAAGATTTCGCGCCAGGATCGCTTCTATGGTTGAAGCGGAAAGAAATGCCAGCCAGGCGATCAATATGATCCGTATGGCTGATGGTGCATTGAGTGTCATGAATGAGAAACTCATTAGAATGCGCGCCCTTGCAGTTCAAGCTTCAAACGGAATACTGTCCAGTGATGACAGGATTGCTATACACCAGGAGTTCAATAACCTGCGCAGCGAAATCCAAAGAATCGCTCTATCCACCAACTATAACGGTAAAGCCCTTCTCGATGGATCACTCTCGGGAGCGGGTCAAAGTGGAGTCAAATTCCATATTGGAACTCAAAATGTACAAAATGTCGATTATTACTATGTATCCATGGGTGATGCTACAACAGGTTCATTAGGTATTGATACTTTGAATCTTCTGAACACTGCTACTGCACAGGCAGCAATCAGTAATCTGGACATAGCCATTGCCTCCAAGGATTCATTACGCACAAGGCTTGGAACCTACGCCACCAGGCTGCAGAACACGATATCAGAATTACAACTTTCCCGCGAAACTTCGACTGAAGCTGAATCACAGATACGCGATGCGGACATCGCAAAAGAAATGAGTGATTTCACCCGGGCACAAATTATGATGCAGGCTGGCATATCAATGCTGACCCAGGCTAATCTCGTTCCGCAAATGGTTGCTCAATTGATTGGATAATAACTAAATAAGTCTCTTCGGTTACGGCTGTCGTTCGGTATGATATGAGCGGCAGCCGTTCTTTATGTTTCGGAACCTGAATATGAAATTTATGCTCATTCATTTATCGTTAGCTTCAGTGTAAAACATTCGTCCTAAATGAATTTTCAGAAATCCATGCTTAGATCAGTTGATCCAAAACAAGAGAAATTCATCTCTATCAAGTTCAACGCATCTCAATCAAAATCAATTTATCTGTATCAAGATAAATTCGTCTATATTAAGATCATATCATCTATATTAAGATCATATCATCTATATTAAGATCGGTTTAATAATAGACCCAAAGGGTCGAAATCCTGTAGCTCCGGGCGTAAGCCCGGTGAGAATAAGCTTACCCTCTCTAAAGTCCCGCAGGGACGAAAGAAAAACAGAAGAAAGGAAAATTTAGCTGAAAGCGAGAAATTTAATAACAACATCATTTCCAATTGATCAGCATCTGTATTATAATAACGAAACAGTCAAACCAGATATGGAGATATATCATGCCTGAAATAGCTCACGCAATTCTCGAAAACGTCAACAAGATGAAATTTGTCGCGTCAACCCACAGCGGACATACACTTATTATGGATGCCATGCCTGCTGTCGGCGGAGAAGATCAAGGCGCTCGTCCGGCAGAACTCCCCTTCGCCGGTCTTGCCGGATGCACCGGTATGGACACAATCAGCGTTCTGCATAAAATGCGGCAGCCGGTGACAAAATTTGAAGTCGCGGTGGAAGGCTTGAGCCGCGCGGACGAACATCCCAAAAAATGGCTGGAGATCAGGGTGATATTCCATGTCGAAGGTGAGGTGGATCCCAAGAAACTAACCCGCGCAATTGACCTTAGCCGTTCACGCTATTGCAGCGTATCAGTATCACTTAAGCCGGCAATGAAAATAAATTACAGGTATATCCTGAACGGCGAAGTTACTGATTTGCCTGATGAAGCAGGCAATTAGATATCTATCTGTACATTGATTCATCAGATTCAAGGAGTTGTCATTCTCGGGCTTGACCCGGGAATCCATGCTCAGATTCAATACAAATGGTGGACTCCTGGACCAAGCCTGAGAAGACAGAACACCCCGAAAAATGTGAACTGATTCAGGAGTTATTCCAATTTTTCCGAAATGCCATTTGAATGGATAATTGCAGGTTTTCTGTTGCTGCGTTTCTTATTGCTATGTTAAGAATATCGCCCGGCTTTTTTTCTAAAGAAATGCCGGGTTTCAAGATATCAGCCAACCTGCTCATCGAGTTTTTTAGATATCATACCGCTCAAATTTACTCAGTCTTCTTTCCCAAAATTACATCCTCGTTTGGAAATCCAAAAATTGTTCCATATATTGTATTTTAATGATTTGTAAACTTAATGATCTTGTGCGATACCTGATATCACAACAAATAGGGATCAACAATGAAATTATCACAAAGTCTTGTGTTTTCTTTTCTCGTCTGTTTTCTTCTCATCACAACTCCATTATTCGCACAAGTCGAATTCGAAAAACATACTATCAGAAACAATTTTTATACTGCTAAGGCTGTATTCGCAATTGACCTTGACGGTGATGGGGACGTTGAAGTTCTGTGGCCTGCTGGTGGGCGTTACGAAATCGCCTGGTTTGAGAACGACGGAAACCAGGAGTTCACATTGCACACCATTTATCCGTGGTTTGATGGAGCCAATGATATTTACGCTATTGACTTGGACAGCGACGATGATATTGATATCCTGGCGGCTGGTAATGTTACTGATAACATTATCTGGTTTGAGAACAACGGAGACCAGGATTTCACAGGGCACACCATTTCTGACAGGTTTGATGGCGCTGCCTCGGTTTATGCGATTGATCTTGATGGTGACGATGACATCGATGTTCTGGGAGCTGTTGTAAGGAATGACTGTTTCGCGTGGTTTGAGAACGATGGAGACCAGGAATTCACAGAACACATCATATACAATATCGATAGACCAAGGTCTGTTTACGCAATAGACCTGGACAGCGATGGCGATATCGATGTAATAGGGGCTTCCAGCGATACAGATAATATCACGTGGTGTGAAAACGACGGGAACCAGAACTTCACAGAGCATACCATTGATGATAATTTCGACTATGCTTTTGATATTTATGCAACTGACTTGGACAGCGATGGAGATGTAGATGTCCTGGGGGCTGGTTCTGGTGAAGATGAAATTACTTGGTGGGAGAACAACGGGAATGAAAATTTCACAGAACACACTATCACAGATAATGTCGATGGTGCATGCTCGGTTTATGCGATAGACTTGGACTACGATGGAGATGTCGATGTCTTAGGAGCCGCCGGTAATGCAGATGAGATTATATATTGGTTAAACGATGGAGAAGAAAATTTCACTGAATATTTGATTGAAGAATTCTTTTATAACGCAAGGTCAGTTTATGCAACTGATCTTGACGGAGACGGAGATATTGATGTGCTCGGAGCCTCTGGGACTATAAACAATGGTGTAAACTGGTGGGAAAATTTGACAATTGCACCTCAACCACCGGATTCTTTTAATCTGGTTGAACCAAGTGTTCAGGATACTGTGTGGACTTCTGAAGTAAATTTGCTCTGGAATACTACTCATGATCCTGACTCAAATTCAATACCTCATTATGATGTATGGTTTGGGGCTGAATCTGATTTATCCGATGCGGAATTAATTGCAGACAGTATCGCGGATACCTCCTGTTTTGTTGAAAATATTGAGGACGATGAAATTTATTGCTGGACTGTCAGGGCGACTGACAACAATACTGAAGGCACATGGGCCGAGGATACATTGGCTTTCAATACTTATTTCCCTGAAGCTCCCGATTCCTTTAATTTGATCTCTCCTCAAGACGGTTTTGAAATGATCAATCGAAGAGATTTTCCACTGGTATTCAGGTGGCGATCGGCAACTGATCCTGATCCCAATGACCAGCTATATTATGCATTTGAGCTATCAACAGACAATGAATTTAATGATCATGTTTATGCGAGAGAAGCGGAGAATTCAGTTTCAATAGACAGCATTGAAATTGCCTCATACTGGTGGCGTGTTAGGGCTTTCGACCGGTTTGGACTGTCCACATTCTCGACTGAGGTCAGGTCACTTCTAATCACGTTATCAGTACAGGATGCACATCTCCTAAATCTACCAACTGAGTATTCCATTGTATCTGCATTCCCAAATCCATTCAACCCAAAATTAAACATTACATTCGGGCTGCCTCAATCCTCGGAGTTGAAAATCATCGCTTACAATATTACAGGTCGGGAGGTAGCAATAATCACAAATGATCACTATTCACCCGGATACAAGCAATTCACCTTTGACGCTTCTGAACTTCCCAGCGGCATTTATTTCATAAACGCAACTGTACCAGATAAAATAAATGTTGTCAGAAAAGTCGCACTAATTAGATAATAATTGCATCGAGCTATTTTTACCTCATACTACTAAAATTTGTAAGTCTTTTTACCCTGATATTTCAACCTCGCTTGGAAACCAGCCGTTCGTATTATATATTGTATTTAAACAATTTGTGCTTGGTTGTTTATCCTCCTGATAATAACCTGTTTAGAGGGGATATACGATGAATGTATCCATACAATTCATTTTTGTTGCATCTGCACTTTCCGTCGGCATCAACTTCATCCCGACAGTATTCAGGGAAAACGGATGAGCCAGTAAAATTGTGTACTGAAATCGGAGCCACTGCTGCATAGAAATTCAAATTCTTTCAGGGAGGGAAGAAAGTGCGAAACACATTTATTTTATTTACAATCGTCTGTCTGACATTTGCATCGAGTTCAGATCTTTATGCTCAGGACAGCCTGAGAGTCAGCAAACTTTCCCAGATATACGACTATTGGTTTGACGCCAGGGATGTTGCCATCGAAGGCAATTACGCATATGTGATGACCAATGTGAGTGGCTTAAGGATCCTGGATATATCCAATCCAGAACAACCGCTGGAGGTGGGTTACATCAATTCCGGCGGATGGGGCAGGAGCGTTGTGGTAAACGAAAACATAGTATATTTCCTCAAAGTTCATGGACTGCTCGGAGATTATCAAGCGTTACAAATTGTAGATGTCGAGGATCCTGCCAATCCTGAGGTGCTAAGCTATTATAACCTGCCTCGCGGTGCAACTGCCCTGGCTTATCAGGATGGATTCCTTTTCATTGAAGATGGCGTCGAATATGATCAAGCTCAAGGATATTTCAACAGAACAACCCTTATCCTTGACGTCTCAGATCCGACTTATCCTGAGGAAGCAGGCAGGTTAGTGCAGGATGAGGGTTATCCCAGTATTGATATTGCGGTTTCAGGAGATTTTCTCTACAAAGCGCGAGTCACTGAAGGAATCGAGATAGTGGATGTTGCCGACCCTG
>Ga0075120_10001548_pt1 | contig 17825 bp, 11 predicted proteins | sample AntAceMetag02UKL_FD_69792 | JGI IMG/M metagenome (GOLD analysis project Ga0075120, IMG submission 69792) | Saline lake microbial communities from Ace Lake, Antarctica - Antarctic Ace Lake Metagenome 02UKL | ecosystem: Environmental > Aquatic > Non-marine Saline and Alkaline > Saline | place... | reverse complement strand
TGCCGGGAGCACTACTGACTGGAGTAACGGAGGTGGTGCAAGTAACGATGCCCGTCTGAATTATTTCGGAAGATTTACTTACAACTACAAAGAGACTTATTTACTGGAATTTACTCTGCGTCGTGATGGTTCAATACGATTCTCTGAGGACAGCGGCCGTTGGGGCACCTTCCCGAGTGTTATGGCAGGATGGCGTGTTTCCAATGAGGATTTCTGGAAAAACAATGTTCAGTTCATTGATTATTTCAAATTGAAAGCCTCTTTTGGCCAGATGGGTAACGATGCAGTAGCTGCATACCAATATCTGACAAGTTATGGTTTTTCAACAGGGAGTGTATTGGAAAATCCCAGACTATATGTAACAGGTTTAGCTCAGAGTAATGTGCCTAATCCGCTGATTACTTGGGAGGTGGCAAATGTTGCTAACTTTGGTTTTGAATCTACCCTTCTTAATAACAAGCTATCTTTCAATGCTGATTTTTTCTATGAGAGGCGTAGCGATATTCTTGTGAAAAAGAACGCATCAGTGCCTACTTTTACAGGACTTTCCCTGCCGGATGAAAACTTTGGGATTGTTGAAAACAGGGGATTCGAAATTGAACTGGGATACAACGAAAGAATAGGTGATTTATCATATGGTTTGAATGGAAACATTGCTTATGCTCATAATACCATTATTGAATTTGATGAGCCGGAAGCACTAGAGCCATGGCAGTCGTTGACTGGCCACCCACAAGGTGCTCTGCTACTTTACAAATCATTGGGAATTTTCAGGGATCAGGAACAGGTTGATGCAACGCCTCATGTTTCTGGTGCAAGACCAGGAGATATTATCATTGATGATTATAATGATGACGGAGAAATTACTAATTCTGACAGGGTAATTTTTGAAAAGAATTATGTCCCTGAACTGACTTTTGGTCTTTCTTTCAACCTGGGTTACAAAAACTGGATGTTGTCAGGTCTGGTCCAGGGCGCAGGAACAACTTTAAAACGATTCATGCGCGATGGTGGTGGTTTAAATTCTAATTACTATGCCCATGATGCTGATGACAGGTGGACCGTGGATAATATTGATGCCACAAAACCAAGGGCCTGGCAAAGAACAGAAGAATACTGGAGAAGTGACTTTTTGACAGATTATAATTATCAGAAAGGGGCTTATGCTCGTATGAAAAACCTTCAAATATCATATTCTCTGCCACAGACCCTTACTAAATCGCTCTTCCTTAAAAATGCAATGGTTTATTTATCGGCACAGAATTTATTCTTCATCTTTAATAGAAATAAGATCCAGGATCCTGAAACCGGATATCCTCTTGGAAGTGATGTAAATTTCGGCCAGAATGAAACGGGAGAAACTTATCCGATTATGAAGGTTTATGCCGGTGGTGTCAAAATTAATTTCTAATTATTTAAAAATACTATTATGAAAAAAAATACATACATATTAATTTTTCTGACTTTGGTGCTTGTGCTCCAGAGTTGTGAGGACCCACTGGATAAAGCCCCTCTTGACAGGTTTTCGGATGTCGTTGTTTTTGCTGATGTCAACCTGGCAGATAAATACCTTATGAGCTTATATAATAATATGGGAGATGGATACTCATCTGTGATGATGAGTGCTATGAGTGACGAAGGAGCAAACAAAAGGGGTGGTTCTATTGACACATATCATAAGGGAGAACAAACTGCTGATCGTAGAGGCGGCTATAATTCATACTGGACACCAAATGGTGCCTGGGACAGGTTTAGCGTTATCCAGGAAATAAATACATTTCTTGCTAACATCGATGATATACCGAATGGTTATGATGATTTACTAAAACCCGGGATAAAAGCTCAAACTGATCTAATGAGAGGAGAAGCATTATTTATGAGAGGCTTTGCCTATTCTCAGATATGTCGCGTTTACGGAGGGCTTCCTCTTTTTGACGAACCAAATCAATTCAGCGACGATTTTAAATCTGTTACAAGGGCTACATTCGAAGAAACTATCAACTTTATAGTAAGCGATCTTGACGAAGCTGCCCAATTACTTAAACCAAAAAGTGAGATGAAAATGGGAAGAGCGACTAAGGAAGCTGCGCTGGCAATAAAAGCAAGAATATTACTGTTTGCAGCAAGCGATCTTACCGCAGATGGAACTGCTGTCAATGACCTGGTTGGTTATGCCTCTCCCGACCGGACAGCTCTATGGACAGCTGCACGAGATGCTGCAAAAGCAGTTATTGATATGGGAACATGCGAGTTGGAGGATTTTGGAGCTCCTGATCAGGAAATGGTAGCGCAGAAGTTTTTCGATTACTTTAAAGCAAGAGACCTGTCGAGTAATGAAACTATCTGGGGAAAAATGTTTCTTAAGAGTAAGGGAATAGTGGAGGGTCAGAGTAGAAACTATCCCAACGGATTCGGAGGCGATGGAAGAAATGGTCCATGGATGACCATGGTGGATGAGTTCGATATGAGTGATGGTTCAAAATTCAGTGAACATTTTTCAATAGATCCTTCAACCGGAGTGTATCAGAACATCTCCTCAACATTCCTCCACGAAAATCCATTCAAGGATCGTGATCCCAGGTTGTACGCAAGTATTCTGTTCGACAGTGCCAAATGGCAACCACGTCTTAGAGCTGATTATACCGTGATAGATCCTAATGGATATGTAAATACCAGAACTACAATATACAAAGAAGGCGGAGTGGAAGTTAGTAAAGTTTTTGGTATGGATACACGGAATGCTACCTGGAATTCCGGTAATGCTAACTATCAGAGATTATATACGAAAAAAATGATGGATGATCAGGTACAGCCCCTTCTCGATGGTCAGACTGATATAGTTTGGATCTTCATTCGTTATGCAGAAGTATTGTTTATGTATTCTGAAGCATGTATGGAACTGGGTGACATCCCAACAGCCACAACTTATCTCAACATGATAAGAAACAGGGCCGGTCTACCTGATTTTACAGGTGATATCAGAGAAGCTTTGCATCATGAGAAAAAAGTTGAGATGTACTTTGAAGAACAAAGATGGTATGATATAAGACGATGGAAGATTCTGGAAGAAGCTTTCTCAACACCCAATACAGGAATCGATATTGTGGAAGTAAATGAAGATGGAGTCAGGACTACTACCTGGACCGCAATCCAGGCAGCTCCTCATAATACTTATGTCGCGAGCCAGTATTGGTGGCCAATTAGTGCTACGGAGATTGAAAGAGCTCCTCAGCTACAGAATAATCCCGGATTTTAGTCTAATTAATAATTAAATAATACTGCCCTGCAGGGCAGTATTATTTAAAATCAGAATAATTCTTAGCCAAATCTGTTTTTCCCCTTAACAATTATTAATCTACAGTATTTTGAATATATGCTTTTACATTAGATTAAGCATTCTAACAGGCATTGCGACATGTTCAAGAAAAATATAAAAAAATATTAAGCCAGTCACGGAAAAAACAGTTTCAAACGTATATGGGTTTGTAATCAAATTAAATAAAATAAAAATATGAATAAAAATAGAAATTTTTCACGAAGAAGTTTTATTCGGAAATCAGCAGGTGCTGCTGCTTTACTAACCATGCCAACTATAATTCCTGCAAATGTATTCGGGGCAAATGATAAGATTAGGGTGGCCGTATTGGGTCTTCGTGGTCGTGGTAAAAGCCATGTAGGAATCTATGCAGGAATGAAAGACGTTGAAGTTGCATGTTTATGCGATCCCGATCTTAACATTCTGCAACAGCGGGCCCAGGAATTTGAAAAAAATCATGGCAGGCAGGTTATTCAGCACCAGGATCTCAGGAGAGTTTTCGACGATAAATCCATTGACGTCGTCAGCATAGCAACACCGAACCACTGGCATGCACTTGCCACCATATGGGCCTGTCAGGCAGGGAAAGATGTTTATGTTGAAAAACCCGGGTCTCATACTTTTTTTGAAGGCCGAAAGATGATAGAAGCTGCTGCCAAATATGATCGTATCGTTCAGCATGGTGTACAGGCACGCAGTTCAGTTGCAATGCAGGAAGCGGTGAAGCATCTGCATGAAGGTTTGATTGGTGATGTGTATATGGCAAGGGGTATTGTGTTCCGTGACCGTGGTAGTATAGGGGATAAAGGAGTAGAACCAGTACCTAAAGGATTGGATTATGATATCTGGACAGGTCCGGCAGAGAAAAGACCATTCTCCCGTAATTATATTCATTACAACTGGCATTGGTTCTGGAACTATGGCAATGGGGATATTGGTAACCAGGGAATTCACCAGACAGACATATGTATGTGGGGTCTTGATGTAGGTTTTCCTGAAATAATTACATCAGGCGGGGGCAAATTCCTGTTTGACGATGCAAAAGAAACACCGGAAACACTTTCTTCTACTTACCATTATCCGAAAGAAAAGAAATTCATCGAATTTGAGGTACGTCCCTGGATTACTAATTACGAACTTGGATCAGGTGAAGATGATGACGTTGGTAATATTTTCTATGGCAGAGAAGGATATATGCTTATAAAAGGTTATAATACTTATGAAACCTATCTTGGAAAAGATAAAATACCGGGTCCTTCACGTACAGGAGGTGCCGGCGACCACTTTCTAAATTTCATCCAGGCAGTTCGGGCACACGATAAATCTTTACTTAATGGACCGGTTGAAACAGCTCATCTTTCATCGGGGCTGGCTCATCTTGGTAATATTGCTTATCGTACCGGACGTACTCTGAATTTTGATCCGGTAAATGAAAAATTCATCAACGACGATGAAGCCAACAAGTACCTTACGCGTACTCCAAGGGAGCCTTTTGTAATTCCGGATAAAGTATAATCATACGGACCTGTTTAATATTAAGAATTTACAAATTTTACTATTATGAGATTAAAATCAATTGCAATTTTTTTCCTGATAATTCTTCTTTCTTTTTCCTGTGGCACAAAATCCTCAAAGAAAGATCAAAACACCAAAGGTTTAAATGTAGTATTTGTCAACAAAGAGTCTGATAAACAAATTGACATCATGATTGATGGAAAACTCTTTACATCATATTGCTGGTACGACAATGTTTTTAAACCAATACTTTATCCGGTATGTACATCTGCAGGAACAGTTATTACCCGGGGTTATCCTATAAACCCGAGGGAGGGAGAACGAAATGACCATGCCCACCATGCCGGTAACTGGTTTAACTATGGTAATGTCAATGGTTATGATTTTTGGGGAAATGGATCGACTGGGAAAAAAGATCCTGAAGGAGGAGAAATTAAATTTCTGACAGTTGAAAAGATGGAAGAAGGTAATAATGAAGGTCTGCTTGTTACAAAAGCCAGCTGGCTGGATCCGTCAGGAAAAGAGTTACTTGCAGAAAAAACTGAATATCACTTTATTGCTGAGAACAGGATTCGTATTATTGACCGCATAACAACCCTGACGGCAACTGGTGGTGATGCTGTATTTAACGATACCAAGGAAGGAATGTTTGGAATTCGTGTTGCCCATGAGCTTGAGCTTCCTTCAGAAGAAGATGTAATACTGAAAGATACTAAAGGAAATTCCACAACGGTTAAAGCACTGCCAAATAATGGAGTCAGTGGTAATTTCATAAGTAGTGAGGGTATTACAGGAGAAGAAGTATGGAGTACAAGAGCCCGGTGGATGGATCTTTACGGGAATATTGGAGATGAGAAGATTTCACTTGTAATATGTGATCACCCAAAGAACCAAAGTTACCCAACTTACTGGCATGCAAGAAAATACGGACTTTTTTCCGCTAATCCTCTGGGTGTAAAAGATTTTACACGAGGAAAAGAAGAGCTGAATTTTTCAATTACCTCCGGCAAATCGGCAACTTTCAGATATAGAATTATTATCAGTTCCGGAGTTCATTTATCAGATACTGAGATTAATTCTTATGCAGACAATTTTTCTAAGATATATTAAGATGTTTCGGGAATTCCATATGACTATAAGAATATAAAAAAATTGAATATGAGAAAATTGATAATAATCATAGTTGCTTTTGTGACTATGATAAATGCTTCTGGGCAAAATAGATATAATGTAAAAGATTTTGGTGCCTCAGGTAATGGCAGTGACTTAGATTCCAAAGCTATACAGGCAGCAATTGACCATTGCTATGCCGACTCTGGCGGAGTCGTTTTTTTACCCCCCGGAATATATATCGCCGGATCGCTTTACCTGAAAAGCAATGTAAGCCTTAATATTGGCGAGGGTGCTGTATTACAGGGAAGCAGTAACCTTGATGATTATCAGCTTGAACCTGATACAAGTTATGTTTATGGCACTTCATCACGTTATGTCTTCATCCATTGCACAAATATGCATAATGTATCAATAACAGGCAAAGGAGTTATTGATGGTATCAGGCTTGAGGACCCTGGCGCCGGAAATCTCCATGGTAGGGGACCCTTAGCGGTATTTTTTGAAAATTCAAAAAATATTATTGTAAGTGGTATAACCATAAAGGACGGAGCCGGATGGACTTTGACTTTTTTTGGTTGTAAAGGGGTTACTGTCAGGGATGTTAAAGTACTCAATGGCAGATTCGATGGAATCAACCCGGTCAGTTCCTCCGATGTATTGATCGAAGGTTGCATTATAGACGGGACAGGTGATGACCCTATTACAATCAAAAATGAAGGACGGCCTCCATGTGGACATGTAGTTAGTAATATTATTGTCAGAAACTGTCTGGTCAGAAATACTACTCATCCAGCTATTAAAATTGGGACAGGCACTGCAGGTATATTCCGCAATATCCAGGTTTCAGGTTGTATCTTTGAGAATACAGGCGAAGTCTTCTCAATACAGTTGATGCGCCCTTCTCTGGAGATTAACCCTGTGCGAACTATCGAAAACCTGACCTTTACGGATATAATAGCAAGAGATATCCTGTGTTTGTTTGACATTACAACTATAGGTGTGGATAAACCGGTTATTCGCAATCTTCATTTTAATAATATTATTGTTAGTGAAGCCAGAAGTGAATCTCAGATCATCGGCACTCCTGAAGCTCCCATTAGCGATGTCTATCTTGAAAACATATACTTCCGGTCTGAAAGCGGTAATATGGATGCATGGCTAAAAACGGACTATCTGAACAATTTAAGTATAAGGAATATTGATCTCCGGTTAAATGAAAATATCCATTCGATCCTTGATTACAAAAACGGTGAAAATCTCAGGGTTACAGATATCAATCTATCAGGCTTACAAAACAAAGAACCCCTGTTCCTGCTTACTCAGGCCAAAGATGTGAAAATTAAAACTACTGAAGCAACTCATCAGTTTCAGGAAGTAAGTGTAAAAGGGAACAAGTCCGAAAATATCTCTGTGTTTTGCGATTTTCCCTTTACCGGGCAGCCGGTTATTGTTTCAGATGAGGTGAATTCAGGAAGCATATTTCCCGTAGTAACCGATGTTGAGATACTGGAAATAAAACAGTCAGATGATATTAATGCAGGGAACCCGGGAAATCTGACAGTCAGCCTTCATAATAAAGGAACAGCCGGAATGTTCAAACTTGAAACTTCAGAACATAAACAAAATACAGGTTCTAAGTGGCTATGGCTTAAAGAGGATGAGGATAGTGACATTTCATTGGATTTGAAGCCTATATATCAACCGGGCAAACACAAAATTGAAGTCAATGGTAAAGCTGGATTTATTGAAGTGCATACTTCACCTGCACGAATTATTGTTAATGATACAATGCAAATTAAAAATGACCCTTCAGACAGAATGATCTTTACACTGAAACTTCAGAATACAGGTGGTGAAAAGGGTAGTAAGACAGTAAAACTGATGCAGAATGGAAAAACTACCGATGAAAAAACCCTGGATCTAAAACCCGGGGAGATAAGAAAAGTCGAGCTTTACAGCTTGAAAATAGCAGATAAACCCGTCGATATTTCAATAGAGGGTTTCCCTGAATGGTATTACAACACCGTATTTACACAACAATCAGAATTCTATTTAACAAAAAACGGTCATATAATTATTGATGCCGGAGGCAGGAATGGCGTTCTTGAAGATTACGGAGCAGTATATATGAATAATGTGAAAGGGGATTTCGATGTAATAGTAAAATTTGGTTCCACTCAGCCTACAGGCACATACGCGGGCCTTGGAATGATCATTCGAAATGAATTGACAGATTTCACATCAAACGGGCTTGTTGAATTTCACCATGTTTTAAAATATGGTGGAATGAACGTATGGAGAAATGATGTGGATGGTGACGGGAAGTTTGATCAGGGTGGCTCTACGGGAGGTAAAGATTGGTATATGCTTAGTAAACGAGGTAATAAATACGGATTATCTGCCAGCAGTGACGGTAAAAATTGGCGTCAGCTAAGATTAAAACACGAAAATATTATTGAGTCAGCTAAGAAAGTACAGGATGTTGGCATTTTTGGTAATTCTTATAATGAAAAGGCGATTAATCGTGTTGTATTTGAATATTTTAAGGTAGTGCCGGTGAATAAATAAGAGACTGCAATATTCTCATAATGTGGCATATAATTATTTTTAACTATATTATAAATTTGAAATTATAAAACATAACTTATGGTAAAAAATTATGAAATAAAATTTAAAAGATTATTCGATGTTGTTTTTAATATACTTCATCAGGTAATACCTGGAACACAAGTTCTGTTAATATGTTTTTTTATGGTTGTATTTACATCCTGCCATAATAAGGATGTTAACGTATGGATTGCATCTCCCTGGCAGCATGTTCTTCAGGACACACCGCCGGATACAATGAGATCAGCTAATCTCAATGCTGCTTCAAATGAATATGCGCCATTTCGTGTAATTGTACATAACTCCGGAAAGGACCAGCTTAGTAATTTAACTCTGGTAGCAGGTGATTTGATAAGTGATGACGGCGAGATTTCTTCATCAAACATACAACTTTACAGGGCACATTATCTTAATGTAAGAAAACCCAGCAGATTTTCACCTAATCCCGCAGGCTGGTATCCTGATGCCCTCATTCCGTTTTCTGCAAAAAATCTGACAAGTGACACAGAAAAAGTAGTTTATGTAGCAGAACCATTCAGTGTTGAAAGCACAAAAAATGCAGAGATATGGTGTGATCTTTATGTTCCCAAAGGAACAAAGCCCGGCATTTATCGTGGGACAGTAAAACTTACAAGAGACAATAAAACAATTAATGAAGTTCCGGTTAAATTACAAGTATGGGATTTTGAACTTCCCGAAAAAATAGCCATGAGAGCTGATTTCGGAGATCTGCCTAAGGATGTGGTAAAAATGATGGGAGCTTCTCCGGGGAGCAAAGAACATGAGGAGATGGTGGAACTTTTCAACAAGGAACTGACAGATAATCGTGCAATACCTTCCACTTCGGGAAGTATGTGGCCCGACTGGAATCAAAAAGACGGCATTATTGACAAAGGTGAATCTGAATATCTGAAGAAACTTGTTGAGGAATACCATTTCAATGCCCTTAATATACCATTCCGTTATCAGAATGAACCTGAAAAATGTAAAGCATATCTTGCCGATATGGCAAAATGGTTAGATAAGATTGGATATCTCGACATTGCATACATTTATATGAAAGATGAGCCAGACCTCCCCGAAGACTATGATATTGTAAGAAAGCAGGGTGCCATGATAAAATCGGCTGATCCTCGTATTGCCCGAATGTGTACTGAGCAGACAATACCTGAAAACCCGGAATGGGGTAATCTGTATGGAGCAGTAGATATATGGTGTGCTCAATGGGGAAAATGGGATGAGAAAACCGCAGTTGAAAGACTTGCAAAAGGAGAAGAATTATGGACCTATACTGCTTTATGCCAGTTTGATGACGGATCCCCGTTATGGCAAATTGATATGGATCCACTTAATTTCAGATCGCCATTGTGGCTTAGCTGGCACTATGATATAAGCGGATTTCTCTACTGGTCGAGTGTTTACTGGAGATGTTTTTTTGCTTCATTAAGCGATATATGGGAATATCCCCAGTTTGGAGACAACCCGGTATCGGGAAATAATTACTGGGGCGAAGCTGTATTGCTCTATCCGGGACAACCTGCTGGCATTAAAGGTTTCGTTCCATCAATGCGGTTAAAATTATACAGGGAAGCTGCGGAAGACTATGAGTATATGGTTCTGGCGGCTGAAAAAGGTAAGAAAGAAGAAGTAAATAAAATTGTTGAAGGAGTGGTTTCCACTTTTCAGGTATGGAGCCACGAACCATCTTCTTATGAACAGGCACGTGAACAGCTGGTTGAATTGATACTGAATAAATAATTATCTCCAATAATGAAAGGAAGGAAAGAACATTCCATTTTATCTGATTATACTAATAATTCTGGTTTAAAAGCAGATATACTTCCAGTTGATATTGTTTTTCACCCATCATGGTGGTTTAAAAACACCGGAATCACTTTTGATGAGGACTTTTTTTATCATCCCTTAAAGCGGATTGAATCTGAAAGGAAGATGGAGAAAGAGCTTTATAATAGATTTGGCATGTATGGACTTGGTAAAGACAGGGATAAAAACATACCTGTTATTGGCGCAGTTCATAATGCCGCAGGTTATTTTCTCTCAGAATTATTGGGGTGTAAAACAGGGTTTTTTGAAGATGCGGCTCCTCAGGTTTATCCTGCATATCATGAGGAATTAAAAATTCAAAATGGAGATATCTTTAAAACACCTGCTTTTAAAAAATTGTATTCTCTTCTTGAAAAATTAAAAAGCAGATATGGATACCTGAGTGGTGATATAAATTGGTCAGGTATTTTAAATATTGCACTCGATTTACAGTCTGAAAAGATATTTATGGATTTCTTTGAAAAACCGGAAGAGACTAAAAAATATTTCAGGGACATTTTTCAGGTTATTGAAAAATTCACAACATATATTCAGAAAGAAACCGGGACTACATCAGTCTCTGTAAACCGCGTTGTAAGCCATTTTGAGAAACCAATATTATTGCATTCCGAGTGTTCACACGTCATGATCTCTGTAGAAGATTATGAAAGCTTTTTACTTCCTTTCGACATAGAATGGAGTAGAAAATTTCGCCCCTTCGGTATTCATTACTGTGGGGCCGATCCACACAGGATGGCTCAAAGTTATGCTAAAATCCCAAACCTGGATTTTCTGGATGTCGGATGGGGTGGTGACGTGAAGATTATCAGGAAATACCTTCCCGATACTTTCCTGAATATACGGTTAAGCCCTGTTGAAATTATTAATCAGACAAATGAAGAAATCAGAGATATTATTATACAGCTGGTTAAAGATTCGGGTAATCCATTCCTTACTGGTGTGTGTTGTATTAATATGGACGATAAAGTTGAAGATGAAAAGATTATAACAATTCTTAAAACTGTCGAAAGCTTAAGAAAAACCCATGGACAAAATAATTCCCTTTTTTAAGCAGGGGTGGTACGTAATTAAAGCCGAAGCACTGAGCAAGGCAAAGGAGTATGTTGAATGAGTATCTTAAATATTAATTATTATGCGAACTAAACGTAGAAATTTTTTAAAAATGACCGGAATGGCCGGACTTGGTTTAGCCGGTGCCGGTATCCATAAAGGATATGCATCAGAGCCGGAAACTAATCAAAAACCGGGTCTTGACCAACTTAACAGGCAATTGGAGAAATCGCATGTCCAGCAATTTAATATGTCTGGTTTTGCTGCACCTAAATTAGATACTGTTGGTGTAGGGATTATAGGATTGGGCAGCCGGGGACCAGATCATATTAATAGTTTGAGTCGCATAGAGGGTGTTGAGATCAAAGCCTTATGCGATATACGGCCTGAAAAAGCTAATGCTGCAAAAAAGAAGCTTGAAGGTTCCGGACATAATCCAACCATCTATACTGGCCACAAAGAAGTGTGGAAAAAGTTATGCGAACAGGAAAATATTGATCTCGTTGTAATAACTACTCCCTGGTATTTGCATGCCGGAATGGCTGTGTATGCCATGGAACATGGAAAGCATGTAGCCTCTGAGGTTGTCCTTGCTGCAACGATAGAAGAATGCTGGCAAGTTGTAGAAACAGCTGAACGAACCCGCAAACATTGTATGATGATGTCAAACACTTGTTATGGTGATTTTCAACTTCTCACCCTGAATATGGCCAGACAGGGATTTTTTGGTGATATCATACACGGTGAATGTGCCTATATAGCGAACAAGATGGAAAAAAACTTTGCTAAAAACAGGTACTGGGACATGTGGTGGTTAAAACAGTATGGTAAACGGAAAGGAAATATTTATCCGATACATGGTTTAGGACCCGTATGTCAGATTATGGACATCAACCGGGGCGATAAGATGGACTACCTGGTTTCAGTTGAAAGCAAAGATCTAGGGATGAGTGATATGGCTAAGAAACTGGCTTCTAATGATGATTTCTATAAACCATTTGCCGATTTGGATTACAGGGGTAATATGAATACCTCTGTAATCAAAACATCTAAAGGTCGCACAATTATTGTGCAGCATGATGCAACCACATTCCGACCCCATACTAATATCCACGGTATATATGGAAGCCGTGGATCTGCTCTGCAATATCCCCTGCCCGCTCGTATTTCTAAAGGAGAAAGTGATTGGGTTTCTCAAGATGAATTCAAATCGCTTGAAGAAAAATATACTCCACCCATAGTAAAAAAGATCGGAAAAATAGCCCAACAAGTCGGAGGACATGGAGGAATAGACTATATGATGATGTGGAGGTTGATAGACTGTCTGCACAATGGCTTACCTCTTGATCAGGATGTTTATGATGGTGTATCATGGAGCTCCATATTACCTTTGAGTGAGTGGTCGGTTAATAACCGTTCTAATTCCATCGATATACCCGATTTTACAATGGGTAAATGGAAAACTAACAAACGAAATATGGACATAACTCTTGCTGAAGGAGGAAATACCAAATTAAAAAATGTTTAATAATGCAACTCGTAAACTAGTGAATAATTAATTATTACAAATACAAAAAGAAAAATAGTATGACTGGGAAAAGTGTTTCAAGAAGAGATTTTATTGGAAAAACTGCTACCGGATTAGCCGGGGCAGCTGTTATAACAAATGTTCCGTCAATGAGTGCAGCCTCCTATAAAAAAGTTATTGGAGCAAACGACAGGATCAATATTGCTTTTTTAGGGTGTGGCGGCAGAAGCAGCGGGCATCAGGTGATGGTAAAAAACTCTGTAAAGGATAAAAATCTCGGAGTTGTTGCAGTATGTGATATCTGGAAAATCAACAGAGAAAAAACTGCGGCACGATGCAAAGAATATTTTGGTAACGACGTCAAGCAGTTTAAATATTCTGAAGATATGCTTAAAATGCCCGATCTGGATGCTGTTATGATTGGTACCGGAGACTTTCAGCATGCAAAGCTATTGGCAGAAGTTGTAAAGGCGGGCAAAGATTGTTATTGTGAAAAACCGATGGCCATTGATGTGGCTGATGCAAAACTGGCACGGAGTGCTGTTCTTGCTTGCAACCAGGTTGTGCAGCTTGGGTCGCAATGGGTGAGCGATCCGATACAGCTAAAGGTACGCGATATTATCCGTTCAGGAAAACTGGGGCAAATCACAAAAATAGAACAGGTATGGAACGACAATAATCCCCGCTGGCACGTTCCGGATGATCCCGATGTTGCTGCCATACGGGAAGAAGATACCGATTGGAACCGTTGGCTTTTAGGAAAGCCTTATGTCCCGTTCGATCCGTGGAAATATTTTGAATTCAGGATATTCCGCGAATACTCCGGAGGAATTACATCACAATGGATGAGCCATGGTGCAGGACTGGTACATTTCTATACTGACACTGCCATTCCCGATTCTATGGTAGCTAACGGAGGTATCTTTGGCTGGCCCGATATACGTCAGAACCCCGACACTTTCCAGGCACTGGCAACATACGATGATGCAAAATTATTATACTCCTATTCTTCAAGCTATGCAAATGAATTTGGCGATTATACAATTATACGAGGCAAGAAAGGAACTTTGTTTGCACATGGAGGAGAAGGCAGTGCCCGCTGGTTTTTCATCCCTGAACATCAGCGCCTTCCCGGAGGCTTTGACTATTATAACGGAATGAAAGAGACTATCAATAGCGGTAAAGCTGAGTTAATTACATGTGAAGAATATGGAATGAAGCCTGGTCCTACTATTCAGAGCGATAACAGCAAATATCATCTCGATAACTGGGTTGACTGCATGAGAAACAGAAATTTTATGCCTAATGGGCATATTCATACCGGATTCTGGCATTCAATAGCTGCTATAATGGCTACACGTGCTTATCGCGAAGGGAAAAAACTTTACTGGGACCGTAAAAATGAGGAGATAACAGATCATCCTGTAACAACTTAATTGTAAGCATTTAAAATCCTGGGAAAATATTAAATTTTACAATCTCATCAGGAAGAATGGTAGTTCCTAGATTATGAACGATATTAATCGCAGGAATTACCTCATCTTATGCAGTTGATTTTTACAGGAAATATTCAGATAATTATATAATGTATCTTTTAAAAATAATTATGCGTAAAAATTTTATTTTCTTTTGCATGGCATTTATGTTGCCAGCTAATATCTTTGTTTTCTCCCAGGAGAAGCCCGTAATTGAGATTGTGAAACCGATTGAAACTAACGATGTGCTAAATAATCCGGGTATCGGTTTCACAACTTTCAATCGCTTTAACGGAGATGAATTGGATGGTAAAAAAGGATATTATCCTAGTTCAAGCATAGCTTATTTCAGGCTTTACTGGATCTCTCTTGAACCTGAACCCGGAGAGTATGACTGGTCGCAAATAGACGCAGCACTAAAAAAAGCAGCAGAGCACGGACAAACACTGATGATCCGTCTGGCTCCTCACAGCGGAAGTGCGGATGTTCCTGACTGGTACAGAAAAATAGTTGGTAAAGAGGTGCCGCAAAAAATATCAAAATGGAGGGTTAATCCTGAAGATCCCGTATATGTGAAATATTATGGTAATATGATCAGGGCTTTTGGTAAACGATATGATGGTCATCCGTTGCTGTTAGCTGTTGATATATCTATCGTCGGTTCCTGGGGCGAAGGTGCCGGCAGCTTTTTATTAACAGAAAAAACACGACTTGCACTGATCAATTCCTATCTTGACAGTTTTAAAAAGACATATTTGATATTTCAGCCTCTTAACGGCGACAACCCTGAACCGGAATTAATGGTCAGGAATACCACTATAGCTGCATATTGGCCTGACGGAACCAATAATGGGACCGGGCCTCATATGCGTAACCTCGGCTGGCGGGCTGATTGCCTCGGTGATATGGGCTTCTGGCCAGGTATCGGAAAGGATCATATGACCGATTTATATCCCATTGATCTGGTGGAAAGTGGTATGAGTCAAGCCTGGAAAAAAGCTCCTGTGACTATGGAAATATGTGGAACTTTTCAGCGATGGCTGGAAAAAGAGAAATATAATAAAGATACCGTGGAGTACATTTTTGAACAGGCATTGAAATGGCATGTATCTTCATTCAATGCCAAAAGCTCTTACGTACCTGAAGTCTGGGTGCCGCTGGTTAAAAAATGGCTCAATAAAATGGGGTACAGGTTTGTGTTGCGCAGATTTACATTTCCTGTTACTGTTAATGCAAACGGACAATTACCCGTTAACACATGGTGGGAAAACAAGGGAGATGCTCCCATATACAGGGATTATAAATTTGCTGTAAGGCTTACAAATCCTCAGAGAACAGTGACATTCAGCACCAATGCGTATTTACCCGACTGGCAGCCGGGGGATAATGTATATAGTGAAACCTTTTATATTCCTTATGATATGCCTGAAGGTGCTTACCAGATTGAAGTTGCTGTTGTCGAACCTGTAACATATAAACCGGCTGTTAAAATTGCAATCGAAGGCATGAATAAAGACGGCTGGTATCCCATGGGAGAGATATCAGTAAAAAACAATAATTGATCTTGTAGCAGAATATTTATTAAACCCTATAGTAAGTAGAAAAAACATATTAACGAAAAGTTTATTATGGATATACATCAAAAAATCTTTAAAGCATCCGGCAAAACATTTTGTCTGGTTACATCTCTTCTTTTATTGGTTCAATGTTCTGTTTCAGATAAAGAGAAAACAGAATGGAGCGATAATATCAAGGTAGTCCTCGAAAATACTAAGCCTTTGGAATATGATCAGGGCAACAGGCTTCCTTTGTACCTTTGGCCTGCAATATATCCGGGTGACCTTGATACAGAGGCTGCAGAACAGCTGGTAAGTGAACTTGCTAAACGAGGCGTTGGAATAATTTCTACATGGAATATTAACGATACTATCGAATCGTTACATCAGTGCCTTACAATAGCCAGAGCTCAAAAGAAACTTGGTAAGCGTGTAAATGTTAATGCAAATCCTTTGCTTTACTCTTTTTTTAACGGAGATGAACGTACAGCACATATTGAAAAAAACGGCAAACAATTCTTTGATGATAGCTTTGGCGGGGCTAAAATGGGTTGTCCATTTGCAATTGATTTCAGAAAAAAAGAGATTCGAAAACGGGTTGAATTTTTTGTAGACATATATAAAGAGGAAGGTCTTCCGCTTGATTTTATTTTTACCGACTGGGAAATTGACGGCCCTATTGAGGTTAACCATGCTTATGATGCATCAAAAAAATGTACCAGATGTTGTGAGAATATGGGCCTGGATTTCAGCTTTACGGAATTTCAAAAAACAATGCGTGAGATGAGATCTTATCTGATGCATTATTCATATAGCATACCTGTTTTGTCGAAATACCCTGATGCTTTGGTCGGAAACTATGCAGTTTATCCAAACGATGGTTACAGATATTGGTATGACTATTTTGAATACTATGTTAAAGGCAGCCTTACAAATCAGATCAGCATGCAAAATACAGGCAATGGTATAACGATTTCCCGTCTACCGGATTTTCTTATGCTATGCCGGTTGTTTATACTTGGGACTCGATTTATAAATGGTATGATTTTAAAAATACTGACTACAGATGGTTTTACAATATGTTACTTGTAGCAAGCAATGCAGGTAAAAGCACAGCTCAGAATATTCCGATTATAAGCTTTGTGCACTGGAACACAGTGTTTGTTTCAGGAAAACCAGATACAATAGTAAAACAGATGAGCGAAGGGTCTTATCAGGAATTGCTGTGGCACATGCTTCTCAGAGGAACGGATACTTTTTTCATGTGGAGCAGTAAAAATGAATATCCGGAAGAAGTGCGCCTGGTTCATGAAGTCTATGCAGCTGCTCAAAAATTCGGTAAATATCTTGACCATGGCCTTCCGATCAATTATAGTGTGCCAGAATACCCAGGGATAGTTATATCTGGCCTTGCTCTTAATGATAGTGTGCTGATCAGGCGGACTGATTTCGGAACAAATCATGAACCGGTTAAAATATTGGCAGGTACAAAAGTTATTACTATTAATTATTCACCTGGTATCTGTAATGTTCTTTCTTTGGAATGAGACAGTTATATGCATTAATCTTTTTACATGATGATGTACTTTATGAGATTTAGATTGCTTGTGGATATAATATTAAATATGGAAGAATTGAATTAAGCAAGATCTTTCGATAATAGTTGCCGGATTAGTCTGTCGATCTTGCCTGGCGGATCGGTTGTATTTGAAAGTAATAAACACAAATTGTAACCGTTCACAGTCCATAAATAATGGATATATAATTTTTCCAATTATAAAAACAGTTTAACTTGTATCGTAAACTGGAATGGGAATTAA
>Ga0075120_10001547_pt1 | contig 17835 bp, 15 predicted proteins | sample AntAceMetag02UKL_FD_69792 | JGI IMG/M metagenome (GOLD analysis project Ga0075120, IMG submission 69792) | Saline lake microbial communities from Ace Lake, Antarctica - Antarctic Ace Lake Metagenome 02UKL | ecosystem: Environmental > Aquatic > Non-marine Saline and Alkaline > Saline | place... | reverse complement strand
CTCGGGCTATTCAAAGACAAAGATTTGCTCATTTAAACTTGGTGACTAATTCTGAGATGAGTTCAGAGACGGTTAAACACTTTTGTCAACTAGATAATGCCTCAACCAACCTATTGCGTAACGCTGTTAATCAAATGCATTTGTCAGCCAGAGCCTATTTTCGCATTTTAAAACTAGCTCGGACTATTGCCGACTTAACTGAAGCAGAAAAAATCTTAGTTAACCATATTGCCGAAGCATTACAATATCGACCAAAAATAGAATAAACCTATTTTAAACTAAAACCAGCTTGTGTTATAATAATAAGACGACATAATTGTCATTATTATTTTTAATTTTAGCTATTAAAGTAATCTCCATATGAAAAGAAAATTATTCATTTTATCATTATTGTTTACTTTTGTTTTAACCTCTGGTTTTGGCTGCAAATTAGTCAATAAAACAACTCAAGAAGCAATGAAACCAATTACTCTTGAATATTGGCGTGTTTGGGATGGTCCAGATGCCTTTGAAGAAATAATTGCTAATTACAAAGCGATTCATCCTTTTGTAACCATTAACTATCGAAAGCTACGCTATAACGAATACGAACAAGCATTATTAGACGCAATGGCAGAAGACAGAGGTCCAGACATTCTTTCTTTGCATAACACTTGGATTAAAAAATACCAAAGTAAGTTAGAGCCAATGCCAGAATCAATTACTATGGCCTATCCTATCATCAAAGGACAACTAAAAAAAGAAGTTATTCCTGAACTACGCACCACAAAGAGTATTACTCTAAAAGAAATAAAAAATAATTTTGTTGATGTAGTCTATGACGATTGTGTAATTAAAGAAGTTGATGAAAAAACTAAAAAAACAAAAGAACAAGTTTGGGGTTTGCCGTTAGCCGTTGATACTCTAGCTACTTTTTATAATAAAGATCTTTTAAATAACGCGGGTATTGCCGAGCCACCGATATATTGGAACAGTCAATTTCAACAAAACGTAAAAAAATTAACCAAACAAGATACTAGCGGACAAATTATTCAATCTGGCGTTAGCTTGGGTGGTAGTACTAACATTGAACGATATAACGATACTTTATCTATCTTAATGATGCAAAATGGTGCTACTATGGTGGGCGACGCTGGCAAGGTTATGTTTAATCAAATTCCATCGGCCTTCAAAGAACAAAAATATAATCCTGGCATTGAAGCTATGAGATTTTATACTGATTTTTCTAACCCAGCTAAGGAAGTCTACTGTTGGAATAATAAAATGGAAAATTCACTTGATTTATTTGCTCAAGGCAAGCTAGCTATGACTTTCGGTTATTCCTATCATTTACCTACGATTAAAGCAAAAGCGCCAAAACTCAATTTGGGCATAGCTAAACTGCCACAAATAGAAGGTAATCCACAAAGCATTAATTTCGCCAATTACTGGGTGGAGACAGTTTCTAATAAAAGTGCCGATGCCGATGTTGCTTGGGATTTTATCCAATTTGCAACCAAAGCCGAACAAGCTAAAAAATATCTAAAGGTTGTTAAAAAACCAACCGCTCTACGTTCTTTAATTGAAGAACAAATTGATGATATGGAAATTGGTGTTTTTGCCGAACAAGTATTAACGGCTGACTCTTGGTATAAAGGAAAAGATGCTAACGCTGCCGAAAAAATAATCGCCGACATGATTAACAGTGTAATTGCTGGACAAGATACAATAGAAAATATTATTACGCTAGGTGCTAAACGTGTTCAACAAACTATAAATTAACCATTATTTAAAAATAAAATTATGACAGCCAAAAAAATTCTCTCTATTTTAATTTTCATTTTGGCTATATCTCTTGCCACAACTTGTTTAGCTACCGAAACGCCAACCTTATTGGGTGATAAAAATATTTCAGAAAGAGTTGACAAAGGAGATCTTACTCTTGATGACTTTACTCGAACAGCAGTAAACTTATCCCAAATAATATTGGGTGTTGTTGGCTCTCTAGCTCTTTTGGCATTCATTGCTGGTGGTCTAATGTTTCTTTTGTCTGGCGGTAATACTGAAAGAGTTGCCCAAGGAAAACAAATCATACTAGGTGCTGTCATCGGTTTAGTGATAGTATTTGCTAGCTATGCTATTATTCAATTTGTCTTTACTGCTCTTCATATTACTGGAGCAAATGATGGAGGTTGGTCAACTATTAGTTGGTTTTAATAAATAAACAATGTTAAAATTTTCTAAAATATCTCTAGAGAACGAAACTTTGGCTCAAAAACTAAAACAAGCTAGACGTGCAAAAAAATTAAAATTACCAGAAGTAGCCAAAAAATTAAATATTAATCTCAAATATTTACAAGCATTAGAAGAAGGTAGCTATAACGACTTACCGACCGGTGTTTATGGAAAAAAATTTTTAAAAGAATATGCATGGTTACTAGGGCTAGACTATAGCGAACTGTCTGATTTATATCAATCAGAAAAAGAAAACTCGCCCTCAGAGAACAGTCAAGTTTTATTTTCTAATCAAATTATAAAAAGACATCAACTTTGGACCATACCAAAAATAATAAAAAATTCATTAATTATTTTAGTAATATTAATTTGCTTTAGTTATCTCGGTTATTTATTTAAACAAGTCTTGTCTCCACCAGATCTTTTTCTGTACAGTCCAGATGAAAATCTAATTACCAATAATCAAGTTGTTTCTATTATCGGAAAAACTGAATTAGAGGCTTATTTAACAATCAATGATGAATTAGTTTTGATTGATACTGAGGGTAATTTTTCAAAAAACGTTAATTTAAAAAAAGGCATTAACGTTATTACGATAGTCTGCAGTAAAAAATACGGTCGTAATCAAACTATCACCAGACACATATTGCTAGAATAGCTACTTGCGCTATTGATAAAAATAGTTTAACATTAAATAGTTAGGGGGTTGAAATAACCTCTTTTTATTATCTAATATTAGCAATAATATGACTGACCAAGCAAAAATTAAATCAACCAAAGATCACGATGGTAAATTCAAAGCAGCTGAATCAGCGATTGAACAAATTAAAATCAAATTTGGTGATGGCTCAATAATGAAATTTGGTGATACTGTTAGATCTGATGTTGATGCTGTACCAACTGGTTGTTTATCTTTGGATGTCGCTCTAGGTATTAATGGTGTGCCACGAGGCAGAATTATTGAAATCTTTGGTCCAGAAGCTTCGGGAAAAACTACTTTAGCACAACATATTGTAGCTGAGGTGCAAAGAGAAGGTGGTATTGCTGCCTTCATTGATGCTGAACACGCGTTAGACCCAGAATACGCATCTAAAATTGGCATTAACATAAAAGAGATGCTTATCAGTCAACCTGATACTGGCGAGCAAGCGTTAGAAATACTAGAAACTCTAGTAAGATCTAATGCAGTTGATGTTGTAGTCATTGATAGTGTTGCTGCTCTAGTACCACAAAAAGAAATAGAAGGTGATATGGGCGCTTCACATATGGGGCTACAAGCTCGTTTAATGAGCCAAGCTCTACGTAAACTAACTGGTATTGTCTCTAAAACAAAAACGGTTGTTATATTTATTAATCAAATTAGATTCAAAATTGGTGTCTTTTTTGGTAACCCTGAAACAACTACTGGTGGTACTGCTTTAAAATTTTATTCATCAGTCAGAATAGAAGTCAGACGTGCTGCTCAGATAAAACAAGCTGACAAAATTATCGGCAATCGAGTTAAATGTAAAATTGTAAAGAATAAAGTAGCTGCTCCTTTCCGTGCTTGTGAATTTGATATTATGTACAACGAAGGTATTTCTATTTCTGGCGATCTCTTGGATTCAGGTGTTACTTACGGTGTAGTCCATAAATCCGGTAACTCTTACTCATTTGATGACATCAAGCTTGGCGTTGGTAGAGAAAATGCAAAAAGATTTTTGCGAGCCGATAAAAAATTAATGGGAGAAATCAGAAAAAAAATATTGTCAGAAGTCAAAGCTAGAGAAGTGGAAGAATAAAAAACATAAAATTACATAATAAAAAAACCCTGGAATTATCCAGGGTTTTTGGTTTTAAAAAAAAGAGGCGTAACATATTTGCTTGTCAGCAAATAAATGTCACGTTTTTAAAATATATAAATAGGTCTTTTCGTACATCATCTTTTTCTAATAATCTAATTGTTATGGCTCACTCCTGGATTCCCGCCTACGCGGGAATGACAGTGAGGAGATGGGCATACAAAAAAAGTACGGGAATGACAAAAAGGAATACAAAAAAGTAGAGGCAGAACATTGTTCTGCCTCTACAAATATATTGATATTAAAAATTTGTAATTTCTAGATTGCGGATCGGAGTCCGCAATGACATAAGAATTATACTCTTTCAACGTATTCTCCTGTATCAGTATTTACTCTAATAACATCACCTTCGTTAACAAACATTGGTGCACTAATTTCTACTCCAGTTTCCAATTTAACCATCTTAGTGACATTGCCAGCTGAATTACCTTTAACTCCTGGGGGTGCACTAACAACTTTTATTTCAATTTTGACTGGTAAATCCAAAGTGATTGGCTTGTTATTAAAATACATAATATCAACGTCTGTACCATCTTTTAAAAACTTCATTTTCTCTCCAACTTGATCAATTGATAGACTAAACTGCTCATAGGTTTCATTATCCATAAAATAAGCTTCTGCTTCATCTTTGTATAGAAAGTTTACCTTTTTCTTTTCAGTTACTGCTTCTTCAGCTTTGTCATTACCTTGAAAAGTTTTTTCCAAAACTGAATCGTTGATTAAGTTTTTTAATTTAGTTTTTAACACTGCTCCGCCTCGACCCATCTGATGATGATCAGCTTTAACAACTATATAAGGCTCACCTGAAACCTGAATTAATCGGCCGATCTTTATCTCGTTTAGATTAAACATAAACCAATTTATTTTTTATTATTAGTAAAAGGTAAAAGCGCCATAATTCTGGAACGCTTAATAGCAGTTGCTAATTTTCGTTGATGCTTCGCGCAAGCACCAGTTCTTTTTTTCGGTAAAATCTTGAAATAAGAATTGATAAAACGACGCAAAGTTTGCGTATCCTTATAATCAATTTCCTTGATATTATTAACGCAAAAATAACACTGTTTTTCTTTTTTTATACTGTTGTCCATACTCAATAACTAATTATTCAACATAATAAAAAATTATGAATAAATAATCAATTGTATAAATTATTTATAGTAATCCTTAGAAAGGAATATTTTCGACTTTTATTTCATCTTCTTCTGGGTTTGTTTCGCTAAAGCCTGAACTAACTGGTTCTTCAACATTAATTACTGGCTCACTTGGTACTGATGGCTGTTCAGTTGGCATACTTGGAGTTGCTGCTGGTGCTGTACCTGCTCGATCAAGCATAATCATATTCTCGGTTACAATCTCTGTACGATAACGCTTTACGCCGTCTTGTCCAGTCCAATCTTGGGTCTGTAAACGACCTTCAATGTAAACCTTGGCACCCTTTTTTAAGTACTGTCCACAAATGTCAGCTAATCTTCTCCAGGCAACAACATTGTGAAACTCTACTTTCTCTTGTCTCTGTCCGCTTTGGTCTGTCCAAATCAAATTGGTAGCCACAGCGAAAGAAGCAACTGACTGTCCAGATGGAGTGTTTCTCACTTCTGGATCTCTAGTCAAATTGCCGATAATCATTACTTTGTTTAAATTCATAATTTTGTTTGTTTATCGTGTTTATAAAAAACCGACAAATACATTATGGCTTAAATTTATAATAAATCTTTAGTGTCTAGAATCTTGTCTAATTTCTCATCTAAGTCTTTTAACTCAACTTTTTCTTTGTCTGTAGTTTTTGCTTTTTCCACTTCTTTTTCTTCTTGAATCTTGGTCTTAGCAGCAATCTTGGCGGTAAATTCTTTTTCCTTAGCTATTTCTTCTTCAGAAAAAACTCTCTTTCTAACAATTTGTTGTCTCAAGATTTCATTCATCATTCTGAATAAACGATCAATCTTTTTAACTTTTTCTTTATCTATGTCAAATTCAAGCAAATGATAATAACCATGACGAAACTTTTTAATTGGATAAGCCAATTTTTTCTTACCCCAATCTTCCTCTTGAGTTATTTTACCACCGTCATCAGTAATAATTTTATTAATTTTTTCTTTGATTGGTGCTAATTCATCTTCACTGTATTGATTAGAAATTAAACAAAGCATTTCGTAATGAGCTATGTCTAATATTTTTTCCTCTATTTTCTCTTCGAGCATAAATTTTTACTATTTTTATTGATTATTTAACAAAAAACCCAGATATTCTCGGCTATCTTGGAAAGCCTTCTGGGTGAGAATACCTTCCCCGTTATTAAGGGGGTAGTCCCGAGTACTCGGAACATCGGAAAGGTTAATATTTAATTTACTAATACATTATCATAAACATTCTTAAATTGCAAGGGCTAATAGGTTGTGCTAAAGTGAAGGCAAATATATTAAAATCTACTATGAATAAATTATTTTTTAATCTAGGCAATCACCCAACTATATCCGTAGCTGAATTATCAAAAGTTTTTCCAAATAATAACACTAGCGAAGTATTGTCTAGTGAAATTTTTCTAATCGACTCGCCTGAACAAATTGATGCTACTAAATTGATAAAAAATCTCGGTGGTACTATTAAGATTGGTTTAATAAAAGAAAAGTTAACTGACTTGAGTTTTGATAAAGTTTTGCAAGCTTCAATAAAAATCATTGATGAGAAAAAAATTGATACCAAGTATCATTTTGGTATTTCTATTCATGGTCAAATAAAAATAAATCTCAAAAAGCTTGGTATGGAAATAAAAAAACATTTGAAAGAAAAAGATAAGAGCTGTCGCTGGGTTAGCGGAAAAGAGAATGTTTTATCAAGTGTAATTGTTGAACAAAACAAATTAATTCGCAGTGGTGTAGAAATAGTAATTTTTGGAGATAAAAAAACAAATGAATTTTATATCGGTCGAACTCTAGCTGTCCAACCATTCAAGGAGTTGTCCAAGCGCGACTATGGTCGACCAGCCCGAGATGATCGTTCAGGCATGCTACCACCAAAACTAGCTCAAATTATAATTAACTTAGCATTAACTGATAAAAAAGAAGTTTTACTTGACCCTTTCTGTGGCTCAGGCACTGTTTTGTCCGAAGCTATGTTGATGGGCTATATTAATCTGATTGGTTCGGATATTTCTAAGAAAGCTATTGATGATACAAGAGTTAATCTATCGTGGATGAGAAAGAAATTTTTATTGGATAATACTGATTGCCCACTCTACGAACTCAGTGCTGTAAATATTTCATCAAAAATAAAACCAAATTCAGTTGGAGCGATTGCGACTGAGCCCTACCTAGGACCGCAACGGGGAAAAATTGATATTAAAAAAACTATCAAAGATTTAGAAAAATTATACTCTGATAGTTTAAGTGAATTCAAAAAGATATTAAAACCAGATGGTCGGATTGCGATTATTCTACCTGCTTTTTATGTCAATCCAAAATTAAACTTCATTCATCCCAACTTCAACGACTTTAAAATAATAAATCCCCTGCCAGAATATCTGCAAGGGAATAGCTTCTTACAATTAACACCCAGACAAACAATGATTTACAAACGGCAAGGACAAAAAGTCTGGCGAGAAATTGTGATTTTGGAAAAATAAAATATTTTAACTGTTTTTTAACCTGTCATCTTGATGAAGCCGACAAGTCGGCTGAAGAAAGATCTCGTTAAGCAAAACTTGCATCTATTAAAAATTAATTTTTGACAATTTACGTCCCTACCTGTGCCAGAGATCTCTCGTCAATTCGTCCTTTGCAAAGGACGGGTTTTCTCGAGATGACAAATTGGAGATTGTGATTTTGGGAAAATAACTCTGTCATTCTGGAACGGAACGTAGTGCAGTGATAGAATCTAAAAAAAATAGAAGAGACTCTACCGCGCCCGTCTCAACGCTGTTAAGCGGTCGAGCGGGTCGTCCCGATTTCTCGGGACTCCAGAGTGACAAATTGGAGATTGTTATTTTGAAAAAATAAAAGGGCTAAACTTCTCGCAAGAAATTTAGCCCTGTCAATAACTACGTCAGAGATACCCAGTTGGGTACCATCGTTTGAATTTTTTCATGGTACCTCCGTTGTTCCGGTTGTTCGAGGAGAGAGGGTGAAGTCACGGCGACCTCTTCTCTTCTGACCAGGAACGATGATCTACGCCGTAAGGACGGCTTTGGAGACCAGGATATTTTTATTCAAAAAATAACTTGTGTTTATTATCCTGTTCACAATCATACGTCCATCCTCCTTTCGTAGTATTTTTGGCACCTTGTCCCCGCACGGAAAAAATCCGCGAGGACAAGGTGACCCTAACGGTTAGTAACAAATAATATTTTTCATATGAATCGTTACTCAACCGCACTCAACTGAAAGTCGTCTTGGCAATACCCCCCCCATACTCATTTTGATGCCAGACGACAATTCAGAGAATAAATATACAAAGAACTTAACTTTAGAACATACTACATTGTCTAAACTTTGTCAAGAGTTTTAGTGCTATTTTTTTATCTTTTTAGCTAACATTAAATAAAATAAATATTTAACAAAAATGTGAAAAAAGGGGGAAAATTATATATCTCACCCCTTTTTTTTGTTATACTTCACTTTTTGTCTCCTCGCATTATTCTGGAAACTGGACGAACTGAATTTCCGCTATGTTTTTTAAAAAATCTTTCTCTTTCCGAACAAGGAACAGTGTGTTGATATCCCCGACTCACATCATCTCGTCTCTGTTCTGTCTCTGCTTTTAACTCTCTTTTTATGTTTTCAAACACCTCTTCATCTCTAGCCGTGCTAGTTAATGCTACCACAGCTGATTTTCCAAAAAAATTTAATAACATTCTGCCAACGTTTCCAAAAACAAAAATCTTCCCCTTAGATGACATAACCCCTCCTTGTTTAATGTGCAAATATATTTATAATCAAAATTTATTAGACTCTATCGTCCGCCGACTCGGCGGACTCCAGAGTGACAAGTTAATTAAATAAAAAATTACAAATATCTCCATTTTGCATTATATATTCTTTGCCTTCGGTGCGGATTAAGCCTTTTTCTCTAGCTGGCACCTCACCACCAGCTTCAATAAACTTTTGCCAGTTTATCACTTCAACTCGAATAAAACCTTTTTCAAAATCAGTATGAATCACTCCAGCAGCCTTTGGTGCCCTTGAATCTTTTTTGACTGTCCAAGCTCTAGTCTCATCTGCTCCAGTCGTAAAAAAAGTAATCAAGCCTAATGTCTCATAGGCTAAGTGGATTAATTTATCCAAACCACTTTCTGGCAAACCCAATTCTTTGATATATTCTGCTTGCTCGTCATCTGGTAAAGATGCAATATCGGCTTCTTGTTTGGCATTTAAGTTTAAAATTCGTCCGTCCCATTTTACTTCAGCTGATACGGATTTATCATTAATATTCAAAATATAAATAATTGGCTTGGCAGTCAAAAAACTCAAGTCTTTAATAATCTTTTTTTCGTCATCGGTTAATTCTAAATCACGAACTGCCTGACCTTTTTCTAAAGCAATTTTTATTTTATCCAAAACTTCTTTTAATTTTATGGCTTCTTTGTTTCCGCTCTTAGCTTCTTTGACAACCTTTGCCAAACGCTTATCTACAGTTGCTAAGTCAGCAAAAATCAATTCCAAATTTATTGTCTCCCTGTCGCCATCAGCATCAATCTTACCATTAACATGAATAATGTTTGTATCTTCAAAATTTCTAACTACTTCACAAATAGCATCGCACTCACGGATATGCGCCAAAAATTTATTACCCAATCCTTCACCCTTGTGTGCACCAGCTACTAAACCGGCAATATCAACGAATTCAATCACGGTTGGAATAATCTGTTTTGGCTTTGATATCTCGGCTAGATTCTGTAATCGTTCATCAGGTACCTTAACCACACCGACATTTGGGTCGATGGTGCAAAAAGGATAATTGGACGCTTCAGCGCCTTTTTTGGTTAAAGCGTTAAATAGGGTTGATTTGCCGACATTTGGCAAACCAACTATACCGATAGATAAAGCCATGAAAAATAGTTAAAAGTTTATAAACTGAATGTAATTTGAATTTAGCAGATTATCCTAATAATTTCAAATATTGCTTCTCAAGCTGTTCTGTTGTTATAATTAAAATATAAAAATTTTGGGTATTTTTTGAAAAAATAATAAGTTCGCATATAACTTGTTAGGCGAAATAATGATTAAGATATGGATGCAAATAATTTAAAAACTATAATAGAAAAACCGATAATTAGAATCAATGAATTATATTTTACCCATTACATCGTCTAACACGGCTTATCTGGTTCGCGAACTAAATAAATATGGGACAAATAAATTGTAAAATATTTAATTATTTGTTATAATAATAATATTAAACTACTTTAAAGCTCTTGATTATGCTTAATGAACATAGTAAAAAAATTAAATTTTTTATCATTTTATTTATTTTAATTATAATTGGATTAGTGATTTATATATCCCCTAACTCTTCTGAACAAAAACGATTAAAACAATGCCAAGATGAAATAAATTCAATGAGCTATAATCAATTATTAAACAAAGTTGAAACAATGGAAGATAATGTTATTCTAAAAGGATCGGGTGTTCAAAAAAAAGAGTATACTGAAGCATTAGTGATTGAAAAAATGATCTGTTTGATGGATAACGAGACTGATCAATCTATTAAAAATAATATTTATGACGATACAATGGCATTTGTTTCGCAAAATTCACCCGAAATTTTCTATCAATACCAAGATTATCTAAAAAATCATTCCAAAAATTTTTATGATGATTTTTTTAATGCACTAACTTTGGATAATTATCAAGATTATTGTCCAGAAAAATTGCCACTTTTATGCCAAAAAATTGTTGTCGATGAAATAACTAAAGGCTGGTGTTCGGAAATTTGTTCAACTTTGGATCAGTACAAAAATAATAATAATCTACTGCGTGACTATGTCCTTAATTTTGAACCGGAAGAAATTCAAAATAGATCGATCTACATAGTATCCTTGGCGCTTAAATTAGCCCTTGCTTTTCAATATAACGACAATAATTTAGCTAAAGAACTATGTGTAAAAATAGACAAATTCGACAGTATCGAAGGGCTTGATTGTAGAACACTCTCAAAAAAAATGGAAATAAGGATTAGTAATACTTGCGACCAAATTAATCATACTTTGTCGCAATTATTATGTGAAACTAAATTTGACTTTAATTACTAATTTTATTTATTAATAATCATTTTCGTGCTAACGTCATATCCAGACGTTTTTATTTTAAAAAAACTCTTTCGACTTGCATGTTTTTCATAAAATTAATATGATTATCGTAAGAGTAAATTTTATTTAATTTATGGTAAAAATCACTCAAAAAAGTCAAGCAAATAAAATGATTGGTAATTTCAACCAAAATGATTTTGTTAAATTAAATTATTCTAATATTAGCCAAATTTTTGATAAACAAGCCAAAAATAATCCTCTAAATATCGCTCTTGAATGCTTACATCAAAAAAATACTTATAAAGAGCTAAAGAATAAAATTGAAAAAGATTTGATTTTACTCTGGCAAAATATATTGGAACAGAAATCTATCGCTTTAGATGAAACATTCTATGAATTGGGCGGGAATTCCTTGCAAGCCATAGAATTAATCAAAAAAATAAATAATCATTTTAATCTCAATCTGTCTGTGAGCAAATTATACTCTAATCCAACTATAAAAAAATTCGTTGAATTAATAGATGAACATAAATCTTTGTGAAAAATAGATATAAAACAATCTATGAGTTAATTAAATCATTCAGTAATGATACTCCTAATAAGATAGCCCTTGAATCTCCGGAAAAACAGCCAATTACTTTTAAAGAATTAACCAATGACATTGATGATATAATTTCTGTTTTATCACAGCTAAATCTTTCTGCTAAAAAAAACAAGCAAAGAGTCGCCATTATTCCTTTTGATGGACAAGAAACAATTATGGCTTTAATGGCAACCATGTCTTGTTGTACGGCTGCTCCACTTAATCGAAATTACACTACTGAAGAATTTGAATTTTATTTTACTGATTTGAATATAAAAGCGTTAATTGCACCAGAAGGCGTTGTATCACCAGCAATTAAAATTGCTAAAAAAAGAAAATTACCAATTATCACCCTTTCTTTATTAAAAGACAAAAAACTTATTATTAACGTTAATAATAAAATAACAACAAAAAAAGTTGGTCAATCTAACTATTCTAGACTAAATGATATTGCGCTGGTTCTTCATACTTCAGGCACAACAGCTCGCCCTAAAATTGTCCCCTTAACGCATTTAAACATTAGCGCTTCAGTTATTAATATGATAAACTCTTTAAAATTATCAAAGACGGATAAATGTTTAGATGTCATGCCTCTCTTCCATATTCATGGCATTATAACAGCTATGTCAAGTCTTTGTTGTGGAGGCGGAATTGTCTTGCCGATGAAATTTGATATAAATAATTTCTGGGATTGGCTCAAAGACTTCCATCCGACTTGGTACACAGCTGGGCCGACTATTCATCAAGCGATTTTACTAAAATCAAATATTCAAAAAAATGTTTTAAATAAAATTAATCTACGGTTTATTAGATCTTCAACTTCACCTTTACCACCAAAAATTTTTTATGAATTAGAAAAAAAATTTAGAGCGCCAATATCTGAATCCTATGGTATGACTGAAGCAGCCTTGCAAATTACAGCTAATCCTCCAATAATAGGCGAGAATAAAGCAGGTTCTGCGGGCAAACCAGTCGGACTTGAACTAGCCATTATTGATAACCAAGATAAGTTTTTAAAAATTAGGGAGACGGGAGAAATAGTTATTAAAGGAGACAATGTTTTAAAAGCTTATGAAAAAAATCCAGAAGCTAACAAAACTTCTTTTATTAAAGGTTGGTTTAAGACTGGCGATTTGGGCTTTCTAGACAAAGATGGTTTTTTGTTTATAAATGGAAGGGTTAAGGAGATGATAAATAAGGGAGGAGAAAAAATTTCTCCAAGAGAAATAGACGAAGCGCTTTTGAGCCACCCCAAGATTGAATCGGCTGTTGCTTTTGCTATTCCGCACCAAAGTTTAAGTGAGGATATCGGTGCAGCCATTATTTTAAAAAAGGGCATAAAAGATATTAACAGAGTTGAACTCCGCAGATTTTTATCTAAAAAAATAACAAATTTTAAAATACCAAATAAAATTTTTACCGTAGAAGAAATTCCCAAGGGTCCAACTGGCAAATTGCAGAGAATCGGCCTCTATGCTAAATTAAAAAAAACAGAAAAAAACAAATCTCCCGAAACCCAAAAAGGTAATATTGAAAAAAAGATACAAAAAATATGGCAAAAAATTTTAAAAATAAATTCAATTAAAATAAATGATAATTTTTTTGAAATTGGCGGAGATTCCTTAAAAACAGGTGAATTAGTTAATGAAATAAATGGTGTCGGATTTAAAATTTCGATTGATGACATTTTGGATAATCCCACTATTGAAGACTTGGTCAAAAAACTTAAAAAATAATTAATTACATATGGATAAAATAGCATTTTTATTTCCTGGACAAGGTTCGCAATATGTCGGCATGGGAAAAGGTTTATATGAAAATTTTTTCATTGCCAAAGAAATATTTAATCAAGCAAATGATATTTTAGGTTTTGATTTAGCTAAAATATGTTTTTCTGGACCATTTTCAGAATTAACAAAATTAAATAATATACAATCAGCCCTTTTAACTACTAGCTTTGCTTCTTTCAAAGTTTTTGAAAAAGAAATAGGCCTCCAGCCTGATTATTTAGCTGGACATAGCTTTGGTGAATTAACAGCTTTGACCTGCGCCGGAGCAATTGATTTTTCTGATGCCCTTAAAATAGCCAAAAAAGAAGGTGAAATTGCTAATAAAATAAGTCGAGAAAAAAAGATGGCTATGATAGCAATAAAAAATATTGATGAAAAACATATAATCAAAAAATGTCAACAATTATCAAATAAAAAAAATATTGCAAATATAAGCATCGTCAACACTCCTAGTCAATTTGTTGTCTCGGGCGAAGCTTCAACTGTAAAAAAAATTGGCGAGGAATTGTCAATAGTAGGAGCAAAGATAGATTTGCTAAAAATCAATGCCTCTTACCACACCTCAATGTTTAATCAAGGAGTTAATATAATAAAGGGGGATTTATCAAAAATTAGCTATGGTCAATTACGCTATCCTGTTCTTTCGGGTATTACTTTGAAATTCTATAAAAATTCTAATGAAATGATTAATAATATTTCTGCAAATTTCATCCAACCAATTAACTGGGTAAAAATCATCCAAAAACTACAAAAAATAGGAGTAAACAAAACAATAGAATTTGGTTCCAAAACAATTTTGAGCGGTTTTGTAAAAGAAATTACTAATAAAATTGAAATTTTTTCTTTTGGCAAACCAGAAGATTTAAAAATATTAAAAAATAAATTCAAAACAAACGATGAAGTTAAAATATCGTTTATAGCTAGTTGCTTAAAAATTGCTGTCAGCACTAAAAATTCAAATGAAAACGATAAAACATATTCTGAAGGAGTTATTATACCTATTAGAAAACTTGTCAATATTTTGGATAATTACGAAACAGAAAAAAAAGAATTCAAATTCGAACATATCCTTGAAGCTATAGATATGCTAAAATTAATTTTTACGACTAAAAAAATTTCTCGTGATGAAATAAAAAGTAGAAAAAATGAATTAATTTCTGAAATAAAAGAACAATTTTGCAATAACGATTATGGTAAAATAAAAAAATATTTAGATAACTCCTTTTGTTAATTTATATGAATACCAAAAAAAATAAAACGAAAAAAAATAACACCCAAAAGAAAATTTCAAATACCGACATTGCTATCATTGGTATAGGTTTAAAAGTTCCCGGAGCTGACAACACCTCAGAATTTTGGGATAATATAAAAAATGGTAAAAATTTTATAATTGATTTCCCAGAAAACAGAGAGAAAGATGTCAGATACGAATCATCTGTTGAGAAAAAATATGACAACTTTCTTAAAGGTGGCTGCTTAAAAGAAATTGATAAATTTGATTATAATTTTTTTAAGTTATATCCAAAAGAAGCTAGTCTTACCGACCCTAATCAAAGATTATTTTTAGAAGTCGCTTGGTCTTGTTTAGAAGATGCTGGTTATGGTGGAGATAAATTAGCTAATAGCAATACAGGTTTTTATGTAGGTTTTAGTAAGTCCCCAGAACTTTTTCTATATTCCGATTTAGTGAAACAGGAAGATATTTCTGCTTTGCGCAATATTGCTTGGATAGGTAATCTAGATGAAATGGTAGCTAGCCGAATATCTTATTTTTTAAATCTTCATGGCCCAAGTCTATTGGTAAATACTGCTTGCTCTTCTTCATTAGTCGCATTACATTTGGCTTGTCAAGCTATCAAAAATGATGATTGTGATCAAGCAGTCGTTGGTGGTATTAATATAGCCTTACAAAAACCTGAAGACGGAATAACTCTACAAATTGAATCTCCTGATAGCAGAATAAGACCATTCGATAACAAAGCAAATGGAGTAGTCTGGGGTGAAGGTGTTATTGCTATATTAATCAAATCAGCCGCAAAAGCGATAAAAGATAATGATAATATTTATGCTGTTATAAAAGGTAGTGCTATTAATCAAGACGGGAAAAGCGCCGGTATAACAGCTCCTAATCCCAATGCTCAGTCAGAAGTAATACGAAAAGCTTGGCACAATGCTAATATTAATCCTGAAACAATCAGTTGTATTGAAGCTCATGGCACGGGAACACGAATAGGCGATTCAATAGAAATCGAAGGATTGTCTAATGCTTTTAGTTCTTTCACGGACAACAAACAATTTTGTGCCATTGGTTCAGTAAAATCTAATATCGGACATTTAAAAGCAGCTGCTGGACTAGCTAGTTTAGTTAAGCTAATAATGGCTCTGAAAAATAAAGAAATACCACCAACTATAAATTTTTCAAGACCAAATAGAGAAATTAACTTTGAAAATTCTCCTGTATATATAAGCGATAAACTTCACAAATGGGAATCAAAAAATTATCCGAGAAGATGTGGCATTAATTCTTTCGGAATTAGTGGAACTAACTGCCACGTTATTTTGGAAGAAGCCCCGAAAGTTATGAATAATAAAAATCAAAGTGACGATTTTAAGATTTTAACAATATCCTCGTTGAATAAAAATTCTTTATTAATATACACTAATAATTATCTAAACTTTTTAAATAACAATAAAAAAATTAATCTAGATAATTTTTGTTATACAGCAAATACTGGCAGAGGTCATTACGATTATCGTTTAGCTATCATATTTAAAAATATTAATGATTTATTACTAAAATTAAACAATTTTATAGAAATAAAAAATAAAAAAAATATTAAAGATGTCTATTTTGATAATAAAATTTTAGAAGAAGAAAAATCTGAATCTAAAAATCAAAACCAAAAATTTAAAACTTCTTTCAAAATAAATAAATGTTTTAACAATAATGATAAAATTATTAAATCGAAAATTGAAAAACTTTGCCAATTATATGTAAAAGGTGCGGATATAAATTGGGAAAGTTTCTACTCTAATAATAAATATCATAAAATAAATATTCCCACTTATCCTTTTGTTAAAAATAGATGTTGGGTAAAAATAGACGAGATAAAAAATAATTCTCAATCTTTTTCAGAAAAACAATATCCTTTACTGGGTGAGGTAAAAGAAAAAACAGGAGAAAAAATAGTATATTCAAATTTTTTTGATCTTAATAAATTTCCCACATTGAAAGAACATAAAGTACAAAATAATCATATTTTAGTCGGCACTATGTTTTTAGAATTAGCTATAGAAGCTTTTAGTAAAAACTTCCATATTACTAGTTTCCAGGCAAAAAATATTTTGCTAAACAAACCGATGATATTTGATCCAAATGAAATTAAAGAAGTAAATGTTAGTTTAATAAAAGATAATAATAATTATAAATTTACAATTTCTAGCCTAGCAGATAACAATCATGCCGAAAAAAACAATAACTGGCTAAACCATGCTGGAGGAATACTTAGTTTTAATAAAAAAGATGATTTTATTGATTTTGACATAGAAAAACTAAAGAAAAGCAATAATAAAAAATTTATTCCTAGCAACAAAATCTCTTTTAGCTCCGACCTTCGTATTAGTTCGAGATGGACAGAAAGTAGAATAGGTGCTTATGCAAATAAAAATGAAGCTTTAGTACACATAAAAGCCTCTAAATTCTACAAGCATGAATTAAAAGAATATTTTTTTCATCCAGTACTTCTTGATTTAATCTATCCTGCTAGTTTATTTCGCCAAAATGATAAACTTTATATGCCCATGCATTTTGGAGAGATAAATATTAAAAGTAAAATGCCAGAAGAATTTTACAGCTATGTTAAAGTTAAAAATAATGATAAAAATAATCAAGAAACTTTAAATGTTGATATTTTATTGTTGGACAAAAATGGACATATTTTTGCTGAGATAAAAAATTACTTGAAAAAAAAATTGATAAAATTAGAAAAATTAGACAGTAGAGTAGACGATAATCTTTATCATAAGTTAGTTTGGGTTAATAGTCCGCAAAACAAAAAAAATAATAAAAATAAACATCGAAATATATTAATTCTAAAAAGAAAAAAAACAGATCATATTACAAATAAAATCTTAGATAAACTAAATCGCGAGAATAATAAAATATTA
>Ga0075120_10001544_pt1 | contig 17845 bp, 15 predicted proteins | sample AntAceMetag02UKL_FD_69792 | JGI IMG/M metagenome (GOLD analysis project Ga0075120, IMG submission 69792) | Saline lake microbial communities from Ace Lake, Antarctica - Antarctic Ace Lake Metagenome 02UKL | ecosystem: Environmental > Aquatic > Non-marine Saline and Alkaline > Saline | place... | reverse complement strand
CCCTCTTGGATCACACCGACTCGCTTGAAGATTATTCACTTGACTTGCCTTAATTTGCTACAACTAATCGGGAGATGATCCTTATATTTTAATATAGGTTAAACAAATGAAAGCCTTTTATAATTTTAAATAAAAAATACATTTATTTCTTGCATGTAACTGCATGCAATGTAACATCTTTATAAAACAGTGTCAACGCTACGATAGATTTTTTAGGAGATTTGGCCAAGGTGGGCTTCAAACCATAATACCCAAGGGATATTATGGTTTGGTCTATATAAGGCTTGCGATAAGTTTTTTTATTTAAATAGAGTCGACCTCTACAAATTTTGCAAGGATATCATCTGAAAGAATAAGGAGATAGCTTTCTCCTTCAAAATTAATCTCTGTTCCTGAAAATCCCTTATAAAGAACTACATCACCTACTGATAGATCAATATCAGAGTCTGCAGGGAGGGCAACTACCTTGCCTTCTTGAGATTTTTCTTTCACAGTATCCGGGATAATTATACCCCCAGGTGTTTTACCTTCAGTGGGATCTTCTAATTTGAGCAATACATTATTATTTATTGGTTGAATCTTTTTCATTTGTATCATCCTTTCTTTAGTGTTTGATTAATTTAAACCTAATAATTTATCTATCTTTGGCTGATCAAATCCAACAATAATCTGGCCATTAATATCTATTTGCGGTGTACCCATTTGGCCACTCCTGCGAAATATGTCCTTAGCTGCATTTTCATCATGGGATACATTTATATTTCTAAATGGTATACCGACTTTTTTCAAATACGATTTTGCTTTACTGCACCACGGGCAACCGTCCGAACTGTAGACAGCAACCCTCATGGTCTGCTCTCCACCCTTCCTATGAACAACATGATGGTTTCCATCCACTATTCTTTTATAGGATTCTTCAGTCTGAATGCCCAATATGGTCTCCTGTTGCCTGTCTTTTTTCAGGACCACGAGGGTAGGCACGGAATTAACGCCAAATAAGGGGTGTATATCATTTACCTTTGATGCATTAACCCTGAATATTGCTGCACTTGAATTTTTTTTATGGAATGTGTCGAGTACCTCCAGCGCTTCACTGCTTTTTTCTGAGGAATCCGTATGAAACAATATCATCATCAGGTCTGGATTATTTTTTTTAAGGTCGGATAAATGCTGCCGGCTTTGTATCTCCTCTATCATGATTCTTAATAGCCTCCTAGCTAAGGCAGTAAGCCAAAATAACTTACACATCTTACTTGCCTTTTATTCCGTCCTCTACGTTACTCGTCGCTTACATAATTTATTATGTGCACTCCTTGTGCCTTGAAGACGAAATAAAATTCTGCGTAATCTGTACAGGTTATTTTAAATCACTACCTAAGATTTAAAATTGTTATTAAATGTGTTTCTTATATTTTTAATTTTTTAATCATCAACAATGATGTTGTCAAGGTCTGGGAATCTAAAGTGGGTAGTCATTAGATAGAACCCATTATATAATTCCAAATGCATATGGTAATGATAAATAAAAGGGTTGAAAGGGTTACTGCAGATGAGGCAAATTTAACGTTCCCGCCCATCTCACCTGACATAACAACAGAAACAGTAGCTGTAGGGACAGCCAACATTGTTACAGCAACCTGTATGGAAGAAGAAGGAATTCCCCCTTTATAGAGTAGAAACATTCCTATCCCGGGAAGTAACAGGAGTTTTAGCGCGGAAGATGACAAAAGCCATATTAAGTACCTTGGAGACAGGGATAAAGACAGGGATGCGCCAATGATCAAAAGGGCCATAGGGAGGGCCATACCGGAAATAATTTTTAGTGAATTATTTATAAAACCAGGCAATTTCAAATTAAAAAAAGAAAATATTATCCCAATCAATGCAGAGACAATAATTGGGTTGATGGATATACCCCTAAGTATGCTTAACAATGATTTAAATAAATTTTTATGTCCTTTGGAGAATATATTATAGGATAAAATTGATAATATATTCTGGGAAATCATAATGAATGGGGCAAGAAAGCTTGCAATCCCAAGACCATTGTTACCTAACGTATAAAACACTATGGCAAGACCAATGTAGCCTATATTTCCATGCATTGCTGTTTGCACAAAGCTTCCAGATGACTCTTGGCCTAAAGGTGAAAAAATGCCTAAAATGGAAAAAATAATAGATAATAGCCATACAAAAAATATAGAAAGGCATGAAATGAGGGCAAGGTTTAAGTCAAAGGTATCACTAAAGGACGTTTGAGATAGCTTAACAAAGAGAAGGGCCGGTATAGCAATGTAAAATACAAGATGATTGGCCCCCCTTATAAATACATCCGGATAAAATCCAAGTCTTTTTGCGCCTGCACCTAAAAATATAACAATGAAAACAGGCAGTATTTTCAAGGCAATGTCCATGGGATAAATGTATACGTCCTTTTTTGGCCTTTCAATTCATAAACAAGGCTATTGACGATTAGAGAATTTTCATATAGGTATGCAATGCGTGTGTTACCTGATACAAAAAACAACATAGACTTATTGTATAGACGAGCTTTTATACATGAATGCAAAATAAATCAATGAAAAAAAATTTTTATTTTAAAACTCCCCATGTGTGGTCATTTACAACATACTTTGCAGAGGGATTTCCCTACACTGTGATAAGAATCGTGTCCTCTGTTTTTTTTCGAGATATGAAGGTAAGCTTAGAGGCCATAGGGCTTACATCATTATTCGGCATACCCTGGGTCATAAAATTTTTATGGGCACCACTAATAGATCAGTTTGGGACTAAAAGAAAATGGATGCTTATAATGCAATTTTTTTTGGCCCTTCTATTTATTCTTGTTGCCTTTGTAAGTTCTATCCCTTCTGGAATTAAAGCTGCAGCCATTATATTTTTTGCAGGGGCAATTTTATCCGCCACCCACGATATTTCTATAGATGGCTACTATATGGAGGCATTAAATAAGGAGGGACAGGCAAAATTTGTTGGCTACAGGGTCATGGCATATCGTATTGCAATGATGGCAGGGACAGGAATAATTGTCACAATAGGTGCAACATTAAACTGGTTTTCCGCCTTTTCAGCAGCAGGTATCTCCCTTATCCTTCTTTTTCTTTTTCATTTGCTTTTTCTCCCTAATGTTGAAACGGAAAAGGCCAAAATAGGGGATTTATTTAAAATAACACTTCAGGTAAGGGTTTTGGTAAAAGGCCTTATCTTATTGTTCATTTTTGTTGGAATAAGGTATTTTGCCTGGAAGAGGTTTACTGGCGGACTTTTTGAGATTATGCCATTCCTGAGAAACATAAGCTTTTCAGGGGCAACAGCATTAGTCCTTCTTGTGTTTTTAATCGGCATGGCCCTTTTCAGGAATAGGATAAAAGGTCTTCTATTCAAAGACAGGGAATCATTTTATTCAAGGGCATTCTTCGATTACATTAACAGGGATCATATGTCTGTTGCCATAGCCTTTATTATTCTCATGAGAACAGGGGAGTCCGCTTTGTCTTCCATGGCTGCCCCGTTTATGGTTGACTTAGGCCTAAAGGTACATTTTGGATGGCTTTCAGGGGGCATTGGTCTACCTTTTTCCATTATTGGGGCTATGGCCGGAGGATTTTTTATTTCTAAATTTTCATTAAAAAAGGTAATATGGCCGTTTCTCCTGGCCCAAAATTTTACCAATTTAGTATATGCCGCCCTTGCCCTGCACCTCAGAGGATACCTTGATTTAAATACAGGCGCAGAAACCGTTACGTCCATTGGCAGCTACAATCTTTTACTTGTTGCCCTTGTACATGCATTTGACCAGCTTGCCGGGGGCCTTGGCACGGCTGTTCTTATGACCTTTCTGATGAGAACATGTTCTGATCTATTCAAGGCAGCTCATTATGCCATTGGTTCAGGGCTTATGAATATTAGCGGGGTATTAGCCGGTGTTGCCGGTGGTTTCTTGGCGGAAAGGCTTGGCTATGGTCTTTTTTTTGGTTTTACCTTTTTACTTTCAATTCCAGGTATGTGTCTAATATTTTACACACCTTTTTTAGATAGAAATAAAGCAATTACTTCTGCAGGTAGGTTGTAGACATTCAGCCCAAATTAACGTAGAAGGGGCTATGCTTGATGAGTTTAACAACATATAGCCCTATAGCCCAACCAGGATCAACCTGAGAAAATCCTCGCGCAAAGGCGCAGAGGCGCAAAGATTTTTTATTAACATTTTTCATCATCTTTACCTTTGCAAACTTAGCGGCTTTGCGAGAAAAGATGACGGGTTTTTGATTTTCTGCGAGTTTTGAGCACATTTTACAATGAAAGGAGCATTAACTAATAAATATGATAAATAATGATAATATACACAGATTAAATTTCGAAGATAAAGAAATAACACTAATAGGGACAGCTCATGTTTCAATGGAGAGTGCTGATTTAGTTGAACATGTAATTGAGGAGGAAAGACCTGACACAGTATGCGTAGAACTTTGTCAATCAAGGTATCAATCAATTATCCAAAAAAATCAGTGGCAAAATACGAATCTTTTAAAGGTTATTAAGGAAAAAAAGGCATTTCTTCTTTTATCAAATCTTATGCTCGCCTATTTTCAAAAGAAAATAGGCAAAAAATTAGGCATTAAACCAGGTGAAGAAATTATACGGGCTGTCCAGACAGCAAAAAAAGTAGATGCATCCATCCATTTGGCAGATAGAGATATACGCATTACCCTAACAAGAATATGGCGCTTTATGGGGTTATGGACTAAAGTTAAATTACTAGCCCAGTTCGTTACTTCCGCAGGTTCTATGGATGAAATCAAAGAAGAGGATATTGAGGAGATGAAAAAGAAGGATGTCCTTGAGACATTGCTTTCAGAGATCGGCGAGGCCTTTCCTGTGATAAAGCGCATATTGATCGATGAAAGAGATCAATACCTTGCCCACAAAATCATAACTGCACCAGGCAAAAAGATTGTTGCAGCAGTTGGCGCCGGACATGTGCCGGGGATTCAACAGTACTGGGGAAAACAGTTAGATATTGATACGCTAAACTACATCCCACCGAGGGGTAAGCTCTTTGGTGTTTTGAAATGGGGAATACCAGCCATGATAATAGTAATTATTTTCTTTGGTTTTTTCACAGCCGGCGCCTCTGCCGGTACACATATGATTAAATGGTGGATCCTGGCAAATGCTGCATTTTCCGGTATAGGAGCTGCTATTGCTTTGGCCCATCCACTGACAATCTTGTCTGCAGTTGTTGCCGCTCCCCTGACATCTCTGAATCCTATGATTGCGGCAGGATGGGTCTCCGGATTAGTTGAGACCATATTAGGTAAACCAAAGGTCAAGGATTTTGAAAATCTACCTGAAGATATCTCATCAATGAAGGGGTTCTGGAAAAATAAAATTACACGAATTCTACTTGTTGTAGTATTTACGAATATAGGTAGCTCAATAGGAACTTTTGTAGCTATCCCCTTAATGGTCAAGGCTTTTGCATAGCCCTATCCCAAATGCAAAAGCATGGAGGCCAAATTTTTAATCCCGCCCTGCGGGACTATTTTCTAATTTCAACGTTCCCTGAAGGGTTACTTCTAATCTTCTATGTTTATCTTGAGGTAGAGATCACCGTTTTTTTCTCTGTTTATATTTCTTCCGAGCCCTGAAAGCCTAAGTCTTTTTCCCTGGAAACTCCCTGGTGGTATTGCTATAAAAAATAAATTTTTTTTAAAACCCTTTGGAATGTTAATCAGCTTCCTTGTGCCGACAACAGACTCTTTTTTTGTAATAGTTATGTTTCCATGCATGTCAGGATCCCGGCCTATGCTTACAGGTCTGATGGTCTGGATCCTGGCAGACCTGTCCCTCCTTACAACATGCTTGGGCTTTGTTCCAGAAACAGTCCCATCGAATAAAAGAAATAGTTTAAGAAAGATAATTCCAAAGATAAATCCACCGATATGAGCCCACCATGCAATGCCCCCTTGTCCTGTCATGGAAGCAGCGCTGAAAAACTGAAAGATAAGCCAGATACCAAGGAAAAAGACAGCCGGTATTTCCACAATGGGGAAAAAGAAAAAGACAGGTATTAATGTTAAAATTTTTGATTTCGGGTATAATATCATGTACGCACCCATTACCCCTGCAATAGCTCCACTGGCCCCAATGGTTGGTATTGGAGAGCCCCAGTTAACGACAAGGTGAAATAAACCGGATGCAAGTCCACACAAAACATAAAAAATAAGATATCTTATAGGACCAAGTCTGTCCTCTACATTGTCACCGAATATAAAAAGCGACCATAAATTTCCAATAAGGTGAAAAAATCCTCCATGAATAAACATAAAGGATATCAAGGAAAACAGTTGCTGGACAATAGTAAAATGGGAGCCGATGTCTGGGGAAGAGTATCTTACAGGCACTAAACCATAGATATATATAAACCTATCCAATTCCCTACCCTGGGTTAACTCTACAATAAATAACAGAATATTAATAAATATAATAGCCATGTTTACTACAGGGTAGCTCTTTGAACGTATTGTGTCTCTCAAAGGTATCATATTTATGTTATACGCCGGAAGGTAATCTTATTCAAAAATTGCCGGCTCCCTGAGGATCATTGGGATGGCTTGGGCTGAGGTCTTTGCAATATAAGGATAGACAGCGGTGAGGGATGCAAGATGCCTCAAGTTATCAGCAGTCCTTGAGATGAGCATTGCCAAATCACCTTCTGCCATATCTGCTATACTTAAAGCTCTGTCCCATTCAACCCCCTTGGCCCATGCATAGATAGTAGCTGCTATCCATAAGGGCATTGGTCTGGCAGGAAACCCATGGACAGTTTTACGCTCTATGAGTGGAAGGAGTCCGGTTTTCATTTTATTATATGCTGCAATTAGATCCTTTGGTATGCTTGACTCATCAAATTCAATCTCCATCTCCCTGTCATATACAAATGTTGCTATAAGTGCAGCAAGTAAGCCAGGATCTGACTTTGGAAAAAGTTCTAGCCTAAGGCCTTCAGCAATTGCAAGGGGTTGGTCGATTCTTAGTTTTGATGCCCACCTTCCATCTTCTGAAAGCGTGTCATTTTCCCTTATATAACCCTCCATTTTTAAAAAATTCAAATGTCTTATGAAATCGTTCCACAATTTTTCCATTACCGCATTTTTCAAATCCCAGAGAATTGAAAAATTATTGCGGGAGGATCGAAAGCCCCTATTTTTTTTCCCATGACAAATGTAAAAATGCTTACATTTTTTACACGGCATGTGATTTAATTCATATTCAAGAAAAGATACCCTGTCTGTCAGCGGCTTAAGCTTTGAAATTTCCTCCTCACCTAAAGGCAAATTTTCCATGACCTGGGGGCTTTCTTCCGACGATACCCTGGACAAAAGTTTTCTTAATTCAACAGGGTTTTCCGTAGATTGTACATCAATTACCCTATCGAGAATGGTCAATATTTTGTCTGGGGTAAAAAATCGCATCTTTGGTGGTATTTTTCCCCCGGGTTTATGTTTCATGCGACAGGCAAGTATCCCCTCATTATCCATTTTTATATGCCTCTTTATGGCACAGTATATCCGGGATCTCTTATCAAAAAATAACCTTCCAGGAACCAGGTTTGCAATTTTAGAAAGGGTAGCTTCGAGCTGTTTCTTTCTCTCCCTTATTACATAAATCTCATTGTTTACGGCAATTCTCTTTCTTGCAAGGCCAAGGGCGGATTCAGGTGATTTACAGGGAGACTGCGGTAAAAATTTCATCAATTTTTTTCCAGCATCTTTCAATCGCCCTTCACTACCGTTTTCCATGTTTTTCCAATTCAAATAACCGGCAAAGGATTTAGAGAGAATATCTCTGATTTCCTCAGGTCTATAAGACAATAGAAGGTTTAAAGACATGGAAAAATCAATTTTTACCTGACTTAATATATCCTCAGGTGGAGATTTTAAGAGGTCTCCGATCAATTTTACATCCATAAAGGGTCCGGGAATCACTATAGCAAAACCTATATTATCCATTCCCCTCCTGCCTGCTCGTCCTGTCATCTGGTGAAGCTCAGTAGCCGTTAAATTTTCAAACTTATGGCCATTGTATCTGTCCGAATTAAGAAAGGCTATGCTTCTTGCCGGGACATTTACGCCGGCAGCTACTGTTGATGTCGCAAAAACCGCATCAAGCAAACCCTCTTCCATTAAGTTCTCTATCAATAATTTCCACAACGGTAGCTGGCCGCTATGATGGGCGCCAACAGAAAGATTTTTTAGATGCCATAGTTGATTGTATTGTTTGAGATGCGGGTGTAATTTAATAAATTCATCAATCTTTTTATTCAGTTTCTTTTCATTAGCCCCATTTCGCTTTATGCTTGACTTACACAAATCAAGTGCATCATTGCAATTGGCCCGGGATTTCAAAAAGAAAATCGCCGGCAATAAATTATATTTCCTTAGGGAATTTAGTATCTCCCCAAAGGGGGGAAGCCTCCTGCCTGAACCAACAACAGGGCCTTTTGGGCTTTTTAAAAACCGTATGACCTTTTCATCAAGGCCTTTTTTTCCAAGTAAGGGGAGAAGTGTTCCTGTTGGATGAAAAAAAAGAGGAAATAGTGGCACAGGTCTCTCTTTCTCTTCGATGACAACACATTTTTTACCCCTTAAATGCGCGATCCAACCTGAAATCTGGTGGGAGTTTTTTATAGTGGCGGAGAGTAAGAGGAGGGGGATACGGACTGGAAGATATATTATAATCTCCTCCCACACTACACCCCTTTCCTCATCTCCAAGAAAATGTGCCTCGTCCAATATCACAAGATCTGCATATAAATCCTCACCTTTATGCATTGCATCATAAAGTTGATTTCTGAGTATTTCCGTAGTGCCTACAATTATAGGCGCATCTGGGTTTTCTACCCTGTCGCCGGTTACTACACCAACATTTTCTTTGCCGAAGTGGTTTTTAAACTCCATATACTTGGAATTTGTAAGTGCCTTAAGGGGGGATGCATACCATGCCTTTCCATTATTATTACGTATGTCCTCTATGGCCTTAGTTGCAATCCATGTTTTGCCGCTACCAGTTGGGGCAGACACCAGACAATCTCCAATTTTAATGGCAGATAAGGCATTAAGCTGAAACGGGTCCGGTTTAAAGGCTTTTACCTCAGGCACACCTATCTTTGAAAAGACAGGGCTCAATCTTTTATCCGCACCAGGTTTGATTCGTGGAATAGTTGGTGCAGACTGCCTTTTTTTACTTAAATTAGGAAAAATTCTTTTGTTTTTAGTTTTAGAATCTGGCACAATATAACCCTTTTAATTAATGTTGACTTTACTATTATAGAATAATTTTTCATGTTTTCTCAACCTCAAAATTAAAACCCTATTATTATGAACTACTTAACGCCTGAAAAAAGCTATTTTATCGCGGAGCTTAAAGAGCTTTATGAATCAAAAAAAGAAGAAATAAAAGATAGGTTGCACGAATTTAAGGAAACTTGGAGGCATGGAATAAGAAAGGACATATTTAAAGAACTTGTCTTCTGTATATTAACTCCTATGTCCAGGGGAAGATACTGCTGGGATGCTGTAGAAAATATGATGAGAGACGGAGTCTTATTCAATGGAGATAGCGCCCTTATTTCCGGATATTTAAAGGGGGCGAGGTTTATAAACAAAAAATCAATATATATTGTAGAGGCAAGGAAAAAATTTTATTTCAATAAAAGTGTTTCTATAAAAAACATAATTACCAATATTGGTTATGGTTATGGCGCACGGGAGTGGTTGGCGCTAAATGTTAAGGGCATTGGATACAAGGAGGCAAGCCATTTCCTGAGAAATATTGGTTTTGATCAAAACCTGGCAATTCTTGACAGGCATATACTAAAAAATCTGAGATTGATAGGGGTAATTGAGGAGATACCGGATTCTCTATCCAAGGGAAAATATCTTCATATAGAGAAAAGTATGGAAGCCCTTTCAAAAACCATTAAGATACCCATGAGTCACCTTGATTTAGTCATGTGGTGCAAGGAGACTGGAGAGATATTTAAATAATCGTAACCGTTCACAGGTTCAACGTTCAGGGTTCAGGGTTAGGGAAGAGGCTGAAATTGGATCCCCGAAATGCTCGTAAACAATGCAGGTTTCGCAAAATTATTGCCAAGTACCATGTTCAAACTTTGTGGGGATGTGGAAGCGGTCGGTTTTCCGGTACAAAACGCTCACAAAATAGCGTATGGTGATAAGAACACAACCTTTGAATCCCGCTGTAAGCGGGAAACCTTTGAACCGTGAACGGTTACCCTATTTTTTCACCACAACGATAAATACATACAAACAACCCTATTATGGAATGGTACGGAAATGAAAAAATTTATGGAACCTGAAAGCATAGCCCTTGTGGGGCTAAGCAGGAAAACAGGGTCAGGATCATACAATATCATGGAGAACATGATCCGCTTTGGATACAAAGGCAAAATTTATCCAGTTAACCCTAACGCCCAGGTAATTTTAGGGAAAAGGACATTTTCTAATATAAGCGAGATAAGGGAAGACATAGATTTGGCAGTCATAAGTGCGCCAAGAGAGGATACGGTTAATATCCTCAGGGATTGCGCCCATGCAAACATAAGTGCTGTGATTATCGTAAACCAGGGATTCTCCGATGCCGATAGCAAGGGAAAAGCAATTCAACAGGAGATTAAAGATATCGGGAAAAAGCATGGGATAAGAATTCTTGGCCCTAACACCCTTGGGGTTCTTAACAATTATAATAATTTTACCACATCTTTTATGCCCTTAACCAATGAAAGGTCATCAGTTGGTTTAATATGCCAATCAGGTATTTTTTTTGTAGGCGCTCAGGAATTTAGTGGCTCCATAGGGAAGGGTATTGATTTAGGTAATGCCTGTGATATTGGTTTTTATGAGGCGCTAAAATATTTCCGAGAAGATCCTGACATAAAGATTATAGCTATTCATATGGAGGGATTGAATGAAGGTGCAAAATTTCTCTCGCTTGCAAGTGAGGTTACAAAGGAAAAGCCGGTTATCTTGCTTAAAACAGCCGGCACTGAAACAAGCATGAAGTCGGCCATGTCCCATACAGGCACCATGGCAGGTAATTTTCAAGTACACAGGGCTGCCCTGAATCATGCAGGGGTAATATTTCTTGAAGAAGACGGACAAATGAAATATGCAGTTAAGACGTTAAGCAACATGCCTGCCCTGGAGGGAGATAACATCGCAGTTATTACATTTAGCGGGGCAGCAGGTATCATGGTAACTGATGCACTGGAAAAATATGGTTTGAAACTTTCCACCCTTTGCCATAATACCATTAATAAGATTGCTAAACTTTCCCCTGACTGGATGCCCCTTGGAAATCCCCTTGATATATGGCCGGCAGTCATGAAACATGGAGCTGCAAAGGCATATTCTACTGCATTAGAAACGGTATTGAGTGATTCACAGGTTGATGGGGTTGTTTGTATAGCAATTGCCCCTGCGTTACCTGATTTCTCATTTTTAGATGTCTCTGGATCCCTAAATATGGTTATGAAAAAGCCATTCAACAAGCCTGTAGTTGCCTGGCTTTATGGGCCAAATACAGAGGAGATTAGCAAAAAATTTGAGTCCGAAAATAAGATAATGACATATCCAACCCTTGAGACTGCAGCATGGTCGTTATCTATTTTGAGATCAAGTTATTAATTGTTGGTTGTTTTGGGATTAGGTCAAGGGAATTTAGAGGAATGACAATTTTTAGTCGTAGATATGATGGATAAAAAGGCAGGTGCTCTATTTGCCCTCATTGTTTTGTTTTTTTAGAAGGCTTATAAATTCTTCCAGGCTCTGCTGTGATCCAAATGTAGCATTATATAAATTTTCACTCCATATACCAAGGCCTAATTTGAATATATAATGTATAGCGCTATCAGCACCCTTAGGTCCTTTTTGTTTTAGTGTCTGATAAAGCAACTCATCCGGCACCTTAATCGGGTATACGGCAGTTGATTCATTCTCCTCTAATTTTAGGTACTCCTGAACACTTTTCAGTATTTTCAGGTTAAGATATTTATTTGCAAATTCTTCTTTATCCATGTTATATTCTGAATTCTTACAAGTTGTTTAATAACGTGTATTAATTTTACAATAATTTTTGCAAATGTCAAGGATAGAATGTAATGGTAGTTTAATCTTGACTGAATGTCAGTAATTCTTATAATTTATTACAAGGAATAAAAAATTACATTGAAATATATTTGAAATGTATTTATAATAAAGGGATATTAAAAATAGGATAACATAAATGACAGCAGTTCTTGTAATTATTCACGTACTTATTTGTATCGGTTTAGTAATCTCCATACTTTTACAATCCGGTAAAGGATCCGACCTGGGAGCAGCCTTTGGGGGGAGCAGCCAGACATTATTCGGAAGCACTGGTGCAGCCACTTTTCTAAACAAATTGACGGCCTTTGTGGCCATTGGGTTTATGGTAACCTCCCTTTCCCTTGCAATTTTATCATCCAGGGCTCCGAGGTCCTCTATCATGGAGGGAAAGGCCAAGACTCAACAGAATGAACCAATAAAAACAGGTGGCCAGGCAAATACCGGGCCTGTAGACGGGCCCTCTTCAGAGACAAAGACCGGTAATTAATAATTCTTGATGCCGAAGTGGTGGAATTTGGTAGACACGCTATCTTGAGGGGGTAGTGGGTTACGCCCGTGCGGGTTCAAGTCCCGCCTTCGGCACCATCAAAACTGTAAAGGATTAGCTAATATTTGGTTAATCCTTTTTTTATTTATTTTTCTTCTTGGTCATTACTTTGCAAAAAACTTCCTTAAAGTTCCGAAACGGTTTGCCATACCATATAGAAACTGTATGGCAAACCAAATGCTATGCAGCTTTCAAACGGTATTTCAAACCAAAACCACACTAAAAAAGCTACTTAATTGAATCATCCTGCTAAAGGACGGAAAACTTTATTATTGACAAATTCCTTCAATAAAAATAAAATTTTTCTTGATATAAACATAGGGTTATTATTTTAGATATTTAAAAAAAATAATGAGGTAAAGATGGCAAATATTCGGCCGGATAATCTTATTTTAAGATGTTATGGGTATCGGTCAAAAAAAGGATCTTATACCGGCGTATGCATAGATTTAAATATCGCTGTTCAAGCTGATTCTCCAGAGGAATTAAAAAGAAAAATGAGTGATGCGCTTACAAGCTATCTTGATGCAGTTCTTGATACCGACAATAAAGAATCAATCCCTTACTTAATCCGTAGGCGCGCTCCTTTACGTGATTGGTTATACTATTATTTTATCAAAGCAGTAGTATTTATAAGAGAATTCCCGGGAAATTTTACCTTTCAAGAGTATATCCCCTTTCATTTAGCCCATAACTGCTAATGGGCAAAAGATATTTTCCCCTTGATCGTGACCAAGTAAAAACTATCCTGAAAAGCTTAAATTTTACCCCAAAAAGACAAAAAGGTACAAGCCATGCACAGTGAGAATGATATGTAAAAGGGAAACGTAGAATTGTCACAGTAGATCATTTAAAAAGCAAAAAAGAAAAGTATGGTGCGACACTTCTCCGAAAGATGATCGAGCAGTCATGGGTATCAAGAAAAGAGTTTTATTCATATTTCTCAAAACAGTAACTTAGGTCTGTTTTCCTGGTCAGAAGTGCAATAATATTTTCCTTACCCTTATACACTTCCGGCTATCTCATCCTTTGTTTGATTGTGAGAATGCTCACTTAAACTATCCTATAAAATCCCGGTAAAGGTTTATATTATTTATGATTTTATGATTCATTTACCGTATCGAAACGGTATAGATATAACATTGAGAGCCTAAGGTAATGCCTCGGGGCAATATAAAAAATAGGTTTGCAAGGTATTTAATGAATCCAAAAAATAGTAATAATGAGTAAGTAAAAGTCTTATGAGACCAACCTGTTTGATTTTATTAAAATAAATAGTAACTCGTATTTAGCCACAAAGACACTAAGACACAAAGATTATAAAATTATTGCATTAATGGGTCTGCTTGATATGTGGCGTATTTATATTATTGAGAAAACCTGGCCACTTATGTATTATTTTTTGATATCAGTTTTTTCTTTGTGTCTTCGTGTCTTAGTGGCTAAATAGATACAATAAATATTGTTTTAGGCAAGCAGCGCAATGGACAGGCAGATATTAAAAGCAATAATCCACTTGGACATGGATGCATTTTATCCTGCAGTTGAGGTGTTGGATAATCCTAAATTAAAGGGAAAACCGGTGGTAGTGGGGGGAAGCACAGAAAGAGGTGTCGTGTCATCTGCATCATATGAGGCCCGCAGATTTGGAGTGCATTCGGCCCAACCAATTGCAAAGGCAAGACGTATTTGCCCTGAGGGGGTATTTCTTCCAGTCAGGATGTGGAGATATAAAGAAATGTCCCAACAGATATTTCAAATATTTTATAAATTTACTCCGCTGGTAGAACCCATTTCCATAGACGAAGCGTTCCTGGACGTTACAGGGTCTCAACGACTCTTAGGGCATCCGAAGGATATTGCAAAAGAAATCAAGCAGAGGATTTTCATGGAGACCGGTTTAACAGTATCTGCTGGGCTGGCTCCATCTAAATTTGTTGCAAAAATTGCATCTGATATTGACAAGCCTAATGGTTTAACTATAGTGACCCATGACAAGGTCAGGGATTTTTTAAATCCTCTTCCTGTTACCAAGATGTGGGGAGTAGGAAGAGCGACACAAAAGGTTTTAAGCCAATTAAATATTCATACTTTTGAGGAGCTTAGTCTGGTGCCAGTAGATATTTTGTGCAATAGATTTGGGAAACATGGCATTAAAATGCATTTATTATCTATGGGAGTTGATGATAGAGACGTTGTGCCTGAACACGATGTAAAATCAATTGGTCACGAAAATACTTTTGCCACGGATATCCTTGATATGGATATGGCAAAAAGGGCACTGCTGTCTCAAGCCGACAAGGTAGCTCACCGTATGCGTAGAGAGGGGGCAACAGGAAAAACCATTACACTAAAAGTAAAATATAGTGATTTTGTTCAAATTACCAGATCAACAACTATTGCCAATCCTACTGACGATGGATTTGAAATATACAAAATTGCATGCTCTCTTTTAAAAAAAACGGAGGTCGGTAAAAGACCTGTCCGGCTTTTAGGTATCTCCTTGTCTCAGCTAAACTTTTTTGATAGAAATGGGCAGCTCTCTCTTTTCAACCATGATGACTCATATCAAAAAAAGAAGAGATTAAATACGGCCCTGGATTCCCTATATGAAAAGCATGGCAAAGAAAGCATACACCTGGGAACACTGTTGACTAAATAGTGAATGAAAAAAAGCCTCACTGTATATACTTACATTATTAGACACTATATGTTGTAGTCAAATCTGCAATTTTTGACTTTTTACGAATGCATCATATATCTTGTTTGACAAAAGAATAATTTTCCTTTATTTTTATTGCATAAAAAATGTATTTGTATAAGTATAATAGATTGTTAATTAACAATGTATTGCCAAAAATGGATTTATGAAAAAACATTCCTCACCAATCTTCGATAAGATAGAAACTTCAAAACAACTGCCCTCTCTCCCCCATATTCTCTTAAAATTAATAGAGGCATGCAACAAAGAAGAAGTTAAGATAAAAGAAATATCCCAAATAATCAGCAAAGATTCCTCGCTGAGTGCCAAGGTCATGGCAATGGTTAATTCTGCATATTACAATCTCCCTAATAAAGTAACCAGCACGGAGCAGGCCCTTGTATTTTTAGGTACAGATACCATAAAAAATATTGCAATTAGCGCCTCAATAAAAAATGTCTTTAAAGGCGCTAAGGATGAATCGGGATTTAACCTGAAAGGTTTTTGGTGGCACTCTTTGATGTGTGCCATACTGTCTAAATCAATAGCCGTAAAGATCGCATATGACTCGCCTGACGAGGCATTTTTGGCAGGACTGCTTCATGATATTGGTAAACTTGTCCTATGGATTAATTTTACAGACGAATATAAACAGATAATAAATTCATCCAATAAACGGACGGATTTGCTTTTGGCAGGGGAAATTCAATTAGGGGCATCACACCCGGAAGTAGGGTCTTGGCTTATTAAACAGTGGAGACTCCAGTCCTTTATATCAGATGCAGTTCTTTATCACCATGAACCATTACCAAGAATCCTCAATGCCCTTCCCTTGATTAAGATTGTATATGTAGCCAATATTATGTCTGTTGAAACAAACGAAAACAGTGAGGTTAATTTTAAGACTGCAGAGGAAATCTTTGGATTTTCAAGTCAGCAATTAGAGGAAATTGACTCCAATGCCAGGGAAGAAATAGGGCATATTGCACAATTTTTGGGGATAAATATAAATTTCCAGAAGAATAAAGAGATAAACGTTTCTGATAGAGAACATAAGATACAAGAACATTTAGCTCAAGAGGTAAAAGAAGCAACCTTGCTTCAGGGCACACTTCAAAACCTATTAAAGGCCCATGATGAAAATGCCATATTGAGAGTAATCAGTCAGGCACTCCAGATTCTGTTTGACCTGAAGATTGTCCTCTTTTTTTTATATGATCAAGAAAAAGATGCATTAATCGGAAAATCTGCTGGGAGTAACAATAAATTTAATTTTTTTGATGGAGTTTTAATCCCCTTTCAAGAAGGAAAAGGCCTGATAGTGAACTCTCTAAGGCAAGGGGTTCCAACAGATTCCTTCAGCTATTTCAAAAATGATAGTCCTACTATTATAGATGAACTGGTTATTCGCCTAACAGGGAGGGATGGCGTAATGATTTTCCCTATGGTTGTTCAAGAACAATACATTGGGATAATAGTAGTAGGTTTAAATGAAACAAAGGTCTCTTATTTGAAAGATAACTTAAAAATGTTGTCTATGCTTAGTGATCAGGCAGCTATTGCATTGTATGCGGATTATTTGAGGCAAAACCAAGCGAAATTAGTCCTGGCTCAACGCCTTAAGGATACCTCAACCATTGCTCGAAAAGTCGTTCATGAAGTTAACACGCCATTGAGCATCATTAAAAATTACACTAAGATCATGGAAGCAAAATTGGCTGAAAAGGACATTGACCTCGAGGAGCTTAAGATTATCAACGAAGAAATTAACCGAGTTGTTCGTTTATTGCATGGATTATATGATTTTTCAAAAATAAAACCCCGGAAAATTAACTCTTTAGATATAAATACCATTTTGTCGGAAGTGGTAAAAGTTTTCAAAAAATCCTTGTTGATAGGTACTGACATTGATATTCATTTGAACCTCTGGCACTCCCTTCCATTAGTTAATTCAGATAAAGATAAACTGAAGCAGGTCTTTATCAATCTTATTAATAATGCAGTTGAATCAATGCCTATGGGGGGTAATCTTTATATAACAACTAAATATACCTCAAATACTCTAAGCGACAAATTCTTAAAAGACATGAAGGGCGCCATGGAATATGTGGAGATTGCCTTTATAGATGACGGACCAGGTATACCTGATAACCTTCAATCCAGAGTTTTTGACCCTTTTGTTACCTCAAAAGGGGGGAAACATAGCGGATTAGGGTTGTCTATAGTCTATAATATTATTAAGGAATTAAAGGGAAACATCACTTTCGTGAGTGACGGGAAAAATGGGACTGAATTTAAGATTGTCCTGCCCATATAAAAGATCATATTTAATAATTTCAGGAGTTCGCCATGGACGGCAATGAAAATATTTTGATAGTCGATGATGATTCACGCATGTGTGATACG
>Ga0075120_10001543_pt1 | contig 17848 bp, 11 predicted proteins | sample AntAceMetag02UKL_FD_69792 | JGI IMG/M metagenome (GOLD analysis project Ga0075120, IMG submission 69792) | Saline lake microbial communities from Ace Lake, Antarctica - Antarctic Ace Lake Metagenome 02UKL | ecosystem: Environmental > Aquatic > Non-marine Saline and Alkaline > Saline | place... | reverse complement strand
GTGTCTCTATGACCTCAATGCCCGAGATGGTTGGTCTGTTCAACGGGTTCGGCGGCGGCGCATCAATTATGGTAGCCGGGGCAGCGTTGGTTGCCGCAATGTCTGCATTAACTACCTCCTACGAAGCGACAATGCAGATGAAAGTCGCCACGGTTTTATCCGGAATTATCGGTTCGGTTACATTCTTTGGCAGTTATGTCGCTTTCGGAAAGCTTGCAGAATTCATAGCTGTTAAGTGGAAATTATACCTGTGGCAGAATATCGTTAAATTCGGATTCTCGTTTGCAGTGATAGCTGGAGGTTCATGGTACGCTTATGCTGAATATGCTGCATCCAATGATAACCTTTTCCTCGCAATTGCGCTTGTTATTTCTGCCCTGTTGATTGGTTTGTTGCTGTTGAACAAGAAAGCCACTTTTCCGGGAATGAACCTGCTGAAATGGGCTTCTGCCATTATAGCGATTACTCTTGGAGTATTTGTTGTCCTTCATCCTGAAAACGGTCTCCTATTCTGGGTACTGGTAGGTTGGGGCGGGGTACTTGGCGTCATCCTGACTTTATCTATCGGCGGTGCTGATATGCCGGTAGTTATAGCGCTCTTGAATTCCTATTCCGGTTTAGCGGCATGTGCCACCGGTTTTGTTATCAATAACAACGTTTTAATTATTGCCGGTTCACTGGTTGGAGCTTCAGGAATCATCCTGACCAAGATCATGTGCAAGGCGATGAACAGGTCGCTGGCAAATGTCCTTTTCGGAACAATGGGACCAACGGCTGATACTCCCGATGCTGATGAAGTCTATAAGACTGTAAAATCCACTTCCGGTGATGAAATCGCCATGCTCCTTGAAACAGCGCAGAAAGTTGTCTTCGTTCCCGGTTATGGAATGGCAGTTTCCCAGGCGCAGCATGTGGTACGGGATCTCGGGAATATGCTTGAGGAAAAATTCGGGACTGAAGTGGAATATTCGGTTCATCCTGTTGCCGGACGTATGCCCGGGCATATGAACGTTTTATTAGCGGAAGCAAATGTCGATTATGACAAGCTGAAAGAGATGGACGAAACTAATATGACGATCTCCCAGGTGGACGTATGTATCGTTGTTGGCGCAAACGACGTGGTGAACCCTGTCGCCCGCACCGATCCAAAAAGCCCGATTGCCGGGATGCCGATTATCGATGTAGATAAAGCAAAAACATGTATCGTCATCAAACGCAGCCTTGCCCCCGGATTTGCAGGAATTCCGAATCCTCTGTTTGCAATGGATAATACCCTGATGTTTTTCAATGACGGGAAAAAGGCATTCATGGAAATTATTGAGGCTGTGAAAGAAGTATAATATTTAGTTTCAGTTTTTGGATATAGTCCGGGCATCAATTTGTCCGGACTTTTTTTATGAATAATTCCAAATATCACTGTAAAACAGGTAGGTGAGGTGGTGGCCCGACACTTCAGTGTCGGGTTTCTTAAACAGGTTACGAACTACAATTAACTGCTTAATAAAACTATGTTTATTATGCAGCATAGATATATTGATATAGATCATGCGCGGAAGAGACCCGACTCTGAAGAGTCGGGCCACCCCTCGAACCGGGCAATTTGCTAAAAATAAAACAACAAACCGCAGAGAACACAAAGTATGCACTAAGATCACAAAGACAAGCTCAGTGCTCTTTGCGAATTCTTTGGGTACTTTGTGGTTTTTCTTTTAGTGCTGCTGAACCAGAGATCGTTCAAGTACATGTAATATATTAACGAGGCAAAACTTTCAAGAAATAGTATATATTCCAATTCCAAGGATTTATGAACAGCTTTTATGGATTTATTTTGTTTTTATGATCAACAGGTCTTGACATCTTATAATCAAATACTTAGTATATATGAAATAACTTTTCTTAGTTAACTAACCGCATCCCCCCATGTAATTAGTAACAGGCAGGTAGGCTCTGGTCTCCGAACCGGGCAATTTGCTATCGGCTGTGTACCGGCATAATTCAGGGACAACCCCGAACTGAACCCCTGACGATTACGAGGCTAACTTTACCATCTTCATCACCTAAAAGTGCTTTCACCATTAACTTTACATGTATTTTCTCTGCACCAGTAGAGATAACTTAGCTAAATAATTAGTGGAAAACAGATGATTATTTCAAGAACAGTAAAAATCCTTCTTCTTGTTGGTACTATTGCTCTCCTGAATCCTATATCAAATGCGCAAGAATGGATTCATAACGGACCATTTGGTGTATTTGTCTACACTCTAGCTATTGATCCAATAGATACTAATATCGTTTACTGCGGTACAAGGGGTAGAGGTATTTGGAAAAGCGTGGATTCCGGAGAAACCTGGTTCGAAATAAACAATGGTATTCCTATGCGGGAAGATACAACGTTTTCTGAAGAATGGCAGTGGGGGGATTACGAAACAATATTTAACACAATAATAAGTCCATATGTTAACGGAAAAGTATGGATTAGTATTCGAAACGAAGGTTCATACACATCTGATAACGCTGGCGCGAATTGGTATAAGATTAATGGAGGTTTACCAGATAATAATTACATTTACGATATGGTGTTTGATCCAACAGATTCATTAATAATATTTGCCGGGTTGCAAGATGGGTTATACAAGAGTTCCGACGGAGGAGAAAGCTGGGACATCGTAAACAGTATGGAACATAGTATTTATACCAGTCATATTGTGATCAAGTACTCACCAAATAATTCTGATCACATATATGCTCAAATGGTTGATTCAAGAATTGGCCCCAATTTCCCACCTATAGATTACCCTGCATTTTTATATAAAAGCACAGATTCAGGAGAGAATTGGGAAGAAATATCAGAGGTTAAATTATCGCATCTTGAATTTAATATCGACAATCCCGATTCCATGTGGGGACGCTCTTTCATCTCAACAAGACCATCACATTCGTATTTAATGTTCAGTTCAGATGGTGGGAGAAATTGGGAGAGACATCAGGATATAGACGGTTGGATAAAGAACATTTATCAAGACTCTGAAGGTAATATTTATGTTCAGGAAGATGCTGATATTTGGAAGAGTGATAATAACGGTCATACGTGGTCCATAATCACGACTGATATTCAACATGATCAAGAATACAGAGGGCGTGTACATATTGCAGCAAATCCGGACAGACCAAATTCAATCTATTTTGGTAACGATCAGGGTTTATATCATTCCGACGATGGCGGAATAAACAGCTCATTAAGTTGTTCAGGAATTGATGATGTTACAATATACAAAATTGAGCCACATCCCTCCGATCCACGTGTGGCATATGCATTGGGTGAAACAGGGATTTGGAAAACAGAAAATCGAGGTGAAAATTGGGATAAACTAAGAGAAGGTTATTTCCGATCATGTGCCATAGATCAAGCGCACCCGGACACTTTATACGCCGGAGGGCAAAAATTATTACGAAGTTTTGACGGAGGAGTCAGTTGGGATGATATTGGATTCGGGTTTTTGGGGACAATTACCGCATTTGCTATACATCCAACTAATTCAAACATACTGTATTGTAGCTTAAAGGAGTTTGGTGCTTTCTTTTTGCGCAGCACTGATTATGGTGAAACATGGGAATACATGGATTTTATTGAACCACAATATACCTCTGGAATCATGTGGGAAATGGTAGTCGGAATAAACCATGAAGATGAAATTTATGTTGGTTTGAAGGGACTTTTCAGGAGTCGGGATGCCGGTTTAACTTGGCGATTGATTTCTGATATAGGACATGTAAGCACTTTTATTATCGATCCCGATGGGCAAGATATATACGCATATTGTGCTGTTGGTTATGAACAGACCAGAAATTTATATAAATCCGAAAATGGCGGAAATACATTCAGGGAATTTCGCGGAGATATGAATGTGAGGATTTTGCCTTCATTATCTTTTCATCCCGATGACTCTGAATATCTTGTAGTCGCGTCAGAAAATGGTTTGCATACGACAAATAATAATGGTCTTACATGGTCCGAATGGTGGGGACCACATAGTGAAAGATGTAATGAAGTAAATTTTTCATCAGATGGAGAAACAATTTACCTTGGAACGAAAAGCTTTGGGATATGGAGTCGATCAAATGTTACAAAGGTTCATAATCATTCTTCATCAATAGATGTTTCAAATTACAATAAATATACAGTTTACCCCAATCCCTTTAACTCTACCATAAATATTCGATTATTCAACACAAAGAACACCTCGGTTAATATATCTATTTTCAATGTATTAGGAATGAAAGTTAAAATATTGGATAAGAGTATTTCCTCTGATGGTGTTTCCCTGTATCATTGGGATGGATTAGATGAATATCATAATTCTGTAGCAAATGGGATATATTTTATTGACATATTTACAAGGAACGAACATAGAATATCAAAGATTATTTATTGTAAGTAATATTGTATAAGAATAGCTGCAGTTATCGTATTTTTAGTTAACATGTTCATGTATTTAGTAACGTAGGCCGGATTCTTGAATCCGGTATCTGGTAAATCTAATAACATATATTCACTAATCTCAAGAACATAACACGATAATTATTGTTTTTCTGGATTAACTTTATCACGCTTCGCAACGCTACGGTTTAAGAATCCAGGCTACGAAATTTATTCGAGAGATGTAAAATGCTTGCTTATTTTCCACTACCTGAAAGTAATCGGCTAATCTTAATATTATTGATGGCAATAGTTATCATTACGCCAATATATGCCCAACACGAACTGTCCGGCTCGTTAAGTGGTGTAATCGAAACGGGTGATTACTATGTACTGGATAGTATTAGAGTGAATTCACGAGACAGCCTTAACATAGAGCAAGGGACTACTATTTATTTTTGCGAGAATGCTGTATTTATTATTTCTGGCTGGTGCAGGGCAGTGGGAGAGCAGGGGGATTCTATTAATTTCCTGGCTGAAGACAACCTTTACGGCTGGTCCGGAATAACTGTAGAGATGAGGGGTCAAATAGATTTTAGATATTGCACATTCAGACATGCAAATAGCATTGCCATCACGCTTTATACCTCGTCTGGTTTTAACTTCAGGGATTGTCGCTTCAGCTATAATTCTACGACAAACAACAACACAGGATCAGCGTTGACAATTTTTGGAGGTCGGTCTCGTTACCCGATAAAAAACTGTGTTTTTTCTAATAACGATAATTTTGTTATTTCCAGTGGATTATTTGTTACCATTGACAGCTGTAATTTTGTAAATAATCGTGGAATTTTAACGCAGCGATTATCTTATTACAATGTCGAAATATCCAATTCTCTTATTATTAATAATTTATCACTTACAAATGAAGAATTGATCAATGGGTATCACGGTTTACTAAATATTCATAATACTTTATTCATAAACAATGATTTGAATGGATCTTCGATATTAGGCTTTAGAAGATCTATAGTTGGAAGTTCATTTAATAATAATACTATAATTAATAATTATTCCGGTAATTATTGCTTAAACCTCCAGATTGATGCAAATTTTGCTGTTGAGAATAATATATTCTATAATAATGATGTGAATTTTGATATTAATATCGAAGATAGTTTGTCTTTAATAGCTTATAATCTTTTTAATAAAGATGATGGCAGTTATTTTACAGGTAATTATATTGATAATGGTTTAGGAGTAGTAGATACAATTAATGCTAATGGGGATTCATCTGATATATACCATAATTTATTTTTGAATCCTGAACTTGAAATAATTGATTCTTCGTTTGTTGAACTTCTGTCTCTTTCACCTTGTATAGATGCCGGTAATCCTCTGTCACCTTTTGATCCGGATTCGACAATTGCAGATATTGGTCATAAATTCTTTTCTCAAAACATGGTGAGAAGTGAAATCATCCATAAGCGAAAACCTAATAAAGATATGATTTCAATTTTTCCGAATCCGACAAATTCCACCATTAATATAGACCTTTCTAATATAGAGTTATCAAATAAAAGATCTAATATTTCTATTTACAACATTCTTGGTGAATTAGTTCAAAATATTAACGTGAATTCCTCGTTTATCTCAATTTCAGAAACATCAAGTTTTACTTCAGGAATATATTTTGTGAGACTTATGGAGAATCAAACTGTTATCTCTGAATCTAATCTTATTATTTTGAAATAGAGCTGGATTAAAGATATTCAATCCGCAACCATGTAGGCCCGGGTCTCCGAACCGGGCAATTTGTTAGCAACATTTGACAGTGCTCGCCCGGTTTGGAGACCCGGGCCTACCTCTCAAATTCGAATAATCGTTTCCCGGACATCAAGCTGTCCGGGGCACACTCGAAAGAGACCCGACTCTGAAGAGTCTATCCACCCTTCGACCATCAGGACGCCCATCCGGTTAGAATTTCTTAATAATCACCAGTTGAAAATTGTTAGAATTTTCGGTACGTTATTAATAGTCATTCAACGAGCTTATCTAAAATTGTCAGGAGCCACATCGTGAAAACCATCATCGCTTCATTCTTACTTGTATTCTTTATTTCAGCAGCTACCGGGGTTCTTCCAACTGAACAGAACTTATTGGAAATCAAATTTGATGAAACTGAAGATTCCTATGTGGAAGGAAATCAACGTATCAGTAATTTTACCGGTTTACCCGTAGCATTATATCATGTCGATTACCCGGTAAATCCGGGTACTCCTGAAGAGATGGCGCGTCAATACCTGGCTGATAATGCCGCATTGCTGGGAATGAAACCTAGCTTAGAGGATATCAGCCTCACCTCCACGCGTGAAACACCGGGCGGATACCGTGTACGTTTTGTACAGGTGGTGGATGACTACCCGGTTTATAAGGCTTCAATTACTGTGAGCATTAATCGCCGGAACAGTGTGGTTTTTGTAATGAATGGTTACAAACCGATACTCAACATTGAGAAATCAATTTCAATTACTCAGGCTAATGCGCTGGAATCAGCCCGAAATTACCTCAGCATAAATGGAAAGATCAGGTATGAGAATGTTGAGACTATCGTCTATTATAACAAAGGTCTGACACGGATGGCTTATGAGGTGAATATTGCCGGAGCTGAAGGTCTTATTTCTGACTGGGAAATTCTTGTTGATGCAACGACTGGTGAGATTTTCAAAGCCCGAAGATCAGATCTGAATGCAACCGGTAATGTCTTCGCTCCTGATCCGATTACAAGAGGAAGGACAGTTTACGGTGAAGATGGTTTTTCTGACAGTGACGATAATAATCTGGACAGCCTGAATGCCCAGCTTGTTGAAATCGAGTTAAACGATCTCACTTTTGAAGATGATGAATATCACCTCGTTGGACCTTACGCCGAAATTGTTGACATTGAACAGCCTTATACGGGACTATACAGCCAGGAAAGTGACACATTCATGTACAACAGGAGTGACCTGGAGTTTGAAGCGGTTAATTGTTACTACCTGATTGATATGTCAATGCGTTACCTCAATGATACACTGGGTTATGATATAATGCCTTACCAGTATGAAGGCGGAGTCCAATTCGACCCACACGGATTGGAAGGTGACTTGAATGCACATTATACCTATGATGGATATATGGCATTCGGCAGTCCGGACGATGCAGTGGATGCGGGAGAAGATCATGCGATAATCCTGCATGAACTAGGTCATGGAATTCATGACTGGATCACTGAGGGCGGATTATCCCAGGTTGATGGATTGAGTGAAGGATGCAGCGATTACTGGGCGCAATCCTACACCAGGAGTCTTGGAATCTTTGAACCCGGTGACGACCAATATGATTGGTTCGGTCTCTGGGGTTTACAGCCTGCTTTGAATAGAGACCGTATGCGTATCACCAATCATAATGGCATCTACCCTGACGATCTTGAAGGTGAGGTTCATGCAGATGGTCAATTATGGTCCTCATCCCTGATGTCTATTTATGACGAAATAGGCAGGGAAGCTACTGATTCGGATCTCCTGGAAGCCTTGTCAATGACTGATGAAAACACCAACCAAAGGGATGCTGCATTTGCCTATGTACAAGCGGATGAAGACTTATACGACGGTGCAAACCTTGATGTCATTATTGACGTCTTTACTGAGAGAGGTTATATAGCCGGGCCTGTTATGGCGCTCTTCGAAGCAGATGTCACAGGTGGTGAACCATCCTTGGTAGTTAATTTCACCGACGGCTCTTTCTCCTATCCTGATGAAATCACCTCATGGATATGGGATTTTGATGGAGACGGCACCACCGATTCTGATGATCAGAATCCAACCTGGACATTCGATGAACCCGGTTTTTATTCAGTCAGCCTGACGGTATCTGATGGAGAAAACACCAATACATTGACGATAGAAGATTATATTTCAGTGAATGAAGGAATTTTCGTCTGGGAAGGCGAAGCTTTTGGACGCGATTACAGCGGTACTTATATGAGTAATTTCTTTCAGGACAATGATCAGGAAATTCGGTATTCTAACAGTTTCCCCTCATCAATGCTTGGTTTTGACGTAGTATTTCTATCATTCGGTAACTTTGGACAATATATCGACGCTGGCACCTTTCCTGAATTCTATATGGGTGAAGCTATCGCTGAGTACGTGATGAGCGGAGGATATTTATATATTGAATGCGGGACGTTTTTCTCTGGAATCCAGCTTGGCGGATATGAAGATTTGTATGATGATATGATAGATTTATTCGGTATGTCCGCAACTTCATTCCCTTACAATGCGAATGCGATAGATCATCTTGAAGGTCTGGATGGTTCCCTTGCTGAGGGTATGTTATTCACCTCATCCAGCCAAAGAAATAACTGGTATATCGACAGGTTTACACCTGATGAAAACGGTGTGAGTATTTTTAATGAGAGTACCTATGCCGATGTAGCTGTGCAACTTAGTGATGGGGATTACGGACAGAAAACTATCTGCTTTTCCTATGCATTAGCTGAACTCACCGATGGCGATTCATCGAACACCAGAGAAAACCTGATGTACAGGATATCCGAGTTTTTTGAGATAGACGTAAACAAAGTTGATGATATAAGCGGAAGTATCCCATTAAAATTTGAGCTTCATTCCAACTATCCGAACCCATTCAATCCAGCTACATCTATCCGATTTGATCTTCCTGAATCTGGAAAGGTATCTTTGATAGTATTCGATCTGCTGGGAAGAGAAGTATCCAGGCTGGTTGATTCTTCCATGCCGGCAGGAGCACACTTTGTACAATGGGATTCTCAAAATTCTTCAGGGTCAAACCTGGCAAGTGGATTATATTTTTACAGGTTAAACTCTGAATCGGTAAGTGGAAAGTACTTTAGTAAATCAAGAAAAATGATATTATTAAAATAGAGCAAGAAGGATATTGCTTCGCTATTGATCAGTAGGGAAAAAAATCATACTTCAGTCTGTTCATTCATCAGGTTGATTACGGTTTGAACTTCGTCCTGTCCAATATTCAGCGCTTCTGCAATCTCTCTTATCGTTGCGCCCATTTGGTGCATCTCTTCAATTTTTTCCCACTGAGGAGGATGTTGTGAAGCGGGTTCATCGTCCCATGACGCAGAATCGGGGCTCGCTGATTGTTCCTGGGCGGCGGTTTCTGCAACCAATTGACCGCCATCATCCAATATCATCGTGCTACCGTTTTGAGCAGGCGCTGGTGTCGGCTCTACCTGCCATTCCGCCAGTTCGCGTTCCAAATCCTGCTGGTCAGAATACAAGTCAGCGACTCGAGCATCCAGGCCAGATGGTTCGGGTGCAGGTTCAGATGCGTACCTGTCATCATCATCCTCTTCATCTTCCTCATCCAATAATCTTTGATACATACGGTTGGATTTAATTTTGTTATAGACTACCAGTCCGATTATCAAAATGGGTATTGCGATAATCACTGCAATAACCAATGTAAAGATTACTTTCCGTCCTTTTTCCCCTGCTTCACTGTCAATCTCCGGCTCTTCCTCGCTTGCAGACATTGATTTAAAGGTTTTATTTCCCTGGAGAATAGCAAACGCCTCCTCCCAAAAATTACTTGCCTCTTCCAGTTTTTTTAATCCCTGGTATGTTAATGCCAGTTTTATTGTCGCTGCCTCAGCCTGTTCCGGAAATCTCTTCGCTTCAGTATAACTGTCAATCGCTTCATCGGTCAGCTTTAGAACGATATATATATCTCCGAGCATAAGACGCCCCTGTCCATATTCGGGAACATCTAAAGGAATGGTTCCAAGCAATTCGACAGCTTCGGAGTGTTTTTTCAAAAATACGAGGCTCATTGCTTCCGCAATAACCTCCTCGTATGAAATCTCTTCCACCGGAGGTTCTTCCGGTATGATTTCCTCCGGTTCCTCTTCAGGTTCATCTGACACTAATTCACTATCTTCCAAACCTTTAAAGATCTCTTCTTTTTCGGGAACATCAGCAACCGGTGTTTTTATCTCGGGTTCAGTTTTGTCCTCTTTCTTCTCTTCCTGCTTGATTGCTGGTTTTTCAATTTTCTTTTCTTCCGGTTTTTCAACTTTTTTAGTTTCTACTTTTGTTTCTACCGGCTTGGTTTTTTCAATTACTTTCGGAGGTGGTGGAGTTGGCTTCGGTTTTGGTTTAGGTGGGTTGGGATCAATGGCTGGCGCAAGAAGAATCATTTCCGTTCCTGCGCCTGCCGGCATCAAAGATGCTTCAACATAACGAGTGGCATTCAAAGTTAATCTATTTGCAGTAACTTTAATGGATTTTAATAGACCTGCAGAATGAACCTTTCCAGAAACAGGAGCTAATCCATTTATCTGAATAATGATACTCGTGCCAGAGTTTTGTGTAAAAGTCGCATTTATTGGTTCATCAAATTTCAATAGTACAAGAGTTTTCCCCTCAACCTGGGACACAGCGCTCCCGGAAAGCAAGCGGGCTGCATCTGAAACTCCTGCAAAAAATAGAATCATCAATAAATAAATAGCAGCTCGCATTGAATACTTGGTTTTCCTTAATATATGATGACTTTTGATCATTCTCTGAATTTTCGTTAACCCTTGTTAATAAATATCGTTATCGTTATCAATGCTGGATGATTCAGCGTCATTTTGCTTATCTGAACTGTCCATATTACTATTTATATCGAGCATTTTCAAACCGCCTGGATATTCTACAGTACCCATTTCATTGACTCGTTCAAATTTTTTAACGACTTCGCATATTCTTTCGACATGTTTTTCTATAATCTTTAGCATATCCATCGCATCAGGATAATCTTGCAGAGGAAAAAGGTTTTCAAGCAAATACATATTCCCTTTTATAACTGTCAAAGGATTATTCATCTCATGATTAATGCTTACAGCAGCTTCAGCGAGCGCTTCAAGACGTTTTCTCCTTGACAATTCCTTCTCAAACTGTGTCCGCAAAGTGATATCCCGCATTATTCCAAGACATCCATTAGTTTTATTACGACTCTCTTTTAAAGGAACAATATTAATAGAAAAGGACTTTTTGCCCTTAACTGTTTCAAACTCTGCATCGAATGCGAACGACTTACCGTTATTCAATACTTCAACTGTACGTCCTTCATCCAGGTCAATCGGGATAAGCGTATATACCGGTTGACCAATCAGACGTTCCGGTTTAAAACCAAAAACATCTACTCTACTGTTTACAAAGGTTACTATTCCTGCTGCATCAGTAGAATAAATAATATCGTTAACGTTTTCAAGTATTTTTGAAAGATACGCCTTTGATCGTTCGGATTCCACATAATCATAAGCATGTTTGATAGCAACTGCTGCCTGGTATGACGCTAAATAAACGAGGGTCAGCTTGTATTGATTGACTTTGTCGGAAGAAATATTACTCGAGGCAAATAGTATCCCTACTCGTTTATCACCTACAATCAAAGGTATGAGAAGAATTTCACTATCGTCTTCACGCTTACCTTTCAGTGATGAATGTGATTGTGTGAAAACAGGTTGTTTTTGATCGAATACCCAGTCAACAACCCCTTCTTCCCTTAAGGATAAAGCCTGATCCAATAAATCCAATGATTCTGAACCAACTGGAATAAAGTCAGATGGTGAACCAGAGAAAATGTATAAACCAATCTGTTTGATCGAAATCAAACTCTTTATTATATCAAAAAGAGCTGATGCTACCTGTTCAGGATCCAGCGTTACGCTGATCCGCTCTGATAGCTGCTGGAAAATATTCAGTTCTTCCCGAGAATCCTTGTTTTCCAAAATATCCACTATAGTCTAAAATCCTTAATGGAAAAATATTTTGATATTGTTACCATCAGAAGGACCTTGATTTCAAAATATCTAATAATCCGGTTGCCTGGCGATATAATTCCTTTATCTGGTTCCGAAGCTCTATCTCTTCATATCCAGGCAGCGTTTTAATGATATGTTGCGGCTCCGGAAGGTATGGTGCGTCTGAGTCATGTCGAAACCCACTTCTGTGTGCAAGCCAGTTTGCCAATATCACACATTTTGAAAGATCAATGGTTTGCTCTTCTAAAGGTTGATGAACCTGTTTGGCTGCTATTACCATTTGTTCAGGCAATTTCCATCTTTCCAGAAGCCATGAAGTGACTTCCGCATGGTTCGTGCCTAACATCTCATTTTCAACTTCATATTGATGGCGAGAGTTCGACCTGGCTTCATTGATAACTTCTTTATATTTATTTGACCAGTAAGAAGCTAATAGCAATCTTCCCAGGTCATGCATTAATCCCACTACAAATGCTTCTCCGGCTAATCCAATCCGCCATTTTTGAGCGATGATACGTGATCCGGCTGCAACCGCGAGACTGTGTGACCAGAATCGTTCAGGATCCAACAATGATTGTTCGAATGCAGAATCCGCAAGTCTAAGTGTGGTGATACCCAATGCTATTTCTCTAACAGTATCGAATCCTAGAACGACGATTGCGAGTGGGACTGTTCCGATAGATTTTGAATAACCGTAAAATTTGGAATTCGCCTGCTTTAATAATCTTGCAGTTAGAGTGGCATCAGAAGATATAACTGCTGCTAAATCCCTTGCAGTCGTTGAAGGATCTTCTACAAGAGTTTGTACCTGCAATACCGCTTGAGGAAGAGGAGGAATCTCCAGGTCATCTTTAATTGATTTCTGTATCTTATCTCTCATAATCATTAATTTCCAACCGAAGTTGTCAATAACATAGCTTTTTTGCCCTTCTCAAAGGATTAGAAATCCTGATAATATATGACCATATATTTGAAATTCTCAGGTTGAAATTTATGAAGTTATACACAACAATTCAAGAAGAAATATAAATTAATCATTTCATGTCATCAAATTTTGAAAACTGACAATCAAGATATTTAATTTCAATGTTCTAATTATATTGAGCTAAGAACGGGCTGTGCAGCCCGTCATTCTAATTCGCTATATACTTTTCTATAAACAATATTATTAATTATATCTTATAAATTCATGTACTTATAATTCTATATCCAGGTTTTGTCCTTTTCCATCATCATCTTCCGGCCGTCTAAGCCTCAAGGAATCTGTATCTTCCTCAAGTTGTTCTGGTTGCTGACTGGTACGTTTACGTCTTTTTCGACTTCTTTGTTTTCCTTCCTTGTTCTTTGCCTCAGATCGAATTGATGATAATCCGGTTTTCTGTTCGGTTTGTACCGCTTGCTCCTTTGCTTCCTCTTCAATTTTGCTGCGAACGAAAACAGCGTTCTGATCGCGGGCTTTTTCAGCGCCCTCGAGCGTCTTGTCCATAGCTTCCTGTGCCAGCCATGTTTTACTAAGATTATCTTGTAAATGGACAGGTTTCACAATATTCACATTGAAAGTTGTAAAGAGAAATTATATTATAAATAACTTTAGATTGGAAGTGCAAGCGCATGATATTCAGGAAATAATTTCGTGTGACATTTCTTTATTTAGCCGATTTTTCAGCATAAATTAATTTCAGTTTACCCTTCAAAGTCAACATTATTTTGCTATGGATCTGGGATACTCGGGATTCACTGATTCCCAGTATTTCGCCGACTTCTCGTAATGTTAATTCCTCATAATAATAAAGAGCGATAACAAGTCTTTCCTGCTGGCTGAGACCCTTAATCATTGTCTTTGCAATATCTTTCGCTTGTTCCCATTCAAGCACGCCATCCAGATCTGGAGAATTAACATCTTGTATCGCTTCCGAAAGGGTACTCATATCCCCTTCAGCACTTTGGTATGGCTCGTCCAATGAAAGAATCGATACAATTTTAACTTCATCTATTAGAGAATAATAATCATTGATATCGAGTTCCATTTCACCCGCGACCTCGTAATCAAACGGAACTCTTCCAAGGGAACCTTCCAATTTTACTAATACTGACTCAAGTGATTTTGCCTTAGTGCGAATTGACCTGGGCATCCAATCGTAGTCGCGCAGGCCATCAAGAATACTGCCTCTAATTCTGGGTACTGCATAGGTCTCAAATTTGAATCCAAGGCTTATCTGGTAATTGTTTATAGCTGATACAAGTCCTATAATTCCAGAGCTTACAAGTTCATCGATTTCTACAGAATTTGGTAGTCCCATTTTCAATCTCCCGGCTACCTGCCGGACGAGGGGGATATACCTCACCACCAGTTCATCCTTGATTTTCTGGGTCCTGTTATCAGTCCAGAGTTTCCAGATTGAATCAGCATCCAACTTAGCTAAATCGGAGACTGTCATCCAATTTGCTCCCTGTTTTCGGATGGGATATCTTCTTCATGATCATCTTCATCAAATCCATGCTGCATCTCATGCAATCGTCTGATTTCAAAATCGTTCAATAGTTTTGTTGTTATACTTGTAAATATTATGTTTATAATCTTAAAAGTAAAAAAAACTATTATGCCACGGAAAATTGAAACCAGAATTGCATTTCCCTGGTACAGGCTGAAGCCCATAATTCCGAATAACAGCACAAAACTGATGGCATTTGCTAAATCTTTCCATGAAGGTGTCATACTTTCTCCTTACTACGAAGAATTTTTTGGAGAAAATTCATTTTTTCATTTGATGAAACCGGTAACTTAAGCAATTTTCTTGCTATCATGATCATCGCTATGGATACTGCGCTCCTCGGAAATAATGAGATGAATGGTTCTCGCCTTGCTACTGCTGCCGGAACACTGGGATCGATTGGAAGAAAACCAAGCATGTGTGTATCAACATTCAAAAAATTCTTCACAACCAAATGAAGTTTTTCAAAGGTTTCTATTGCATCAGATTGCTTTGCAGCAAGGTTGATCATTATATGCATCCTAAGCGCCGGATTTCTTGCTACGGCTATTTTAATCATGGCATAAGCATCAGTGATCGAAGTTGGTTCAGAATTAGTGACTAATACCACGTCGTCAGCCCCAATAACGAACTGGACTACATTCTCTGATAATCCCGCTCCAGTATCGACAACGATGATATCAAATTGCCTTTCCAACTCATTGAAAATATCAAATATCTTTCTCCTGACTTCTTCATCATGCTCAAGAACTTCAATTACACCATTACTGCCAGGAAGAATTTTTATTCCTTCAGGACCATTCACCAGTACTTCAGACAAAAAGATTTTACCGAATATCATCTCCGGCAAAGTATGTTTTATCTTTATACCTAATAAAATATCGATATTTGCTAAATTGGTATCGGCATCAACCAGCAGAACACGTTTTCCAAGTTTGGCAAAAGCAATTGCCAGATTAAGGCTGACATTTGATTTTCCAACTCCTCCCTTTCCAGACGTGACAGCAATCCTCCAGGCAATTTTTTCACCTTTTATATCTACTGAGGGGCGTTTGTTTGATCTTGCCTGCTGGCGTAATGACTCTGCCTGATCCGGGCTCATTTATTTGCTTTCATCAATTCTAAATCCTGTAACTTAAATGCAATATGCGTATTTCAAACAACAGATTGCTTTGACGCCGATTGTTTCATCGTGTTAAAAAATATTTAAATAAAACTTGCCAGGCTAAAATGCTTGACAACATTTGCTATTATTATACATATAGTTACAACTTGATTTTATCACGCTTAAACCATCCTGAAATTTGAGCGCCGAACCTTGTTGAATGTTTCTCTATTCAAGATCCAGTTCGCCAATTTTTCAGGTTCAACAGGTAGAATATCGTCAGGAACATTCTGTCCAATCGTTAGAAATGTCCATTTTCGTGGAATCATTTCAGCAATATCAAGGAAATGTCCCGCTGAAGATATCTCATCAACTTTAGTCAATATTATTCTTGTTAACTGAATCTGTCCAAATCTTTTTACTATATCGACCTGATCTTCAAGGCGTGTTCCTGCAGATAATACCAGCAGAGTTTCATCAGGCTCAGCCGCATCAATAAACTCACGAAGCTCAAGTAGTGCACCTGAGTCATTGTGGCTCCTCCCGGCAGTATCGATTAATATCACATCCTTGTCAGAATGACGTCCAATTGCCTTCTGCAATTCTTCCGGCCGGTAAACGACTTCCATTGGTATTCCAGCGATTGATGCGAACGTTTGTAATTGTTCAACAGCTGCAATGCGGTAAGTATCTGTCGATATCAGTGCAACTTTCTTGCTGCCGTATATCTGCTTGTTTGTTGCCATTTTGGCAAGAGTAGTAGTTTTCCCAACACCTGTGGGACCGATAAGAGCTATAACGTTGGCTTTATTCTTATTTCGGTTTTGAGGATATTTTACTGATGGAATTCGATCAGATATCATTTTTTTCAATTCTTTATCTATTAATTTATTATCCTTCAACTCATCATCTTTTAATTGTGCAAACAGTATTTGAGTGATATCATGAGCTGTGCGTTCGTTGACTCCATTATCAACCAGGTCAATCCACCTTTTTGAGAGTTCCTCGGGCAAACCCGGCGCACTCTTATATTTCATATGATCAGCCAATTCACGCACGGAATCTTTCAATTCAGTCAACTCAGAGCGAAATTGCTGTAATTCAACAGATTTAATATTGTTTGATAAAGTTTTAGGCTTATCATTTATTTTCGGTGGCTTACTGACAACCGTTTGTTTAGGTTCATTTGTCCTGATCGGGGCTCTTCCTCCAGTCGCCAGTGCTATTTCCTCTCTTTGCTGTCGGGTAAGGCTCACCTGTGGTTTCTGCTGCAACGGATGCGAATCAGGTGTAGCTGCTGTAACTTCCACCATCTGCTTATTCAAAAAGTTTAATAGACCGCCCTTCTCAATCTTTCGAGATTGGAGAATGACCGCATCCTCACCGAGTTCTCGTCGAACCTGGTTCAATGCCTCACTCATCGATTCTGCTATATACTTTTTAATTACCATGCTGATTTCCGTTGATGTTCGTTGTTGTCAACCCTTGAACATCTTATAATTACTGTACTATAAATAAAGCTTTCACTTAGAACACACTTCAAACATTAAGATACACTTTACAATCTAAAACTGAAAGAATAACTTTAAAAATAATTACTCAGTTACTTTAAATATTTTACAGAGAAAAAGAACCGTCATGTTGAATGATATTATGTCATCCACATACAGGTTGCCCTGAAATTGTTAAATTATCAGCTCTTTTCCAATGTAATCAATCCGACAGATTCAACTTGTACATTTACTAACAGTTCACCATAGGATAATACAACCACCTGCGGCAGTACCGGTTCAATCAACCGGCGGAAAGTCTGCCTTACTGTAGGGGAGGCAATCACCATAGGTTGACGTCCTGATTCTGTCATTTTCTCTACTAATACCGCCAGGCTTGAATATATAGTATTGATAACATTTGGTGGCAAATCAACCACCCCTGCCAATCCCTGTCTTCCTGAATTCTGTGCCCCATCCAACAAGGCTTGTTCTACT
>Ga0075120_10001542_pt1 | contig 17849 bp, 15 predicted proteins | sample AntAceMetag02UKL_FD_69792 | JGI IMG/M metagenome (GOLD analysis project Ga0075120, IMG submission 69792) | Saline lake microbial communities from Ace Lake, Antarctica - Antarctic Ace Lake Metagenome 02UKL | ecosystem: Environmental > Aquatic > Non-marine Saline and Alkaline > Saline | place... | reverse complement strand
AGGTGAACATGTTGATGCTGGTCAATTGGAAAGGTTAGATGACTTTGAGGCATCAGTAGATGTAGATATTTGGTCTGCAAAATTAGCATCCGAAATGGAATCGATAGATGAAATATTTGATGAAATTTTAGTGCCTTGGTAATTCAATAGATGTCTGTTTGACATTCTTTATCAGTAGTTTTACTGAAGAAAAATGGATTTCGTTAGAAACAACGAACATCATTGAGTGTCTCAAGAAAGAATCTAAGCGTAGGACAAAGCCTATGGAGATCGCGTAGCCAAGGAATGGGTTTACTGCACTCTCATGGCTTTTATCAGTATAAAAAATGGAAGTGTACTGGAGGTCAAACCCGATAGGAAAAGTGTGTAATAACTTGTTATTCTTTAAAGAATTGGTCTATAATCATTTTACACAATTAAATTAACACCACCAAACTGTTTTCAAAAAGGAGCACTAATTTAATCGAACTTATTGCTTGGACCACCGAATGCTGAAGAAAGATGGATAGTTTACCACTAATATTTAACAAATTTTCTTTCCGCCTCATAGCTCAAGAGAAATCTAAGCGTGTAGGATTTGATGTTTGAATTCCTTTGTACCTAATATTGTTTAACTTTCTTAAATTATAGTGGAAATGTAAAAAATATATTTCATTTAACTAACAGATCTTTTTAAATCTGACCGACATTCAAGGTAAAGGACCCCAAAATATGAATCATGAAAAAATGATTATGGGTGAACCACCTGATATAGAAATAAAATCTAAGAAATGGTTTTTCATTTTATTTATGATTTTCATTTTTTTATCGTTTGTCGGTATAATATTATTCTTGGCAATCCCCAAAAAGTCTGACAGTCTTGTAGCTTCAAAAACCTCATCTCCTGTTGTAGGCATTCAACCTATAAAAGATAAAAGTATAGATAATGAAAAAAAGGTTGAATTTGATACAACTTCCGAAAAACCAGATCCCTTTGATCCAAAAGATTCGACTCAAATAGACACTAAAGGCCTATTGTCTACCCCTGAGGCCAATTCTCAGGGCGTGTCGGCAAATAAAACAATAGCTGCTCAAACTCCAACAGCAGTTTCTTTAAAAGGTGAAACGGAACAGAAAATAGGTAAAATAGAAACAAAATCATCTGTTGAACAGGTTAAAGAAATATCGGTTCACAATAAAAAATTTGTATTACCTGCTCTAAAAACATCCACTTTTTCTGCTATGCTGAATTTCGAATATAAAAGTGCAAATCTAAGCCCTGAGGCTTTAGATAGGATTAAGGATATTTTTCATCAAATAAAAGGTAAAAAAGGACGTTTAATTTTAGAAGGCCATACATGTTCAGTTGGATCTGATATGTCTAATGTAGACCTTTCAGAAATGCGGGTAAAAAATGTAGTTAAAGCGTTCCGTGAATTAGGTTTAGGAGTGAACATCAGGATGTTTAAGTTTTATTATGGAGAAAATACGCCTATAGACACCAACGAAACTGTAGAAGGAAGAGCTCGAAATCGAAGAGTGGCGATACGTTTTATACCAAATCATTGAGGCAGAAATTCTGATAATTATTCTTGATAATTAAAAGACATGATAAATTATTACTAAAGGAGAGATTATATACATATTAAAAGTGAATCTGGCATTAGAAAACAAATATGATGAAGTCATATAATATAATTTAAATATAACCCTTCCTGCGTATGATTCATCAGTTTGGAAGAATTACAGGTTATTTGCTAATTTTCATAAAATGGATTTTTGCTATTATAATTGGGGAAAAATATGATGCAAGCTCCTGCAGAAACATTTAAGGTTCCTAGTGGTGATTTTGAAATTCTGATTGGAAGTGATACATCCTGCGAATTTCAGGCTTTACATCTCCCCAAGATTGCTGCAGGTCTTAAACGATATGGAGATCGGTTATTCATTAAGGATTTTGGTCGAAAACCTCAGGTAACCGTGAATGGCAAAAATATACACAAGAAGCGCTGGGTTGAAGTAACACGTTATGACAAAATTACCGTTTGCACATCACTCTTCAATTTAAGCCCCGCCGTTTTTTTAGGTAGAGACCGTGTCAACTTGGATTCTTCGGAATTGCGTTTAATTTTAGCAAATGGAAAAATATTATGCGACAATTTATACATAAGAGCCAAAAGTGGCACTGTTACAGCTATTATGGGGCCTTCTGGCGCAGGTAAAACTGTCTTTCTCAATATTATAAACGGTTACACTACTCCTTCGGCAGGAAAAATTCTGATAAATAAAAAACTTGACCTCCAATCATATTATTTCAATCTGCGTGATTTTATCGGGTATGTTCCACAAGACGATATAATGATACCTGAATTGACTGTACGGCAGTCATTGAATTATCGAATTTGTTTAAGATATCCAGATATGTCTTCTTCCATAAGAAAACAGCTTATCAAAGAAACATGTGAAAGCTTAGGCTTTCGAGGAAATCGGTTGGATAATTTTCTTGATACTGTCATCGGCTCTTCTGAATCAGGGCTTCGGGGCCTAAGCGGTGGAGAAAAAAAAAGGGCTAATATTGCTCATGAACTGGTCCTCAAGCCTTTGCTATTAATTCTTGATGAACCTACTTCAGGACTTTCATCAGTTGATACAGAATATATCGTGAAATTACTTAAGGACTTATCAACGCAGAGTGGTTTGACTATTATTGCAACGATTCATCAGCCAAGTCGAGATGCATACAATAATTTTGACGACCTTTTATTAATTGGTTTGGGTGGCAAGGTAGGATATTACGGTTTCGCTAAAAAGGCTGTTGCATATTTTGAGGAAACTACTGGGAGTTCTTGCATCGGGCGGAATCCACCTGAATATATAATGAGTTTTTTTTCTGATGCTAAACACTGTAATAAAATGACTGCCCAATTCGATCAGGCAATAGATGTCCTAAGAAAAGGTTCAAAAAAGTATTATTACATACATGATAGTTATGCATCATTAACAACTAAGAATTCAGGACAAACAACGACCAAAAATACACTAAAAAGTAAAAGCTATCAAACTTTCTCTAAAAATCTTCGGCAATGGTTTGTTTTATTACAGCGGAATTTTCACGTCCTTATAAAAGACAAGGTAAATTTATTTCTACTCTTTGGACAAGTACCTATTATTGCGATTTTAATGCTCTTAGCTTTTCATAAATTCAGTTATGATTACAAGGAATTGGATAAATTTTCACGTAAAATATATTATTTTGATCAATTAAAAGAACCATTAGAGAAGCAAGGGAAAAGCATACCTGTTGATAGACTTTTACGTGAAGCTACAAACAAAGCCCAGGAAAATCAAAAGCTTATAAGTGAATTTGGAAGCCGATATCGAGGAGCAATCTATTTCGTTCTGGTTGCAGCAAGTATTTGGTTTGGCATCATGGGGGGCTGCAAGGAGATAGTAACCGAACAGCATATTCTGAAGAGAGAACTCCGATCATGTGTTAATCTTAAACCGTGTCTTTTTTCAAAGATGTCTATGCTTGCTTTGCTTGCTGGATGCCAAACTGCAATTCTAACAGCCATAGTTTCACCAATGCTTCTCCAATTGAACATTTTGTTTTCATTAAAGCTTTGGATAGTTTTATGGATAACCTCAACTACATCTGCGGCTTTAGGTTTGTGCATTTCATGTTTTTCCCCGACATATCGTTTTGCACTAACAGCAGTTCCTTTATTATTAATTCCTCAACTAATTTTTGGCGGTTTGGTTCGTCCTCCAACCAACATAGAAAACGCTACACGCTGGCCCCAATTTATCGGAGCCTTGACAATTCAACGTTGGGCTTTTCAAGCTTCTTTGAGTGTTGATACTTTTGGAGAAAAAGGTGTCTTGAAGCAAAAGGTTGAGTTTAACATAAACAGAACGAATAAACGCTATGCAGAACTAAATATTATTCAGTACACAGATAGTTCTTTAGTAAAATCATTTTTTCGAAATAAATGGGGTGATTCATTTTTCTTTCCACTGGGGTGTCTTACTATATTCACTACGATTTATTTATATTCAAGTTTTTGGCGTTTGAAAAAAAAGTTTTTACTTTAATTAAAAATCGGGAAGGAGGTGAAGTATAAGATTATTTTAGGCCAATTTATTAATAGTTAGTTTTAATCAGGTTTAACTCTTTTAATTTGTAAATTCTGTAAAACAATGGGAAACCAACATATTAAGAGGAGGGATGATAAAATGAGATTAGCTAATATTATAGCAGTGTTTATGGTCGTTAGTCTATGTTTGGGGTTACAACATTCTATGGCACAAGGGCCTAACTTGGCTGCACTTGACATAGTTGCCATAAAATCTATTCAGTTGCGTAGCGATGATTCTGGTTTTTATTCAGAAGTTAAAGTCCTCTTTAAAAATGATAGTGATAAGGCGATAAAATTTAAAAATGCTAATTTCGATATAACATTTAAAGACAAAGGCGAGACAATTCCATTTGGGAATTCTCCATTAAAAGAACTTGTTGTACCGCCCAAATCAGGAGAAGGAACCGTTGGGGGACAGACGGAAGCAGTTCTTGATATAAAAATTGGGCCAAAAGATGATAAAACCGTTATGCTTCTAATCAAGTTGTTTAATATAATAGGGAATCCTTCGAATTCACTTATTATGATTTTAGAGGGTACTGGTGAAGTTGGACATAAAATTGAAAAAGGATGGATTTACCAAACAGGAATGAGAGCAGAGTTGGAATTTGTTCCAACAATTCAGAGGGAAATTCTTTTTAAGTAGTTTCTCTTCGTAATATAATTCAAAGGAGAAAAACATGAGAGTAAAATATCCGACTCCTGGAGGATTGTCAGCACCAGTTAAGCCATTTGGTTCAATCAATGTGGAAAAAGATGAAAAAACAGGTGAAATTAGAGTAACTGCACAAGTTTTGTTAGACCGTTTGGTTGACGATGAGGGAAAAGATATTGAAGGCGCTCAATTTGGTTTAGCATTGGATGGTTCTGCTTCAATGAAGGACTATTATGGTACAGAATCAGGACCTTTTGGTTACGGCTCACCCAACATTGTAGAACCAGTTGCCAAATCGATGCTCAAATTCTTGGCTGAATATTCTGGAGATGGTACAGTTGAATTAGCTTACTGGGCTGTTGGGCCCGGCGGGAGAGAAGTTGAGGAAGTTAGCAAAATTAGACATGATCAGTTAGATTCATTAAAAATAAGACCCAAGAAGAAAATGGGAGGCAGTACCTACTTGTTGCCAATTGTAAAACATTTTGTCGATGATAAACTCAAAGATGCACCTTGGGCTATGGCTGTTATTGTAACGGATGGTTTAATTGATGACATGAAAGATGTGGAAAACTGGACCGAACAGTTTGCAGTTGAAGTTAATTCCGGCAAAAGAATACTTGTGAAACTCGTTTTAATTGGCTTAGGTGAACATGTTGATGCTGGTCAATTGGAAAGGTTAGATGACTTTGAGGCATCAGTAGATGTAGATATTTGGTCTGCAAAATTAGCATCCGAAATGGAAGCACTTTATGAAATATTTGATGAAGTTATGTCAGAAAATTTACAACTAGCTCCAAGCGGAAAAATTATTGATAACAATGGAAATAATTTAAGAGTTTACAATGATGGCCTACCTGCCCGCATGATATTTAAGCTTAATCCTAATTCAACGGTATTTAAAGTAGAAATACCTGGACAAGCAATAGTTGAACAGGACTTAACAGAGGCTCTTAATCTACTTAAATAAAAATGAGGAGCAATAAACAATGCAATTGCCAAGTAACATGTTACATAAAGCCTTTAGCGAAATAGATGTTAATAAAAAAAGTGGAAAACTTGAAATATTTTATAGTACAATGGTAGGTTTGTCAGGAGAAATGTCGGAGGGATGGAAAACGGGCATTGCTATTGATGCTAGTGTTTCCATGTCTGACGCTTTTGGGAAAGGACTAACTGGTTCTGTGCCTGAAGAGGCTAAAAGTGAGTACAAAAAAAAGGGCTGGATACAATCAAGAATACATGATGGAAGTACTGTGTATTATTGGAAAGAAGATGCTTATAAGGATTCGATAAAGAAGGGTTACCTTGCGCCAACTAAAAATATTGTTGAAATGGAAGCAAGAAAATTTAGTTCATATTTGGCTGAAAATCTTGATGAGGAAGGTGGGACTGACATTATATATTGGGCATGCGGTCAAGATGGAAAAAGTATTGAAGAGTTAGGCAAATTGGATTCGAATACATGTCTAAAAAAGGAATTTAAAGGACCACAGAATGTTTGTTTTGGCCTTAAAACTCATTTACTACCTGCTGTTCACTTTTTTGAAAAAAAGCATCGTTCTGCTAAAAGGGGATTGTTCATTTTCATAACAGATGGAAAACTTGATGATCTAGATAGTTTAAAACAATTCACTAAAGAGCTTTGCAAAGAAATTGAGGGTGGCAAACGGAACCTTTTCAAGGCGGTTTTAATCGGAATTGGTGATGAAATAGATGAAATACAAATGGTTGAGCTTGATGATTTAGACACGGGCACAAATGTAGATATTTGGGATCACAAAATTGCTGACGATATGAAAAACATTATGGAAATATTTGCAGAGCTTGTTGATGAAAATACAATTATCGGGCCTATGGGAACTGTTTATGATAGTGATGGTAAGGTTGCTAAAAAATTTAATGATGGAGTTCCTGCAAAAGGGCATTTTAATTTGCCAATTAATAGTACCTTCTTCACTTTTGAAGTCGGAGATCAAACCATTAAACAAACGATAAGGAGACCATGATATGAACCAAGAACGAATCATCATGGGTGAACCACCTGATGAAAAAACAAAGTCAAATAAAGGTGTTTTTATAGTTGTTGGCATAATACTTATAGTTATTGGTGGGCTTGTGTTTTTAATGCAATCAGGAGAAAAAGTTGGACCGACAGTAGCATCGAAAACACCAGTTGCTCATCAAGTTGAAAAAAAAGCTCTACCTCCAGCTGTTTCCAAAACTCCATCTGTCTCTGAAAGTACTGTATCAGCAAAAGTACAGTCTTCTGTAGATTTAAAAACCTCATCCAAGCCTGAAAGTACCACGCCTATAACGACAAAAGATAAACCTTCTGTAATTCCGAAATCAACACCTGCGCCTGAAACCACTTTACTTGCAGCGACAAAAAATGAAGTCCCTGATGAGTCAGAAACTCCTTCTACATCTGAGAGCGCTACACTACCATCAACGAAAGAGATAACCTCGTTGCCAGCCGAAGAGCAAGCCCCTGTTGTTTCTGAAAAAACCGATACAAAAACAATACAAGAAATAAATGAAGGTTCTCAAACTGAAACTTTGTCAACAGTTAAGCCAGAGTCTTGGGTAGTAAAAGATGGTGACAGCTTGTGGAGCATTTCACATAATCCACTAATCTATGACGACCCATTTAAGTGGGCCAAAATATATGAGGCGAATAAGTACCAAATTAAAAACCCAGATGTTATATATCCTGGACAAAAATTCATTATTCCAAGAGATTGATCGAAAGGAGATAAAATGAGAAGATTGCCTGTTTATTTGTTGCTCGACGTTTCTGGATCTATGACGGGGGAGCCGATTACTTCCGTTGAGAATGGTGTTACTATGCTTGTAACTGCACTTAGGAGTGAACCACAAGCCTTAGAATCAGCTTTTTTAAGTGTGATTACCTTCGAAAGTGATTCAAAACAAGTTGTACCTTTAACTGATTTGATATCATTTCAAGAACCCCAGTTAAAAGCACAAGGGCTTACAAGTTTAGGATCAGCATTGGAATTATTGGCTAGTAAGTTGGATTCTGAGGTAAAGAAAACAACTTCTGAAGAAAAAGGTGACTGGAAACCTTTGGTATTTATTATGACTGACGGAGTACCCACTGACAACTGGAAAAAAGGTGCAGATGAAGTCAAAAAAAGAAAGGCAACGGTTGTTGCTTGTGCTGCTGGATTTGATGCAGATACGAGCGTATTAAGCCAAATTACAGAAAATGTAGTTCAGCTAAAATCATGTTCTGAACCTGATATTGCGGCATTTTTTAAATGGGTAACCGCATCAGTTACAATGGGGAGTCAGAAAGTTAATACTGGTGGCGAAGAAGAAAATGGAGGATTTGGTGAACTACCTCCACCGCCCCCAGAACTGAATATTGTTACTTAACCAATACTGGTTTATAAAAATAGCTTTTTAAAAATAATAAATAAAAATACTTTTTGATAATCTTACCCTAAATAGTCAAAATCAAAAGTTTAAGAATCCAAAAGGTTAAATGAAGGAAAAATGAGAAGATTACCTGTTTATTTATTACTCGACGTTTCAGGATCTATGACGGGGGAGCCGATTACTTCCGTTGAGAATTGTGTTAGTATGCTTGTAAATGCACTTAGGGGCGAACCACAAGCCTTAGAAACAGCTTATTTAAGTGTGATTACCTTTGATGATATAGCAAAGCAAGTTGTACCTTTGACCGATTTGACATCATTTCAAGAACCCCAACTAAAAGCATCCGGAGCAACATATTTAGGAGCCGCATTGGATTTGCTAGCTTCAAAACTGGATACTGAGGTTAAAAAGACTACTTTTGAAGAAAAAGGTGATTGGAAACCATTAGTATTTATTATGACCGATGGACAGCCCAATGACGACTGGAAAAAAGGTGCAGATGAAGTAAAAAAAAGAAAACCAACGGTTGTCGCGTGTGCCGCTGGATTTGACGCTAATACGAAAATATTAAAACAAATTACAGAAAATGTAGTTCAACTGGGATCAACTTCTTCAAGTGATATTGCTGCATTTTTTAAATGGGTAACTGCTTCTATATCAAAAGGGAGTCAGAAAGTTAATCTAAGCAGTGACAAAGAAAACGATGGTTTAGGCGAACTACCTCCGCCGCCACCAGAACTGAATATTGTTACTTAACAAGAGATATATATGAACAAATTGATCTTTAGATAAGCGAGCAGTGTTGGCCCGAACATGTTGATAGAATTGATTTATTTAAAAACTTGGTAAATATAAAATTGTAATAAGCGTAGTTTAATGAATAATTAGATAGTGAGTTAATTCGTAAAAATAAAACCATTGAGGGTTAATAATATGCGTAGGCTACCTGTATTTTTTTTAATTGATGTGTCGGAATCCATGGTTGGAGATCCAATTAAGAATGTAAATGAAGGGATACATAAAATTATTTCCAATCTTAGGGGTAACCCAATGGCTTTGGAAACAGCCTACATTTCGATCATTGTGTTTGCGGGAAAAGCGAAAACAGTTATTCCCTTGACTGAATTGTTAAGTTTTAACCCACCTCTTCTTAACATTGGTGGAGGCACAGCACTTGGAAAAGCCATGAATTTCTTAATGGATGAGATAGAGAGACAAATTAAAAGAACAACTTACGATACCAAAGGTGATTGGAAACCAATTGTATTTCTTTTTACAGATGGAGCGCCCACTGACAATGTAACTTCAGCTATTACTCGATGGAAATCAAATTTCAAAAACAAAGCAAATTTGGTCGCAATTTCTATAGGAAATCAAGCTGATACTGCTGTTTTAAAAAAAATTACGAATAATGTTTTTATATTTAACAATACAGATGCAAAGTCTTATTCAGATTTTTTTACTTGGATATCAGCATCGATTGAGTCTAAAAGTATAAATGTGGCAACTGCAGGTGATAATGACTTCCAACTCCCAGGGTTCGATCAAAAAATTATACAAAAAGAAGACATATATAGGCCAAAAACCGATCATGATGAACGCTTTGCCATTCTTCTTGCACGTTGCCAAATAACAAAAAAGCCATACCTTGTCAAATTCATCAAAGAATCTTCTGAAAAATATATTCTTGACGGTGCATATACTATTACTGAGGAATATTTTTCCCTTTCATCAAAAGGGGAAAGTCCAACCATAAGCACAGAATATTTGGATGTTTTACCTGCCTGTCCTGAATGTGAAAATTCGGGTGTTGCATATTGTTCGTGTGGCCACTTATTTTGTGTGGGTACCGAAAACAATAACCGCTGTCCTTGGTGTGAACAATATGTGAAACTTCAGGATTCAAGAGGTTTTGATATTTCAGGGACTCAAGGATAGCCAAATGGATTAGTTAATAGAATTATTATTCAATGTTTTAATATTGTTTAATATGTAAAAACATTGAGGAACAAGTCGTTTTTCCAAACCATGAACAAAAAGCTGATTGGAAATTAACGGTATTAATTGCTTGTGCTATAGGTTTTGATATAAACATGACAATATTGAAGCAAGTTACTAATAATGTTTTACAACTATGATTGATTAAGTCAAATGATACTGTAGCGTTTTTTAAATGGGAAACTATCAATGCAAACATCATTAATACAGAAAATATGTGTAATTAAAGTCAAAAGAAATAAAAAAAGTACTTTATAGGGAGATTCAAATGGTAAAAAATGAACTAAGTATAGAGAATTCAAACAAGTTAAAAAAAATAATTATGAATTATGGTTCTGAAAATATAGATACTGCTTCTATTAGTGACACAAAAATAAAAGAATTTTGGGATATTTTGATTTCCTCTGATACACATATTAGAATTGGTAATCTTCTCCAGCCGTTGAAAAATGCTTTTAACAATCTGGACATAAGTTCTCCCCAAGAAAAACAAAAAATCGAAAAAAAAATATTTAAATTATGGTTTACACAATTTAATTTAACTTTGGATAAAAAGAAATCAGAATTAAAATATCCTACCTCTGAATCCGAGGATAATAATCTTCAACTAACGTCATTGTATCAGGATAAAGAAAAAGTTAAAGTTCCTGAAAAATCTGAAGAAATTGAAGCTCCAGAATTTCTGACTGAAATTGCTGAAAATAAAGTCGAAAAGACTGATGAACAGCCGCATGGAGTTGATTTTACTAAAATGTCGACCTCACCTCTTTCGGTTAAAATTCCTGATATTTCGATGCCACCGTCTGATGATGATTTGCCCTATTTTCTAAAAAATGGTAAAGTTGGACAAGAATATTTAGAAAAAATTGATTTTAAAAGAATATATAATAAAAGAGAAATTAGTGATTATACTGTTGAAGGTTTGGAAAGTCTTGGACTTAAATTAGACAATGAAACAGGAAAGATATCGGGAATACCCATAAAGGCGGGGAATCCTAAAGAGAACTTTGAATATGAATTAACTGTTCGATATCAGTTATCTGATGGTGATAAAGAAAGTAAGAAAATTTTCATAAAAATAGTTCCTGACCCCAGATCGATGTGGAAAAGTTTAGAACCACCGGATGAACTTGGAGATCGAAAAGCTCATACCGACCACTGTATAATGAAGCTGGGAAAAGATAAAAATAGTAACGAAAGAATCCTTGTATCTGCCAGCAAGAGAGGTCGCTCTCATGCACATAAAGCATTGTTCCGAGATGACCATATGGATATTAATTATATAGATGATTTGGGTTGGTCTATAATTGCAGTTGCTGATGGTGCTGGATCAGCAAAATTATCCAGGATTGGCTCAAAAATTGCTTGCGAGATTGCAGTAAAGCATATTACAGATAAAATCAAAGCGCATAACGATGAACTGGAAGAAAAAATCAAAGACACAACGAATAATAATGATAGTAATAGCAAAGGTAATAAATTGAAATTGTTATTATATGAAATTGTTGCTGCAGCAGCATTTCAAGCGGCGAAGGCCCTTCAAGAAGAAGCAAAAACACGTCAGGTATTATTAAAAGATTTTAGCACTACATTATTACTAGGTCTTCATAAAAAGTTTGAATTTGGCAGTTTTTTTTCTGGTTTTTGGATTGGAGATGGCGCACTTGCTATTTACAACAAGGAGGCAAGGACAGTGAAATTGCTTGGAGTTCCGGATGGTGGTGAATTTAGTGGTGAAACAAAATTCATTACTATGAATATGATGATGACACCTGAAGAACTTACTAAACGAATACATTATGAGGTTGTTGATGATTTTACCGCATTTTTTGCTATGACAGATGGGGTTTCAGACCCAAAATTCCCAACAGAAAGTAACCTAGGCACAATATCTTTCTGGGATGGTCTTTGGAATGAGTTGGAAAATGAAGTGATTAGTTCAGAGAATAACTTAGATGTAAAACTTCTGGAATGGTTAGATTTTTGGGTTGAAGGCGAACATGATGATAGAACCATTGCAGTTTTATTTTAATCTGTGGAGCGAAAAAAAATGAGTAAAAGTATATCAGTCAAAACAACGGATGGAAGTACCATAGAATATATTGATAAAATTATTGGTGAAGGTGGAATGAAGAAGGTATATTTTTCCCCTGATAAATCAAGCGTGGTGGCATTTTATAAGGATACCCAGGATTACACTGCTCGAAAAAGACTTGAGGATATAGTTGGAAAATTTAACCCAATAAAAGATCCTATATCAGGAAAATATTGGGAAAATCTATTTTGCTGGCCGACAAAGATTATCGAAAGTCCGCAACTAGGAATTGTTGTTCCCACATATCAAAAACATTTTTTTTTTGAAGCTGGACCCACGAAAGGCAAAGAAAAAGAAGGTAAATGGTTTGCATCCGCTAAACTTAGGAAAATATTAGATATAACTGAAAAAGGAACCTGGGCGAGTTATTTTAAAATATCTATTCTTATTAGTCGTGCGGTGCATAAAATGCATGCGAGCGGTTTGGCACATTCAGACCTATCGTATAAGAATGTATTGATCGATCCTAAATATGGTAACGCTTCAATTATTGATATTGATGGTTTAGTTGTTCCTGGAAAATATCCACCTGATGTATTAGGCACTCCCGATTTTATTGCTCCTGAGGTTTTTAAAACTATCAAACTTAAATTTAAAGATCCAAATCGAAAACTTCCAAGTGTAAAGACAGACCGTCATGCGCTTGCGGTATTAATTTACATGTATTTATTGTATCGTCATCCATTAAGAGGTAGGAAGGTGCACGATTTAGATCCTGCGAGGGATGAAGAACTTTCTATGGGAGAAAAAGCTTTGTTTGTTGAACATCCCAAGGATAATAGCAATCGACCCAAAGAAAAGAATCCTGCTTATATGCCCTGGGCGGATGTGACCCAAATTCCCTATACAATTACTGGGCCATACTTGACAAAATTATTTGACAAGGCATTTATAGATGGTCTTCATAATCCTGACAGACGACCCATTGCGAATGAGTGGGAAACAGCATTGATAAAAACAGTAGATTTGATGCAGCCCTGTGGAAATTCGAAGTGTGAGCAAAAGTGGTTTGTTTTTGATAATACGACCAAACCCCGCTGTCCTTTTTGTGGATGGAAATTTAGTGGTTTGTTACCGATTCTGAATTTTTACTCCTCTAGAAGGAAAGGGTCGTTCAACCCAGACAATCACAGGTTGATGGTATATAACAATCAATATATATATCCATGGCATGTGAATAAAAGAGTTTTTCCAAACGAAAAACTTACCGAAGATATGAAAAAGCCGGTCGGTTATTTTTCATTTCACAAAGGTAAATGGGTTTTTGTCAACCAGAATATTGCGGATATGAGAGACCTTAAAGATAATAACAAAATACAAGTTGGAACAATGGTGGAGTTAAAGGATGGACAACAGATACTACTTTCCCGAGAAGAAGGAGGAAGAATGATTTATGTACAAATGGTGAATGCTTAAAAATCAAGAAAGCTTGGGAATTATGATGTTTAATCTTTAAAATAATGGATCAAAAGTATAAAATCAACACCAAAAAGATACTTTTTATCAGTATATTCTATAATTCCAGTCCAATTATTATTTGTTCCCAAGAAAGTAAATTGTCTTATTAACTCAGTTGCTACTACAGATGAACAAGCAGTCTTAAGGAAAAAACGTTGTAAGATTGATATAGAAAAGAACCTTTTTAGAAATTCAAACATAACAGATAGTGACAAAAAAATTATCTATTTTTAATACGAAATGAAAAAATGAATAATTTGCAAAACCAAATAAACAAAACAAGTAAGGGCGGAATAGTCGAATTGCGATATGGAGCAGAATTTAGGGAAAAAATTGTTATTAAAAGGCCTATCAAGATTCGATCTATTTCAACTCGCGCTACAATAGTGGAGAGTACACCTACCATTATGATTCAAAGTAAGAATGTTATTCTCGAGAATTTAAACATTGTGTGCAATGAAAAAAATGGTATCTGTCTATCGGTAAAAAAGAAAAGCAAGCCCACTATCAATAATGTTTTTGTAAAAGGAAGAGTTGAAGGACTTGAGGGTGAAGAGGGAATTTGGGAAATTCCAGAAGTATTGGAACTGAATATAGTCCCGAATAAAATAAATAAGAAAAAAATTATTATTAATTGTCCTGTTCCAGGAAAAATATATCCTTCAGATTTATCCATAATAAATTGTATTCCACAGAATTTGGAATCTGGAATTAATGAAATTACATTGAATATAGATGAAATTATTAAAAACTCTTTTATTACGGGTGATTTAATTGTAGAAACCCTAAGTTATAAATTGAAAAGAAAGATAGCGATAACTGGAAACAGCCTCGAACTAGAACACGTCGTTGCTCCATCTACGGAAGAGACCATTTGGGTTTGTCCATCTGCTAAATGTAGTATAAATATAGATGTGCTAAAAAAATTACCAAAGGGAACTCAAGGCGAGCCCTATGAGTTTATATTAGATGAAAACAGTTTAAATTGCAGAGGATTTAATGTTAGGATAGATAAATTGCCAGACGGTTTAACTTTTAATAAACTGCCGATTCCCAAAATAGAAGGTGTTCCAAAAAAATATGGTGAATGTGAAATCGAATTTGTTTTTGATAAAGATGATTTCGAACATCGATATTCGTCAAAATTAATTGTCGATGAAAAGGTAATAATTCCACTAAAAATAGCACCCATAAAAGACCCAATAAGAGTGATCGAAGATGAAATGGTTCAAATAAAAATAGATGTTATAAGCTGCAATTCGGATAACCTAACCTTTAAAACAATAAAAGGTTTACCTGATGGATTACAATTAAATGAAGTAAGCGGTGAGTTATGGGGCAAAATTACTAAACATGGCAAATATGACACAACCCTAATAATTGACGATACAACCAATGTATTTCATCAGGACATCAACTTGTATGTTATGCCAAAAGATCCATTAACACTGGATCTTAAAAAAACATATCAGTTTTATAAAAATGATAATTTTGAGGTTAAGATAAATGTACCGGATGCGAATAGATTACGTCCCAAAATTCAGCTAAAAGATCAATATTCAGGGCAGATTAAAATTGAACTTATTAATGAAGATTATTTTCTTAAAGGTAAACTGACAGAGACGAAAACCTATAAAGTTGAAATAAATATTGAAGACATCTATAAAAGAAAAATCAAGGAGATTATTCAATTACAGTGTGTCGAGAAACCCAGCTATACCTTTAAATGGCTGACAACTTCTCCTATTCAAAAGAAAGGACTACGACTAAATCGTTTCAGCGAACAGATTAAGGCAGAAATTAATGAAGATAAAAAGTTAACATTAAAATATTCCTGTATTAGTAGATTACCGGAAAAATATAAATTTACAGAGGATGGTTGGCTTGAGGGGATTATTGATGGGGATATACATTCAATAAAAATTCGTGCTGAAACTGGTGAATGGCAAAGTGAAAGGCAATTTGAAATTAAAACAGATGTCGAGAGTAGTTCAAAGATAGTAAAAAGTGATCAAATACCAGAAAGTGTTTTTGGTTATTATAATGAAAAAGATAATGTTACTAAAGAAGTAGATATCAAGATTAAAAATGATCTAAAAAGGGGGAGAGTTAAAGAACCTTATAGCGATAAAATATTTTCGGAAAATTCGAATATTCCACCGAATTTTTCTTTAGGAAATTCTAATCTACCTAAAGGATTAACTTATAACCAAAAAATGCAGACCATTGAGGGTATCCCAGAAAAAGAAGGCCTTTATAGAATAGATATTTCTAATCCTATCAATAAAAAAATCTACCAAATAAAATTGGAGATTGCAAAATCCCCATATTTTCATGGAAATGGCGATAAGCCTGAAACACCTGATAAAAAAAGATCAAAACCAAGTACTAAAGTCAAACTTGGAAAAGCTTTTAATAATTTCTAAACTTTATGATGATAAACGATGTCTCCTATATATAAAAATTACAAATTATTTAAAAAGCAGGTATTCTCTTGGGATAAACGAACACAATGCCTTGGTTTAACTAAGAAATTTCATGTAATATGGAGTTTTGTGTGTTACATAATGTCCGTGGTATTATAAGAAACGCTCAGCGAGAGGAAAAATATGGATGAGGCGAATACCGTGTCTATCCAAAAAATTTCAGGAAAAAATATAACCCGACGCCTACTAAAATGAGTATTATTAAAAGCGACTGGCTAGCTGGATTTGATTGAGACAGTACATCAAATAGGAAAATAAAAATTGCAAATCCAGATAGTAAATTCCGAAAAAGACCTATTCTTGTTGCAACTGCTAAGATCCCTGCAAAGAAAAATGCAAACCCAAATAGAGGAGCCAAATCACCCTGTCGGAACATATATTCAAGCGAAAATTTTACAACTATGAGGATAATTAAGATATCGGATGCGATTTCTTTTCTTTTATCCCTTTTATAAACTTTCAAAAAATCCATAGTAGAAATCTTACAATGATGTTTTTAGGGGAGAAAACTAAATATTTCATTCCGGCATTTATCAGGTCGGTATCGATCAGTCCTTTGACCCAGCGACCCATTCCATACCCCAACCATACATTTGATCACAATCCTGATGACTGTTGTGAAAACTCAAAAGTTTAGTTACTTTTATTTCGCTGCCTTCAAACTCAAGCATTGCAATTGCACAGAAACCTTTTGGGTCAGACTGAGCACCCATCGGCACTTCTAATGTTGGTTGTCCTGGAACTTTGATTGTCACAATGGCGTCAGTGCTTGTCCAATTTGGAACGCCCTCGTAAATGAATGTAAAGATTAATAGCTTACGTAATTCGTTAATGTGAGCAATATTAATCTGTATATTTTCACCTTCAGACAACGAACCCGTCCTGTCATCTCCCATATGATAGACATATGGTGGCTCATTTAAGGAGCCCTGCTTTAAAAAGCCTTGATTAAGCGGTTGGATGCACGCTATGATGCCATCCTGCATTTCAAAAAAACAACCAAGATCGAGATCAATGGCTTCGCCCCCACCGCCGAAAACCTTAGAGAAAAAACCTTTCTTCTGAGTGCCTTGTGGTTCCTGGTTCCAGTTGAGATTAATCAGAATTTCGCCGCCCGAAACCTTTGGTTTCAATGAATAGCTGTCGCCCTTGGACTTGAGCGTAACTTTAGATGCCAACTTAAGCTGTGAAGCACCTGGTATCCGGTTTTTAAATTCGTCAAGGCTCATTACTTCGCTGTCATTTGTTAATGAGCTGGATATAAAGCCGCTGGTGAGCTTGCATATCAAGGCTATCGGTCCTAGTTGTTGTGAATCCAGAACTACAGTATGCTTTTCACCATGGTCTGTCATTACTTCGACTCTGGCGTCGTAGTCGGCAAAAGCTTTGTTGGAACCAGAGGATGCATCTGTAAAGTTAAGAGCACAAATATACAACTCCTCGTAGTCGTCAAGATTGGCGATACGTAAATCTTCTCGATTGTCTCCGCCCACAGCACCAACACCTTCATCACCTGAAAGCTGAATAAACGGGAACTGGTTTAAATCCCCGAGAGATCCGCCGGCATAGTTATTAGAATACACCCCCCCTGTGCGACCATCTTTTGTTTTGTAAAAAGCCATGAGGTCCAGATCAAC
>Ga0075120_10001541_pt1 | contig 17852 bp, 19 predicted proteins | sample AntAceMetag02UKL_FD_69792 | JGI IMG/M metagenome (GOLD analysis project Ga0075120, IMG submission 69792) | Saline lake microbial communities from Ace Lake, Antarctica - Antarctic Ace Lake Metagenome 02UKL | ecosystem: Environmental > Aquatic > Non-marine Saline and Alkaline > Saline | place... | reverse complement strand
TGACAGAAGTTGAAAATAAAGATTCGTCTCGAGCTTCTTATTATTATCAACCGGAGAAAGAGGAAAACAACAAGAAATTGCCTTCAGGTGTGGGTGCTATTAAAATAGATATTAAATTGGTCGGCACAGATTATTTGTCACTAAGAGAATTGTTAAAAGCTATTGAAAATCATATGCGTTTATTTGATATTGATAATATTAATTTTGACCCAGACAAAGAAGTGACTAGTTTGGAAATTACTACTTATTACATAAAAGGAGAAAATTAAATATGTTAATTCCAAAACAATTATCAAAACGTAAAATGTATGTATGCGGTGGTATTATTGCCTTAATGATTTTTGGTATATTTTTTTTACTTTATCAAAATCATCGTTTAGTTACCAAAAGAACACCGATAATTTTTGATATTCCTGCAGAATCTAGTTTTGTTGATAAGAATTTAGTAGCAGACAAGACAGAAACGAATGTTCAACAAATTGATATTTCTAGTCAATCTAAAAAAATAATTGAAACAACTGGCTTCGAAATTTTTAGCAGTAATAAATACAAAGCTCTTAAAGAACAAATAAAAATTGATAATCAGGAACAAACAACAGGTAGGCGGAATCCTTTTGCGCTTTAAGATTTATATAAATAATTATGGATAAACAGCAAGAATTACTAAATTCATTAGTGAAACAAAATTTAATATCCCAAGAACAGGCAGGAGAAATAGCGCAGACAAAAGAATATAGTTCTAATAAATTAGAAAATTATTTAATCGAAAAAAAGATAATTGATAAAGAGAAATTAACACAAGAGAAAGCAAATATTTTTAATTTGCCATATGAAATTTTCTTAGGGAAGAAGATGAAAGAACAAGCATTAAGTTTAGTTCCAGCGGAAGTGACAAAAAATTATAAATTAATATGTTTTGATAAGATTGACGGGGTTTTAAAGATAGGTTTAACTGATCCGAGTAATTTTAAAGCAATTGAAGCAATTGATTTTTTAGCTAAAAAAGAAAACTTGCAAGCTAAATACTTTTTAATTTCAGGAGACAGTTTTGATTATGCATTTAAGCAATATCAAACTTTAAATAAGGAAGTTAATACGGCGCTTAAATCAAAAGAAATAGAAGAAACAGAAATTCAAGCAAAGGATCAAGAAAAAGAGCAAACAGAAAATATTACTAAGAGTGCACCAGTAGCTAAAATTGTGTCTGTTATAGTCAGACATGCTGTTGAAGGTAATGCTAGTGATATTCATATTGAGCCGATGCGTCAAGAAAGTAGAATCAGATATAGGATAGATGGTGTTTTACACACATCGTTGGTTTTACCAAAGCATGTTCACAACGCTATTGTATCGCGTATAAAAGTTTTGGCTAATTTAAAACTTGACGAGACTAGAATACCTCAAGACGGCAGAATAAGAATGACTTTTGATAATAAAGAAATAGATTTAAGGATTTCAGTTCTACCACTTCTTGGTGAGGAAAAAGTAGTAATGAGAATTTTAGATGTTTCACGAGGCGCTCCAACTATGGAAGACCTAGGTTTTATCGGTCAAGGAGCAGAAATTATAAAGAAAAACATGGTTAAAACCGATGGTTTACTTCTAGTAACTGGTCCGACTGGATCAGGTAAATCAACCACACTTTTTTCAATCTTAACTGTTTTAAATAAAGAAGATGTAAATATTGTTACACTTGAAGATCCTATAGAATATTTTATTAAGGGTATTAATCAATCTCTTGTTAGACCAGAAATAGGTTTTACTTTTGCTTCTGGATTAAGATCCCTCTTAAGGCAAGATCCAGACGTGATTATGGTTGGTGAGATTCGTGATAATGAAACTGCTGAATTATCCATACACGCCAGTTTGACTGGTCATTTGGTTTTATCCACTTTGCATACTAATAATGCTTTGGGGGCTATACCAAGATTGATAGATATGGAAGTCGAACCTTTTTTGCTTGCTTCTACTTTAAATACGATTATAGCGCAAAGATTGGCCAGAAAAATTTGTCCAAAATGTAAAAAAGAAGAGCATATATCTGCCGAATCATTAAAAGATATAAAGAATGAAATAATGAAATTGCCAGCAGGTAGTGTTGAAAAATTAATTCCAGATTTTAATATAGATAGAATGAAATTTTACAAAGGAGAAGGTTGTTCTTATTGTGGACACAAAGGTTACGAGGGTCGAGTAGCTTTGGCGGAAGTTTTAGATGTAGATGATGATATTCAAAATGCTATAATGAATAAACAAAAAGTTTTAAAAGCTGAAGACGTGAGACAAAGTCAAGGATTTATTACAATGAAACAAGATGGCATTATAAAAGCTTTAATGGGTACAACATCTATTGAAGAAGTTTTAAGCACAATTCATGATGAATAATTAAATATAATAACATGGCGAAAAAAAAGATAAAAATTTTATTAGTTGAAGATGATTCGTTTTTATTAAATATGTATGCTACTAAATTTGAAATTGAAAACTTTGAGGTGGTAGTGGCTGAAGACGGAGAGAAAGGTTTTAGAATGGCTTCCACAGAAAATCCAGATATTATTTTATTAGATATCATGTTACCCAAAATGGATGGATTTGATGTATTAAAACAAATCAAAAATAATCAAGAAACAGCCAACATTCCAGTTATTCTTTTGACTAATTTAAGTCAAAAAGATGACATTGATAAGGGGTTGGATATGGGAGCAATTGATTTTTTAATTAAAGCTCATTTTATGCCGTCTGAAGTTGTAGAAAAAATAAAAAAAATATTAAAGAATAAAAATTAATATGGAAGTACCATCAATTTTATTAAATAGAATATTGTCTGAAGCAGCCAAGAAGAAAGTATCTGACCTTCATTTAATGGTTGGTAGTTTACCAATGGCTAGAATTGATAATCAACTTTCTCCTTTCATTGAATCAGAGATTATTACTAAGGAAATATTAGATAAAATTATTGATAGCTTATTAAATGATAAGGAAAAAGAATTGTTGAAATTAAATAAATCAGTTGAAACGGTTAAAACAATGGCTGGAAATTTTCGATTTAAAATCAATATATTTTTTCAAAAAGAATTACCAGCTATTTCGTTTCATTATGTGTCGGGTATTATAAAGAATTTAAATGAGTTGAGTATTCCTGAGTCTTTTGCTGAATTAATTAAAAAAAATTCAGGACTTTTAATTATTGCTGGTACTTATGGTTCAGGTAGGACGACAACGGCAGCAGCATTTATTGAAGAAGTGAATAAAACGATTAATAAAAATATTGTTACAATTGAAAATCCAATTGAATATTTGTTTGTCAGTAAAAAAAGTATTATTACGCAAAGACAAGTGGGGACGGACGTCAATTCAATAGTTGATGGATTAAAATTTTGTTTAAACGAAGATGTTGATTTAGTTTATGTAAATGGAATAAAAAATGAAGAGACAATGACAGAGGCTACGCCTTTGATTATTGAATTAGCCGCTGGTAATTGTTTAGTTCTTTTAGAATTAAATTCTGACAGTTCAGTCAGAACAGTTGAAAAAATAATTTCCTATTTACAAAAAAAATCAACAGTTGAAGCAGCTCGTCATGATGTAGCTGACATTTTACTTGGAGTAATTATTCAAAAATTAGTAACAAAAAAAGGTGGTGGTTTAGTTTTGGCTAGTGAAGTTTTATTAAATAATTCAGCTGTAAAATCATTGATTCGAGAAGGTAAAAATTATCAAATAGAAAATATCATTCAAACTTCTAGACAAGAAGGCATGATTAATATGGCAAAATCTTTAGCAGATTTAACTGATAAGGGAGCTATTAATTAAATTACAACATAATACATGGCTTTTTATAAATATCGAGCGATTGATAAAAATAAAAAAACTAAAGAAGGTCTAGTGGAGGCTGCTAGTAAAGATTTTGCAGTAGAAACATTAAGAGAACAAGGCTTATCGATTGTGTCAATTATTGAAACATCGCATCGAGGCAAAATAAGTTTGCCAATTTTGAATCAAATAAAACAAAAAGATATTATTATTTTTTCTAGACAGTTTTCAGTAATGATTTCAGCTAATGTGGCAGTAGTACAAAGTTTAAAAATATTAGTTGAACAGACAGCTAATTTAAAATTAAAAATAATAGTGTCGGAAATTGCTGATGAGGTAGATGGCGGTTCTAAATTATCCGATGCTTTCGCAAAAAGACCAAAAGTTTTTTCTGCTTTTTATGTTAGTGTCGTTAGATCTGGTGAGACTTCTGGTAAATTAGATGAAATATTAAATTATTTAGCTGATGAAATGGAAAAAGATTACGACATGATGAGTAAGATAAAAGGAGCGATGATTTATCCGATTTTTGTTTTAAGTAGTCTTTTGGTTGTTGGTACAATTATGATGATTTATGTTGTTCCTAAATTGACAGATATTTTAACTGAAACTGGAGCCGAATTACCCCTAACAACTAGAATTTTAATAGGTACTTCTGGTTTTATGGCAGAATCATGGTGGATAATTTTAATTTTATTGGGTATTTTTTTTATTATTTTGAGAACATATATAAGCAAACCAGTTGGCAGAAGACAGTTGGATTATATTAAATTAAAATTACCGATTTTTGGTAGATTGTTCCAATTAATATATTTAGTTAGATTTACTCGGTCAATGCAAACTTTGATTGTTGGCGGAGTAACTATTTCCAAGAGTTTAGAAGTTTCTTCTGCAGTGGTTGATAATGAAATTTATAAACAATTAATAGAAAGTACTATAAAAGAAGTAGAAGAAGGAAATTCTATTTCTAATGTATTTTTGTCAAGCAAAGAAATTCCTAAAATGGTTTCACAAATGTTAGCAGTCGGTGAAAAGACGGGTAAAATTGATGTTATTTTAGAACGTATTACTGATTTCTACTCTAGGGAAATAAATAATATGGTTGCTAATTTAATGACTTTAATGGAACCAATAATAATGGTAGTAATGGGTGTAGCCGTAGGAATTATGGTGGCGGCAATTATTTTGCCAATGTATAACATGGCAGGACAATTCTAAATTTATCGATTTAATTGTTGAAAAAATTAAAATTTAAAATATATAATAAATTTAAGCTAATAAATTATGAAGAGAAAAAAAACAAATTCTGGTTTTACTTTAGTAGAATTATTGGTAGTGATTAGTATTATTGGTTTGCTGTCATCTTTTGCGGTGGTTTCTTTGAATAGCGCAAGGGCAAAAGCCAGAGATGCGTTAAGAAAAGGTGACATGTCTCAAATACGGACTGCCTTAAATCTTTTTTATGATGACAATTTAAGTTATCCAATTTGTGGTAGTTGGAATGGTAATGATGAAGATTTTGGTGCCGCAGTTGATAGTGGCTCTACTTGTTATAACACGGCTTTAACTACTGCTTTGAGTGGCGGAACAAGACCATTTTTAGGCGTAATGCCAAGAGATCCTCTAAATCCGAATAATGATCCTAACGCTAGTAATACATATTTATATCGATATGTTAGCGATTCTGAAGGCACAGCTTATGCTCTAGTCTATATGATTGAAGATAGTGATGTATTGCAAAACATAAGAGGTTGGTAAAATTTTATAAATTGTTAATTTTGTGGTATAATGTGGATAAGTGATTTTTTTATTTGCAATGATTTTTTAAATATTTATTTTATTTAACTCACGACTTTATTCCCATGCTTGTCAGCTGAGTTTGGGTATAGATAATTCGTGTAAAATTGAAAGGGGGTGAAATATGAAAAAACAAAAAGGTTTTACATTGATTGAATTGTTAGTTGTTATTGCTATTATTGGTTTGTTATCTACTTTAGCAGTAGTAGCATTAAATAATGCTCGTCAGAAATCAAGAGATGCTAAACGTGTTTCTGATATAAAACAAGTTCAAACTGCATTAGAATTGTATTATAACGATGCTAACGCTTATCCAGCTACAGCAGATATAGCTACAGGCGGAACAGTCACTTATGATACTACTACCTATATGCAGGTAATCCCCTCCAACCCATCACCTATGAATGATGGAAGTTGCGGATTAGATGATTATGCTTATGAAATACAGGAGTCAGGAGCTTCATACACACTAGAATATTGTATTGGTGGTACGGCTGGAGGTTTAAGTGCGGGTAGTCATACTGCCACGCCAGCTGGAATATCAAACAACTAGTGAATCTTTGAAAGGGCCTATTAAGGGTTCAATTAAACGAGAGCGGTTTTACCGCTCTCGTTTTGTGTATGACAGTTAATTTATTATGAGGTATAATTTAAACATGAGAAAAGAAAAAATAAAAATTTTTATAAATATTTTATTAGAAAGTGGTGTTTTATCAATTATTTTTTTTGTGCCACTATACTTTGCTTTTTTCAGAGAAAATTATAATATATTTGAATTAAATAAAATTGTTTTATTTCGGTCTTTATTGTTGCTAATAATTTCTTTGTATGTTTTTAAAATTTTTTTAGTCGGTAAAATTAAAACAAAAATTAATTTAAATATTTTTCTTTTTACAATATTAACAATTATATTATTTTTTATAAGTTCTTATTTTTCAATTCATCCACAACTAAGTTTTTGGGGCAGTTATGCTAGACAGCAGGGTTTTTATAGTTTATTCAGTTATTTATTGTTTTTTAATTTTTTATTGCTTTATTTTGATAGTTTTAAAAAAATTAAAAGAGTAATTATAGTAATAATGACGAGTTCAGTTTTAGTTTGTAGTTATGGTATTATTCAATATTTTTATTTAGATCCATTAAACTGGAAAGAAGCAACAATTTTTACTGGTCGAATTTTTTCTAGCTTAGGTCAGCCGAATTTTTTTGGTCATTTTTTATTATTTACTATTCCTTTATTTGTTTATACCTTTATTTGTTTAACCAAAAAATCTATTTATAAATTATTTTTATTATTAATAATTTTTAGTCAATTAATATGTTTAATTTTTACTTATAGTCGATCGGCTTTCTTGGGTTTTGTTGCTGGGTTATTTGTTTTTTTAATATTATGGTTGATTGTCAAAAGAAGGAAAAAGATTGCGATTGGCTTGATATTGATTGGATTTATTTTTAGCTCAGTATTGGTTACTGGTAGTATCTTTTATACAAAAAATAACCATAATAATAGTGCAATCTACAATTTGACTTTTACTAATCGAATAAAAAGTAATCTTAATTTATCTAGTGGTTCAACTAAAATGAGATTATTGTATTGGCAAGCAGCTATTGAAGAAATTAAAATAGCTTCACCAAAAAGACTTTTGATTGGCTATGGTCCGGAGACATTGTCAACTGTATTTGCGAAATACTATACTCCAGAATGGGGAATATACGAAAAAATAAATTCATATCCAGACAGGGCCCATAATATAATTTTTGATACAATATTAGCCTCTGGTTTTTTAGGAATGATTTTATTTTTATTTTTCGTTTGTTATTTATCGACACAAATTTTTAAATATATAAAAAATAATTTGTATAAACAAGATAGAGAATTTTGGTTAGTTTTAACAATAGCATCTCTAATATTCGGCCATTTTATTAATCTTTTATTTACTTTTTCAACCACAACAATTAACGTTTATTTTGTTTTGATTTTGGCTATATTGATTTTTTTATTGAATCAACAGAATCAAGAAAAGATTATAAAAATTAATTTAACTAAATTTTCAAAATTGATTATTTTTCCCTTAGTTTTCGTTGTTTGTCTTTTGTTTATTTATTATCAAAATGTCAACGAATTGTTAGCAGATTATTACTATAAAGAAGTTCAACTAGCAGAAAATAATAATAATTGTAATTTGGTCTTAGAAAATATGGAAAAAACGATAAATTATAGCCCGGCTAGAACTTTTTATCAAGAAAGATATTTACATCATTATTCAAATTGTCTTAGTTTGGTCGAGGATCAAGAAGAGCGGAATGAAATACATGATAATTTAATTTGGATGTTAAATACTATTAAATCTAGAGAATATCAGTTTTATACTGTGTTAAATATGGCACATGCGGAAGCTTTGCTTGGTTATTATATTAATCCAGCTTATTATCAAACAGCTGAAAATAATTATCTTAATCTAATAGAATTAAATCCATCTTTTACTCAGGCAAAGAAGGATTTGGCTAAAATGAAATTATGGCAAAAGGATTACGAGCAAGCGATAGAATACACCAAGCAAGCAATAGAAGTGTTACCGTTGTTTGATCATAAAGACTTAAATAAAGAACATGCTAAAGAAATAAAGAATGAATTAATTGATATTTATAATATTTTAGGCGTAGCTTATAGTAGTCAAGGTGATATCAAAGAGGCGTTATTAGTCTATCAAAATATTATAGAATTGGACCCTCATTATTTAGTAGTTTATAAAAAAATAGCGGATATTTATTATCAGCAAGGTAATATTGAAAAAGCAATTTTTTTCAATAAAAGAGGATATATGTTAAATCCAAATGACTATGCTTGGCCGTACGCAATCGCATTACTTTATCAAGACACTAGTGATAAAAAAAATGCTTTGAAATATGCCACTCAAGCTTTAAATCTTGATTCAAATAATCAAGAAATAATTAAATTTATAAGTGAATTATAACTATGTTTAATTTTTTAGTATTTTTTATTTTTATTTTAGGTTTAATTATCGGTTCTTTTTTGAATTGTTTAATCTGGCGACTGCATACTGAAGAAAGTTTAATGGGTAGATCATATTGCCCTAAATGTAAAAAACAAATTTTTTGGTATGATAATATACCAATTCTAAGTTTTTTAATCTTACGAGGTAAGTGTCGACATTGTGGCAAATCGATTTCATGGCAATATCCAATGGTGGAATTAGTAATGGGGGCAATGTTTGCGATAACATTTATTATTAATTTCCAATTTCCAATTTCCAATTTCCAATCAATTAATAATTTTCAATTTTCAAATATATTTATAATTCAATTATTGCGGGATTGGTTTCTGATTGCCGTAATGACAGTGGTGTTTATTTATGATTTTAAGTGGTATTTAATATTAGACATTGTTGTTTTACCAGCCTGTATAATTATATTAATTTTGAATTTAATTATTGGTGATTCTAGTTGGTTAAACTTGTTATTTTCTGGTATAATAGGAGGTAGTTTTTTCTTAATTCAATACATAATTTCAAAAGGAAAATGGATAGGTGGTGGTGATATCAGATTGGGTTTATTAATGGGCTTAGCCTTGGGTTGGCCAAATATAATAGCAGGTATAATTCTAGCTTATTTTATTGGTTCAGTGACAGCAATTGGTTTAATATTAGCTAAAAAAAAGCAGTGGGGTTCACAATTACCGTTGGGTGTTTTTTTAGCACCAGCAACAATCATCGTGTTATTTTGGGGTGATAGAATAATCAATTGGTATATAAATTTGTTGTAAATAATTTTTTGTAGATTAAAAATGTCTATTAGAAAAGCTATATTAATATTAGTTACTTTGTTGATAATAATGATGGCTGTTTTTACTTTGTTTTACGCTTATCAAAATGAAAAAAAATTAGAAAAAAAAAGTCAGGAAATCAATAAACAAATTAGCGAAGAACAAAAACCATTGGATGATAAAAGGTAACAAATGTTAAATACTTTATAATGCGTCTCTACCGAAATGGAAAGAAATAAAAACTGATTAAAACAAAAATCTATAAAATAATAATAATCAGCGTGGCTTATTCCCACGCTGATTTAAAAATATAAATTAAATGAAGTATTTTAATTTTTTAAAAAACCCAGAAGGATTTACCTTGATAGAATTATTGACCAGTATGTCTATTATAGTTCTTTTATCTAGTGTTTTTTTAGCTAATTATCATGGAATCAATAAGAGATCTGAAATCAATATGGTGGCACAAAAAATGTTAAGTGATATTCATTTAGTACAGAATAAAAGTTTAAGTTTAGAAGAATATGGTACTGAAAATATTCCTTTGGGTGGTTGGGGGATACATCTAGTAGAAGGGGAGTCTAGTTATATTATTTTTGCTGATAATGACGGTAACAAAGCATATGATATTGGAGAAGGTGATGAAACTCTAGGAGCTAAAAAAATTAATATGAACAATGTGATTATTGACGATATTAATTTAATTGATAATCTTGATATAGTTTTTTTATCACCGGATCCAGATGTTTATTTTAATGGTGCTTTATTGTCAACAGATCAAACAGCTATGATAACTTTATCAGATGGCGCAAGTGAAAAAGATATAATTATAAATTTTTTAGGCGTAGTTGATGTTGAGAATTAAACAAATAAAAAAAAATAATTATCAATCAGGTTTTAGTTTAATTGAAATAATTGCTGTTATTTTTATTATTGTTATTGGTTTAATTGGTATTCTGTCGTTAGTTGTGCAAAATATTCAAATTAAAAATTTTAATCAGAACACATTAATTGCTTCACAATTGGCTCAAGAAGGTTTAGAACTTATAAGAAATACTAGAGATAAAAATTGGCTCGAGTTAAATCCGTTTGGAAGTAATTTAGTATCAGCAGGAAATAGTGATACGATTACTATTTATTTTGATGGTACCGATATAAATATTTCTTCTGTCAGTGATATTAATAGTGAATCAGCTGAATTGAAAAAAAATAATAATTTTTATATTCACGGTACAGGCGAAGAAACAATTTTTAAACGAGTTATTGAGTTGGATAATAGTGGTTTAGATTTTATTACGGCTAGTAGTATAGTTCAATGGAATAGTCGTAACAAAATATATAATTATGAAGCCGATACTATTTTGTATGATTGGCGATAGTTTGGCGTTAGGATATTTAAGATTTTTGAGATAATTATGATTATTGAGATAATTAAAAAATTAAAGAGAAATAAACAAGGAGTGACGCTGATTGAATTATTAGTAGCTATAGCTATTTTTTCAGTAGTTATTTTGTCAGCAACTCAAATTTTTAAAATGGTAATTGAGGGTCAACGAAGTGCTATTGCTAGTGATAATATTCAATCAAATATGCGTTATATTTTGGAAATTATATCAAAAGAGATACGTATGACAGAACGAGTAGACAATGAATGTGATGATGTTTTTGGAGTCACATCGATTAATCGCGTCTATAACAAAACATCTAATGAGTTGGGGGAAGCGCTTTATTTTAAAAATAAAGATGAAGAATGTACAATTTATTATTTAGAAGAAGATGAAGACAATATTCAAAGATTAAAAATTCAGCGTGGAGAAAATGTTGGTTATTTAACTTCAAACGATATTCAGGTTAATAACTTAAAATTTTTAATTAATGATAATACTATCATTGGATCAGAAAGCACCCAACCCTTAGTAACAATGAGTATGAATATAACCTCAACTGGTAAAGCAATACATTTGGCTACGACTACCATTCAAACAACTATTTCATCTAGACATTATGAATAAAGATAAAATAAACTTAATAAAAATTAAAGAAAATGGAACAGCTTTAATGATGGCACTATTAATTTTAACAGGTGTCTTAACGGTATCTCTGGTTGCAGCTGATTTAATTGTTAACAGTATCAAGACTGGACGATCACAGTCTTATTCTACAAAGGCGTATTTTGCTGCTGAAGCGGGCGCGGAAAGATCTTTATGGGAGGTAAGAAAAAATACTGAAAATCCATTACCCAACGAAAACGAAGAAAATATTTTTACTGAAGAATTAGGGAGTGGTAGTGTTTATCATGTTGATTATGCCAGTTCATCACCAGCCGTAATATTTACTTCAACAGGTGTTTTTCGAGGAGTATATCGAGCAGTCGAAACATCTTTTACTTCTCAAAGTGAATAGCCAAGAGTATGAAAATAATTGATTATGAATAAAGAAAAAATAAAACAACGAATTGACCTTCCTTCGCTAAAGCTACGGCGGGCAAGAAAATTATGAAACATAAAATAATTAAAACAAAGTTACAGTATGAACAAAACAGATGCTAAAAAAAGAATAAACAAATTAAGGAAAGAAATAGAACATCATCGTTATCTTTATCATGTTTTAGATAAACCAGAAATTAGCGATGGTGCTAACGATAGTTTAAAAAACGAATTAGAAAAATTAGAAAGACAATTTCCAGAATTTATTACATCTGATTCGCCAACTCAACGAGTTGGTGGTAAGCCGTTGGATAAATTTAAAAAAATTAGACATCGTGCACCAATGACCTCATTATTTGATGCTTTTAGTAATCAAGAAATGGAGGATTGGGAAAATAGATTAATTAAAATTCTCTACCCCCACTCACTCCCCCTTACTAAGGGGGAGAAAAAAAGAGAGGGTTTTGATTATTACTGTGAATTAAAAATGGATGGTTTGGCTATGTCTTTAATCTATAAACAAGGTAATTTTATTCAAGGTGCTACTCGAGGCGACGGGCAAACAGGTGAAAATGTTACCCAAAATTTAAAAACAATTGAGTCTATTCCACTATCTTTGCGAATACCTAGTCAACAAGATTTAGCGGAGCTTGGTTTTGATGAACAAAACGTTATAGATATCATTAAAGCAGTAGAATCAGGCGAAGTAGAAGCGCGAGGAGAAGCTATAATGCCTAATCAGGTTTTTAAAGAATTAAATAAAAAATATAAAAAACAAGGAAAACCACCACTAGCTAATCCAAGAAATGGTGCTGCTGGTTCAATTAGGCAATTGGATTCAAGAGTAACTGCAGAAAGAAAATTGGATTTTCATGTTTATGCTTTAATTATTCGTGATAATCTTAATAGAGAGATAAAATTTAATCAACATAAACAAGAACATTTTTTAGCTAAACTACTTGGTTTTAAAATATTAAATCAAAATAAATACGTAAACAATTTAGCTGGAGCAATAGAATTTCACGATTATTGGGAAAAAAACAGAGAGAAAGTTCCTTTTGAATGTGACGGTGTGGTAATAGTAATAAATGATTTATCGCTTTGGTCAAAATTAGGAATTATTGGTAAAGGGCCACGTTATATGATGGCTTTTAAATTTGCGGCTGAACAAGCAACAACAAAATTAGAAGACGTAGTTTGGCAAGTTGGACGAACTGGTATATTAACACCAACGGCAATTTTATCACCAGTTAAAGTTGGTGGTGTGGTAGTTGGTCGAGCAACTCTTCACAATATGGATGAGATACGTCGATTGAAGATAAAAATTGGTGATACAGTAATTTTAGAAAGAGCTGGTGATGTTATACCGAAGATTACGGAAACCCTAATAAATTTAAGGGATGGTAGTGAAAAAGAAATTACAATTCCTAAACGATGCCCGATCTGTGGTAGTCAAGCGGAAAAAATATTAGGTGAAGTCGCTTATCGTTGTACTAATAAAGAATGCTATGCAGTTAATTTACGTCGACTCATCCATTGGGCTAGTAAAAATGCTATGGACATTCCCGGACTTGGACCAAAAATAATTGAACAATTAGTTAAAGAAAAATTAGTGCGAGATGTAAGCGATTTTTATAAATTAAAAATAGGTGATTTAAAACCACTCGAGCGTTTTGCTGATAAGTCAGCAGAAAATTTAATAGAAGCTATTGTCAGTAAAAAAGAAATTGAATTGGCTCGTTTTATTTTTGGTTTAGGTATCAGACATGTTGGGGAAGAAAGTGCTTTATTTCTAGCAAAACAATTTAAAAATAAAGTCAAAATCAAGGAATTAATAAGTCATTTTAAAAAATTGAGATTAGAAGATTTGGAAGAATTACCAGATATTGGACCAATTGTGGCTAAAAGTATCTCAGACTGGTTTAACAATGCAAAAAATTTAACATTATTAGAAGAATTAGAAAAAGTTGGATTGATATTAAATATTACTGAAATTGCTCAATCAAATAGAGCGTTAAATGGAAAGAAGTTTGTTTTGACGGGTAGTTTAAGTGGTTTGACAAGAGAAGAAGCGAAAGCTAAGATAAGAGAATTGGGTGGAGATATTTCGTCAGTGGTTAGCCAAAAAACAGATTATGTGGTAGTTGGAGAAGATCCAGGTAGTAAATTATCTCAAGCTCAAAAACTAGGCGTAGATATTATCAATGAACGAGATTTTTTAAATCTTGTTAAATAATTCATAAAAATAAAGATGAAAATATCAAAAGAAGAAATTAAACATATTGCTGAATTAGCTAGACTAGAGTTAAGCAATGAGGAATTTGAGAAATACGGTAATCAATTAGAACAAATATTAGGTTACATAGATCAGTTGCAAGAAGTTGATGTTAGTCAAATAGAGCCGACAGCTCAGGTAACAGGATTAGTTAATGTTGTTCGTGAAGATAAAGCGGTTGATTGGGATAAAAAGGAAGTAAAAGTGGCTTTAAATCAGGCACCAGAAACAGAGGCTAATCAGGTCAAGGTGAAACGAGTATTAAAATAATTTATAGAAAAATTATGCCAATAAAATTAAATGAATTAACGATAAAACAAGCGCAAGACAAATTAGATAAAAATGAAATTACTTCAGTCGAATTAACCAAAGCTTGTTTAACACGTATTAAAGAAGCGGATAAAAAGATTAAAGCTTGTTTAACGGTATGTGAGAAAGAAGCCATAGATGAAGCAAAACAAGCCGATGAAAAACGTAATAAAGGTAAAAAAGGTGGTTTATTAGGTATCCCTTATTTAGCTAAAGATAATATTTTAACTAAAGGTGTTAAAACAACAGTAGCTTCTAAGATTTTAGAAAATTATATTGCACCGTTTGATGCCACGATTATTAAGAAGTTAAAAAAAGCAGGTGCAGTGTTATTAGGAAAAACTAATCTTGATGAATTCGCTCATGGTGCGTCAACGGAAAATTCAGCTTTTGGGTCAACGCATAATCCATGGGATTTGGAGCGTGTACCTGGTGGTTCATCTGGTGGTTCTGGCGCGGCAGTTATTGCTGATATGTGTTTATTCGCTCTAGGGACAGATACTGGTGGTTCAATTCGATGTCCAGCTAGTTTTTGTGGAGTGGTTGGTTTGAAGCCAACCTATGGACGATCATCACGTTTTGGTTTGGTGTCTATGACTAGCTCAACTGATGTGCCAGGTCCGTTAACTAAAACAGTTGAAGATGCTAGTTTGGTCTTAAAAACAATAGAAGGCGTAGATGAACAGGATAGTACTACTGTAGACAATAAATCAGGTGATTATGAAAATTTTTTATTTAAAAATTTAAAAGGTTTGAAGATTGGTTTGCCTGAAGAGTATTTCGTTGAAGGCACTGGCGTGGGTGTAAAAAAAACAATTCAAGTAGCAGTAGAGAAATTGAAGGAACTGGGAGCGGAATTTATTGAAGTAAATTTACCTCACACAAAGTATGGTGTACCGGCTTATTACATAATTACACCATCAGAAATTAGTTCTAATTTAGCTCGATTTGACGGCATACGTTATGGTTATAGCGAAACTAATAATGGTCGTAATTCAGAAAATGATTTGATGTCTATTTATAAAAAAAGTCGTGGTCATGGTTTTGGTCCAGAAGTAAAGAGAAGAATCATGCTTGGCACTTACGCTTTATCAGCTGGTTATTATGACGCTTATTATTTACGAGCACAAAAGGTTAGAACAATTATTAAAAAAGAATTTGATGAAGTGTTAGAAAAAGTTGATTTATTACTAACGCCAACTGCACCTCATACTGCTTTTAAAATCGGTGAGCAAGTAGACAATCCAGTTAAAATGTATTTAGAAGATATTTTCGTAACCGGTGCTTCTTTGTCTGGCTTACCGGCAATGTCGATTAACTGTGGGTTTGTTGATGGTTTACCAGTTGGTTTACAGTTAATCGGTAAAAGATTTGATGAAGCGATTTTATTTCGAGTCGGGCATAATTATGAAAAAGCAACGAACTGGAATGAAAAAAAACCAAATATATAATTAGTTAAATTATTTTTATGACGAATAATAAAAAAAATTATTACAAAATTGGGTTATTAGTAGTGGTTATTTTGTTTTTATCTTTTTCATTAGTTTTTTTTATAAATAATTATAAGAATAGCAACAACAATAGTGAAAAAGAAGATGTATTAAAAAATGAAAACATGTTAATCGCTGTTGCAGATGGTGGTGCGAGCTTTAAACAAGTCAGACCAATTGCTGAAGCTGACCATATTTGGGGAGATATTAATGCACCAATTCAAATTATTATTTATGATGATTTTGAATGTCCTTTTTGTTTAAAATTTTATGACACGACGAGGCAAATACAACAAGAGTTTAATGAACAGATAGCAATAGTTTATCGACATAATCCATTGTCTTATCATGCTATGGCCATACCAATGGCGATTGCTTCCGAATGTGCCGCTGAACAAGGGCAATTTTGGCAAATGTATGATAAATTATTTGAAGAGAATCGAAGTAGAAAGATAAATAATGAACAAATTAAAAATGATGCGATGGATTTAGGATTGGATTTAGTTAAATTTAATCAATGTTTTGAGCAGGAAAAATATAAAGATAAAATAATTGAGCAGATGCTAGAGGGTAAAAATGCTGGTGCTATTGGTACGCCAACAGTATTTTTAAACGGAAAGCTTTTGCCAGGCGCAGTGCCGTTTGAAGATTATATCGGTCGTGATGGTCAGCCGTACCAAGGAATGAAGAGTCAAATAAATAAAGAATTACCCGTCTCGCCTTCGGCTAGCCGAGGCGGAGGAATTACGAATCAAGAATTATGAAAAGAAAAATAGTTTTAGCTTCAAAATCACCTCGGAGAAAATTTTTATTAGGATTGATAGGTCTAAAGTTTGAAATCAAAGAAAGTTTATATGAAGAAGATATGCAAGTACATAAAGATCCCTATCGATTAGTTGAATTTTTGGCTTTTAAAAAAGCAGAAGAAGTAGCTAGTCATTATTCTAATGCAATAATTATCGGTGCTGATACCTTTGTTATTTATAAAAATAAATTTATTGGTAAACCAAAAGACGAAAAAGATGCTTTTAGAATTATGAAATTATTATCTGGAAAATCACATACAGCTGTTTCAGGATTGGCTTTAATTGATACAAAAACAGGTAAAAAAATAATTACTCATGAAGAAGCTAGAGTTACCTTTAGAAAGTTGGGAGATAGTGAAATAAAAAAATATTTAAAAAATAAGGAGTGCTTAGATATGGCCGGGGCTTATGGATTGATGGGTAAAGCCGCTGGATTAATTAAGTCAACTGAAGGTGATTTCTATTCAATTATCGGGTTACCTTTAACAAAGTTGCATTTGGGACTTAAAAAAATGGGAGTTGATAGTTTTGATATATAAAGAGATTTAATTTGGAGAGTTCGCCTAGAGGCCTATGGCACTTGCTTGGAAAGCAGGCGGGTGAAAGCCCACGAGGGTTCGAATCCCTCACTCTCCGCAGTTCGCAACAAAGCGAGGTTAAAGCCTCGTTTTTTGCTTTATTTAAAGGGTTTTTGTTTAGTTCGAGCGTGAGATATTTTTGCTCAATCGGTTTTATATCTTTTTTAATCGGTATAAGCCAATTATTGGCTTGTATAAGCAGTTTTTTGTCTTTTAATTTTTGGTTCGAGCCTATTCGTAAAAGTATATCTTTTTTAACATTATTTGTTCCAACTTTAAATTTTGCCCTTGCTCTGTCGGCAAATTTTACATCTTCAATAAGTTTTTCAATTCTGTTGTTTTGTTTTTTATATTCCCGTATTTTTTGTTCAATTTTTACAAGTTCCATTTCATAATCATTTTTCTGTTTAAGATATTCCTCATCAGATATTAAGCCTCGGCAAGTCATTTTTGTTAGATTGATTTTTTCAAGTTTTATTTCTTCCGCTCTTTTCTCTAAATTCTTGATAATAGTTTCATTATCATTCGGACTTTCTTTCTTGATTTCTTCGGCGATATTGAAAAACAGTTTTTT
>Ga0075120_10001534_pt1 | contig 17900 bp, 9 predicted proteins | sample AntAceMetag02UKL_FD_69792 | JGI IMG/M metagenome (GOLD analysis project Ga0075120, IMG submission 69792) | Saline lake microbial communities from Ace Lake, Antarctica - Antarctic Ace Lake Metagenome 02UKL | ecosystem: Environmental > Aquatic > Non-marine Saline and Alkaline > Saline | place... | reverse complement strand
TGTTTTTTCATTGTTTAAAAATTTTAATTTATAACTGAATTTATTGTGAAGTGTGAGTTTCCTTTTTAATCAGTTTTCAAGCTGATTTGAAAAAATGGGTGTAAATGTAGGAATAATATAATGATTATGCAAGTTGTTTAGGAATAATTAAGCAATTTTATAGCATTGATAACGAGACATATTAAATTATGTACATATTATGTATTTAACTTCGTTTTAACACCACACCTATCCACGCATATACCCCTAAAACACTTGTTAATTAAGGGAAACGAAGGGGGTGATTTGACAATTTGAAAATATCGTTAACATGTTAGCAATAGTTGTTTTTTAAGCGCCTATTTGCGTTAGCCATCCCATTTCATCAACACTAAAAAACCTTATTCCCAAAATTATGAACCTTAATAGAAAAAATGATCCCACAACGAAAAACAACCTTACATTATTTCTCCTGCCTACGCTGGGGATTTTGATAAGGTAAGGTTTGGGGAGTGGTGAATTTGGGTTTTGTATTTAGGTTGAAAAAGGAATAAGGTTCTACATTAATTTGAAAATTTGGAAATCCGCAAATTTGTGCATAGCACCACTATGTGGAATAATAAAGCCGCTGCGCGGGAGAAGAAAAACCGACGCGGATTTACACGGATAAAACGGATAAAAAAAATCCGTTTGACCAGCGAAAATCCGCGTCTTTTTATTTTTTTTACTGTTGAAATGATAGCATATAATTGGCCACCTAAAATTGTGAAATTAGCAATGTGTAAATTTGAAAACATCGTTAACATCTACCTTCTTCTGTCACCCCACCACCCTTTGGATACTAATACCATGCTTCTTAATCCGGTGCTTTAGTGCATCCCTTGAAATTCTCAGCAGGTCGCTGGCTTTAATTTGGTTTCCACAAGTTTCGCGCAGGGCAGCTTCGATGAGTGTTTTTTCGTTTTCATCCAAATCGAACGACTGAAACCCGGGCTTTGAAGTTTCCTCCCTGGCATCGCCAAACTTAATGGCAAAATCTTCGAGGGTTAGTTTTTCCCCATCCGAAAGGATCAATGCCCGCTCCACCATATTTCGCAGCTCCCTGACGTTTCCAGGGAAGTTGTATCGTTTAAGCTGAGCTATCAGGTTTTTATCAATCTCGGGTTTCTGTAGCTTCTTTTTAATACAAAGGTCATTTACAAAGTGACTTAGCAGAGGTTCTATATCCTCGGGGCGTTCGCGCAGGGGTGGGATATGAATTATAAAAGTATTGATGCGGTGATAGAGGTCGAGCCTGAAATGTTCCTCTTCAATCAATTTCTCGATGTTTTTATTGGTTGCAGAAATGATACGCAGATCAACAGCAATCTCAACGGCACTTCCCAAGTGGGTGATCTTTCTTTCTTCCATGGCCCTGAGTAGCTTGGCTTGTAGCGAAAAAGGCATGTCAGCAATTTCATCAAGGAAAAGTGTGCCGCCATTGGCCATTTCGAAAAAACCCTTTTTGTCTTCTTTGGCATCGGTAAAAGCTCCTTTTTTATGGCCGAAAAATTCACTTTCAATCAGGGTGTCAGGTATGGCGGTGCTGTTAACAGGAACGAAAACATTCTTGGTGCGCTCGCTGGCATAGTGGATGATACGGGCAATGATTTCCTTTCCGGTTCCATTTTCGCCGGTTATCAGCACACTGGCATCCTTGTCGTGGGCCACTTTTATCGCCATGTCCACTACTTTTTTTATCACCGGGCTGGTGCCGATGAAATCGCGCTCAACCATGGTTTCGAGTTCACGCGAAATCAGGGATTTTTGGTCCTCAACAGACTTCAGTTTATTTAGTAAATGAACATACTTGCCGGTGCGTTCGATGGCAAAAAGTATCTCGTGAAAATTAAAGGGCTTTCGTACAAAATCGATAGCCCCCTGTCGCTGTGCTTCAATTACAATGTCGATATCTTCCTGTCCGCTTACCATGATGACCTCTGTGGCAGGGTAGCCGGCTTTTATGCGTTTCAGGATCTCGATGCCGTTTAAATCGTGTGGGATCATGAAATCGAGTAGGGCTATGTCGATGGGGTGCTTTTCAAGGATGGCAAAGGCAGTTTTTGAATTGTTGGCGGTATGCACCTTAAAATTATTCTTGCTCAGGTGACGCTCCATCTTTTCGGTAATGCCTACTTCATCGTCGAGTACAAGGACTGTTAATGATTCCATGATCGTGAATTTTCTGTTTTTACAAATGTAAAGAAATTCCTGTAAACCTCTTACAAGTTAATCGTTAATAGAAAATGGTTAATCGTGGACATCTCTATAGTGTTAAGTCAAGATAAAGCTATCGTATTTTTAATAGACGTTTCAAGGAGCTTCGCACGCTTGAAAGTCAGAGGCTCGACCTTGGAACGTGCGGAACACTTCCAAGCGTCATAATATGGATGACTTAACACTAGCGCAAAATTCCGAACTCTGAAGACCTGGAAGGTTTGATTTCAATTGAATTGGCAGGTTCATTAAAACAGGTAAATCTTTTATTAAAAAACCTTCCAGGTTTCACGCTCCAAGCGCAAAACCCTACCCACCCAGATACACTGCCCCGCCAATATTGTCGGTTGATGCACCCGTAACCGATTTGAGGCAGTTGGTCCGCCCGCTTATTCGCAGCACACCCAGGAAAGCAAAAATTAGGGCTTCTTTGTAATCGATGATATTTTCTTCAGGGAGGATAATTTGATGTTGGGGTGAAAGTTGGCTGATCCTTTCGATAAGGAATTGGTTATATGCACCACCGCCGGTGACTAAAATTTGGGTATTGGTTTTGCCTTTCACTGAATGGGCTATCTGCATTCCGATATGCTCCACAACTGTTCTTAATGTATCAACCGGGCTGATGTAAGTTGACGATAGAAGGGGAAGGAAGTTTTCTTCCAGCCATTCAACACCTAATGATTTGGGTGGTAAATTTGAATAGTACGCTATTTGGTTCAATTTAAGAAGAAGATCTTCATTAAGCTCACCCGATGCTGCCAGCAAGCCATCCATGTCATAGTCCTTGCCCAATTGTTGGCTTAATTTGTTCAGGACAATATTAGCAGGGCAAATATCAAAAGCAAGCCTCTGGTCGTCATCCTGAAATGAAATATTGGCAAATCCACCGAGGTTAATGCAGTAATCGAATTCAGGAAAAAGCAATTGATCTCCGATCGGCACAAGTGGTGCCCCTTGTCCACCAAGGGCAACATCAGAAGTACGGAAATCGCAAACAACAGGTTTTTCGCTGACAACAGCAATTTCAGCCCCACTGCCAATTTGAAAGGTAAATTGATTGCCGGGATGGTGGAATACGGTATGTCCATGAGAAGCAATAAAATCAGGCGACAGATGATGTTTCGCTATAAATTTCTTTACCATTTGTCCCAGTAAGCGGCCATATTCAACGTGCAAAAGTGCCAGTTCCTTTCCTGTTGTTTGCATGGAAGTTGACAGCCTGTGTTTCCATTCGGGGAAATAGGGGATAGTTTCAGCCTGCTGAACCTGGAATGCCCAAGGTCCATCATTTTCTGTAAACCGACAAAAGGCAAGGTCAACGCCATCAAGCGATGTCCCCGACATAATTCCTATTGCTGTGTATTTGTTTTCTATCATTAATCTTTTATTTACCGTGAAAATAAAACGATTATCTTATTGACATTGTGCTGCGAGGCGAGGCTTTAATTTTCCACATAGTGGTGAAATGCACAAATTTGCTCATCATCAAATTTTCAAATTATTTTAGAAAACCTCCACAAGTTTCTCGAGTTGAATACCCCGTGAACCTTTTATCAGGATCATATAATCGCAAATATTTTCCTTCGATAAATGAGCGATAGCTTTGTCAACGTGGATGAAATGTGAAAATAGATCCTCAGTATCTGCCAACAAGAATTCCTTACCTACCAAAACCACCTTTCCAAAATTTGACTTTTGTACAAGAGCGATAATTCTTTTGTGTTCTCCCGGGCTATCCTTTCCCAATTCGAGCATGTCGCCAAGGATTACCATTTTATTGTTAGAATTTAATTCTGCAAAGTTTTCTATTGCCAGCGTCATGCTTGTCGGGTTGGCGTTATAAGCATCGAGGATTAGGCTATTCTTGTTTGTTTTGAGATATTGGGAGCGCATATTTTCGGGGGCGAATTCTTCCAGTGCCCTGCATATCAATTCATCGTCAACATCAAAGTATTGTCCCACACGTGCTGCGGCAAGAATGTTGGGCAGGTTATAATCGCCAATCAACTGCGTTTTTACTATTCTTTCACCCGATTTCAGTATGAGCTGTAAAGTGAGAAATGGATCTTTTTCTAATACCGATCCTTGTATTCCAGAAGTGGTATTTGTTCCGTAGGAGTATCGGATAAGTTTTTTAGAAAGTTCCATCAACAGCGGGTCATCAGCATTTACAAATACTTTTCCCTGGTTTAATTTGAGGGACTCATACAGTTCATTCTTGGTTTTAACCACCCCTTGAAAATCACCAAATCCTTCTAAGTGGGCTTTGCCAATATTGGTAATTATGCCAAAATCCGGTTTTGCAATCTGGCACAAATCCGCAATTTCTCCGGGATGGTTAGCCCCCATTTCGATGATGGCAATTTCTGTTGCTTCATTTATTGATAAAATGGACAATGGAACTCCAATGTGATTGTTCAGGTTACCTCGTGTAAAAAAGGTCTTGTACTTTTTCTCCAACACCCCTCCCATCAACTCTTTTGTGGTGGTTTTTCCATTTGATCCTGTGATGCCAATGATGGGAATTTTTAATTTGCTGCGATGATATTGTGCCAGGCTTTGAAGTGTTAGCAACACATTTTCAACCAGGAAGAATCGTTCATCACAGGCCAACTGAGGGTTGTCGATTACTGCTAGTTTAGCACCTTTTTCGATGGCCTGAAGGGCATACTTGTTGCCATCGAAGTTATCGCCTTTAAGCGCGAAGAACAGGCAGTTGGAGGTGATTTTTCGTGTGTCGGTTGAAATTCCCGGACTTTCCAAATAGTGTCGATATAACTTTTTGATGATTTGATCCATAGTGCCCAAAAATACAAAAACCCCGTTACATTGGCTGTAACGGGGTTTACAATATTTCAATTAGTATGCTTATCGTTTGGTAGGTCCACCCACCCTGTCCATTGCACATCTGAAACCAATATAATCGGTTGATTTGGATTCATCCAAATACCTTCTGACGCTTGGGCTTAAATAGTACGCGCCATCTTTCCATGACCCGCCCTTATAAATTCTTGCCTGGTCGTTGATTAAGGTGGTTACCCCATATTCATACATTTTAACAGTGGCACTTTCATTGTTCACATCCGATGGCCACACTGTACGATCGATGATTGTTTTATTGTCTCCATCAAGGTAATTAATGTTATTGGCTTCGCGGTAATTTGTCCGGCCCTGGGCCTCGTCAACTGTAACATCCCGATACCTGATCCTACCCAGGCTGTCTTTTTCAGCAAGGTAGCCTTCTTCATCCCGCAAGGGTGATTGGAATACATTTCCCCTGAAAGGGCTAAAGTCAGAAACATCTTCGTGGCTCAAGGGGCGGTAAACATCCTGTACCCATTCGGCTACATTGGCAGCCATGTTGTAAAGGCCAAAGTCATTTGCAGGATAGGTTCCAACGGGGGCTGTAATATCAGCAGCATCGTTTAAGTTTCCGGCAAGGCCCATATAGTCGCCCCGGCCACGCTTAAAGTTGGCATTGAAACCACCATAATATTTTTTATCGCTTGTGTTCCGTACCTGTGTCCCATCCCATGGGTAGCTTCTGCGTGAGGCAATATTTTCGTACTCGCCCCTAAGGCCAATGGCAGCATATTCCCATTCAGCTTCTGAAGGCAGACGATAGTTGGGAAGCATAATTCCGTCTTCCATTCTTACTCTACGTTCGCCTGTTCCGCTTGGGTTAAGGTCTTGCAGCGGCGTATTTACCAAGCCGTCATATTGCCCGGCAAGATAAGCTTCGGTATTGAAATTATCTTCATTCTTTTGATCGGGATCCATGTCAAGGATTCCCTGTCTGATCAGTAGCATTTCATTCACACGGTCTGATCTCCATGCACAATAATTGCCTGCCTGGATCCAGCTAACGCCAACAACGGGATAATCCTGGTAGGCAGGATGACGCAAATAAAGGTTCGTAAGGGGCTCGTTGTAAGCCAGGCGATCGCGCCATACCAGTGTATCGGGCAAAGCTTTACGATATACTTCGGGGTAACTTTCGCCAAAAACCCTTTGTGTCCAGTAAAGGTACTCCAGGTAATCCAGATTGGTAACTTCGGTTTCATCCATGTAAAACGATCTGACTGTTACCTTGCGCGGGGAATTGTCGTTGTCGAACATGGGATCCTGAATGGTTTGGCCCATTACAAAAGTACCACCTTCGATAAAAATCAGGCCGGGCCCGGTTTCCTGTTCGCTTCCCTTTGCTACCTCAAAGCCTCCGTTTTGCGGATTATTATAATCCCAACCTGTTGTTGGCGAGACATTATTTTTCGATCCGAAAATCCCTTTACAGGAGGTAATAAATAATGGCAAAGAAAGGATGGCTATAACGCCGATTAACTGCTGAAGTTTAGACATTTTCATTAGGCTTTTTAAAAAACAGTGGTATTAACTAAAATGAAGGACATTTTATTGCTTTCGGTCTTTTACTTTTTTCGCTGCAATCAAATATCCACGCAAGTGACACTTCATGGGCACCTCCCGAAGCAAGCGATAATTGTGATATGGTGAAATCGTAACTGTAGCCAAACCTGAGATTGTTGTAGAGTACACCAAGTGAAAGTATTACAGCATCAGGATTTTCAAAAGCATGGCGATACCACAGCCCGGCGGTAAAATAGGAGGCTGACAAATATGCCCCCAGGTTGAGGTGTTTGAAATCGCCCTGCTGCTGATACAGGATATTTGGCGATACTGACAGGCCACTGGAGCCCGAGCGATAATATCCCCCTCCCTGGTCGAGTTCAAAAGTTGCCCCGGCCTGGGCAGTAATTTTCATGTTTAATAAGTTGTCACTTTCATTGAGGAAACTGATGCTGGGTTGGGTTAAATGATGTACCGCCCCACCCACATAATACTTTTCGGAAATCCCTAACAGGAATCCTGTGCTAAAATCGACATAGCTTATGTTATCGGTAAAACCCGGGGGCTGATTTGGAGGGGCCCCGTTTGGGTCGAGATCGGAAATGAAAACGAAATCTTCCCAACTGGTACTTCTTTGCCCATAACCTGCCTGAATCGCAAAATTAGTTACCACCTCATCCGAAACATTTAATTTGTAAGCATACATGGCATTTACCGACAAATTATTGATGGCGGCTTGTCCGGCCTGGTCGTAATTTACGATGACGCCGACACCACCGTGTAGAAAATCGACATATTGATCGTAAGAAGCACTATATGAAACAAAGGCTTTTGGCAGGGATGGCCATTGATTGCGATAATTTATACTGATCCTTGGGCAATATTCGGTGCCGGCCATGGCCGGATTTAAATAGAGTGGGTTGGCATAAAATTGTGAATAGCTTAAATCCTGCGATTGTAATCGCACACAGCTAACTACAAATAACAGCGAAAGAAAGAGGATTTTCCAATATTTTAACATATTCAGTTTCTAAGCACGCAACCAATTATCATCCTAATAACTCTTTATTAGTGCAGATATTTTAAAGGACTTTCGCGCTTGGCAATATTAGATTTGCCTTGGGCGTTTTAAGTCTTCGCCTGTAATTATCTTACAAGACCTTGCGTTTGGCATTTGAGGCTTGAAAATTGCACTAAGCAGGAACTTTTGAAATACTGAACAAATTGATTGAAAGACTGTTTGAAAATAGCCAAATAGGTTTTTAAATAGCTTGTTATTTGGCAAACACAAGGTATCGATTATGACCCGACTAATTAAATATAAAGACTGTATGAATATTAAAAGCACGCTCTATCTTTTACTAATCCTCATTGTGCCCGTATTTACATTGGCACAAAGTCAGAGTGTACAACTCAGCATTGATTGGAACCCAATCCAGAAGATTCAAATTTCGGATACTGAAATTCAATCCCGTTTGAGTTTTACTGACGCTTCTTATCGCCAAAACGCTCCGACTACGCCGTATTTTGAAAAAAAAATCGCTTTAATTGCTAATGCAGATGAGCTTGAAGTATCTGTGAATAGCGAAAAATACCAGGTACTTAGCAGCGAAGAATTATTGCACCTCGAAAATATACTTTTGATTCAGGAGACAATTAAAGTTCAAGCTGGCATTGCAAGTTCGCAAGGGAAGGCTTTTGCAATGCTTAGTTTCCTACCTTTCAGGTTAAATCCCGAAACTGCCAAATATGAAAAACTGATCTCGTGTGAACTTGTGATTGAAATAACTCAACCCTCAACAAAATCAGGGCAGGCTATAAATAGCTGGGCTGATCATTCGGTTTTGGCAAGCGGGAATTGGTATAAAATCAGGGTAGCCGAAGATGGGATTTACAAAGTAACCTACAGCGATCTGGATGATATGGGCGTGAATGTATCGTCACTCAGTTCAACCAATATCCGCCTGTATGGCAATGGGGGTGGCATGTTGCCCGAGCCCAATGATGAGTTTAGGCACGATGATTTGCAGGAAAATGCCATTCAGGTATTTGATGGGGGCGACGGGGTTTTTAGCCAGGGCGATTATTTTATTTTTTACGGCCAGTCGCCCGACCGATGGAAACTGAAGGAGAGCATTGGATGGTTTTATCATCAAAAAAATGCCTATTCCGATTTCACCTATTATTATATAACTACGGATCTTGGTGCAGGGAAAAGAGTTGTGACCATTGAAAATATTGGTGGAACGCTTACACCAAATTATACGGTAGATAAATTTACTGATTATGCTTTCCATGAAATTGATGAGCTTAACCTGAATAAATCGGGGCGCGAGTGGTACGGTGAGGTTTTTGACTTTACAAAAAATTATAGTTTCGATTTTAATTTTCCGAACCTTGATGCCGGGGCTGAACATTTATTGCGGATGAAAGTGGCTGCCAAATCAACAGCTTCAAGTTCATTTATTGGAAGCATTGATGGTCAGGAAGTGATTCTTAAGTCGGTTCCCGGTGTAACGGGGCAATATGATTATGCCCGAACTGTATCCGCCGAAAATGTATTTACCACCTCTGGCGGTTTGATAACTGTAGATGTTCAGTACAACAAGTCCCCTTCAACTTCAATAGGCTGGCTCGATTACATCGAAGTAAATGCCATCCGCAATATGTCCTTGGCGGGTAGCCAGATGATATTCAGGGATCCCCTTTCCATCCGCGAAGATTATATTTCAGAATTTGTGCTGACCAATGCGCCATCACAAAATGTAAAAATTTGGGAAGTTACTGATCCAACGCTCGTTACACAAATAGCAAGCAACGCTACCGGGAACACCCAGCGTTTTGTTTTGCCCACCCCGGTTTTAAGGGAATTCATTGCTTTTGATGGAAGCGAATATTTGCCTGTTGAGTTTGTCGAAACTGTTCCAAATCAGGACATACATGGTGCCGATGCTATTGAATACACAATTGTTAGCCACCCTGACTTTTTGGACCAGGCAAACAGGCTTGCAGATTTTCACCGTTCATTTTCAAATTTAAATGTTTTGGTGGCCACGCCGCAAATGGTGTATAACGAATTTTCTTCGGGGGCACAGGACATAACCGCCATCAAAGATATGATGCGGATGTTTTATGAGCGCGCCGGTGAAGGCAATAAACCAAAATACATGTTACTCTTTGGTGATGCTTCTTATGATTATAAGGACATCAAAGTCGAAAACACCAATTTTGTCCCAACTTTTGAATCCATTGAATCCTTACACCAGATCGGCTCCTATGCCACTGATGATTATTTTGGTTTCCTGGATCCTACTGAAGGTAATGATACAAGTGAATTGTTGGACATTGGCATTGGCCGCTTTATAGTGAGGACGCCCGAAGAAGCCCAAATGGCCGTGGATAAAGTTTTGCATTATGCAACCTCACCAGCATCACTGGGCGACTGGCGCAATATGGTCACTTTTGTTGCCGACGATGAAAACGGGAATTCTCATATGAACCAGGTGGAGAAATTGGCAACTTTTTTAGATACCACTTACCGGTCGTACAACATCGACAAGATTTACTTAGATTCCTATCAGCAAATTTCAACCCCCGGTGGGCAGCGTTATCCGGATGTGAACGATGCCATCAATACACGCATGGAAAAGGGAACAGCGATTATGAACTATACCGGACATGGCGGTGAAGTAGGCTGGGCACATGAGCGTGTTCTCGAAATTTCAGACATCAATAGTTGGACAAACTATGATAAGCTTTCAGTTTTTGTAACAGCCACCTGTGAATTTACACGTTACGACGACCCCGACAGAATTTCGGCAGGCGAATATGTTTTCCTCAACGAAAATGGAGGTGCAGTTGCGCTATTTACTACTGCCCGTGCAACTTTTGGCGGTTCCAATTTTAGTTTAAATATGGGATTTTACGAATATGCATTTGAAAAGGTTGATGGCGAATATTATGCCATGGGCGACCTGATTAGGCTGGCGAAGCTCAAGAGTACCTCGGAAGATAACGACAAGAAGTTTGTGCTTATCGGCGATCCGGCATTAAAAATTGCCTACCCCGAACACTTTATCGAAACACAATTCATTAACCAGAAATTGGTAAGCGAAAGCCCGGACACATTGAAAGCCTTGTCGCACATCACTATTGCCGGACAGGTGGTTGACAAAATTGGCACTCTTGTGAGTAGTTTTAATGGTACGCTGAGTGCCATCGTTTTCGATAAAGAATCAGAAGTAACTACCCTGGGGCAGGACGAAGGAAGTTACGAGCGTACCTTCAAATTACGGAAAAACGTAATTTATAAAGGGAAAGCCAAAGTTAACAAGGGGAAATTTTCGTTTTCGTTTGTTGTGCCAAAAGACATTGCCTACCAGTATGGCATCGGAAAAATAAGTTACTACGCTGAAAATGGTGAAACAGATGCTACCGGTTACTTCGAGGGTATTGTTGTTGGCGGATCCAGCAAAACAAGTATGGCTGATGAGATTGGGCCTGAGATTGAATTGTACATGAATGATACCTTGTTTAAATCTGGCAGTATTGCCAACGAAAACCCAATTCTCCTTGCCATGGTTTTTGATGAAACAGGCATCAATACGGTGGGCAACAGCATTGGCCATGATATAACTGCTATTTTGGATAACGATGAAGAAAACCCATTTATCCTCAACGATTTTTACGAAGCCGAGTTGGACAGTTATAAAAAAGGCACAGTAAATTACCCCTTCTTCAATATAGCTGCCGGCAACCATACCATCAAGTTTAAAGTGTGGGATGTATATAACAATTCAAGCGAGGCTCATATTGATTTTGTGGTTGTTGATTCGGAAAGCATTGTCATCAGCGATCTTCTTAACTACCCCAACCCTTTTAGCACTGAAACCAATTTCAGGTTCAACTACAACCAGTCGGGAGAACAGGTGAAGGTGGAGATAGAAATTTTTGACCTGGCCGGACGGCTTGTTGCTGTGATGAACGGCGACATGTCCAGTAGTGGTTTTTATGCAACACCAATTCCATGGGATGGGACCGGCACAAGTGGAGGCAGGCTTAATGGCGGGATTTATATTTACAAAGCAAAGATCACCAGTGAAAATGGCCGGCAGGCAACAGCAGTTGAAAAGCTGCTAATTGCCAGATAAAATATTTTTGATTACTTTTATCACTCACTCATACTCGAAGAATACTAAATAAGGCTTAAGTACTATTTTGAAATTACTAATATGAAACAAATATTTATAAAAAACTTTATTCTATTGCTGATATTCCTGCCTCTTTTTTCCAATGGTCAGGACGAAGTAAAGCAAGTGACTATACACTGGGGCGATATTCAGGAAACCTTTGTTGACGGAGGTTCAATACTGACCCTCAACTTTTCGGATGCTGTAAATGATGATGCATTTGGAATACTTCCTGTTTACCAGGAAATGATTGAAATCACTACTCCCGGCTTGAATTATCAATTCGAAATTTCCGAACCCGTTTTTGTAGCTTTCGAAGACCAGGCTTCAATAATTGGTCTTCCGGATATAGATATTGTTAGCCACGAAATACAAACCATCAATCAAAAAGCCTATGTCAGGGGCGACGAATTTGCTGTATTTAAACTGTTGCCAATTAGGCTGAACGAGCGAAACGGATTTTTTGAAAAACTGGAAAGTTTTAATCTGCGCCTCATTCCGCAAATTGAGGAACCCACTTCGCAAAGAACTAAACGGATCTGGGCTGCAAATTCAGTGCTTGCTACCGGAGATTGGTTTAAGATTTCGGTGCAAGAAAATGGCGTCCATAAAATTACTTACGCCCAGCTTAAAGAATTGGGAATGGATGTGGATAATATCGACCCGCAAAACATCAAGTTGTATGGCAATGGTGGAGGTATGCTCCCCGAATTAAATGCCACTTTTGTTTATGATGATCTGCACGAAAATGCCATCATGATTGAAGATGGTAACGATGGAAGTTTTGATGAAGGGGACTATATTTTGTTTTATGGGGAAGCCCCCGTTCAGTGGGAATATGTACCTTCAAAACTTGCATTTCAACACATCGATCACCGCTATTCCGATTACACCTATTATTTTCTTACTTCAAATGAAGGTGCCGGTAAAAGAATTCAAAACCTTGAACCCAGTACTCATCCGGCAAGCGAAACTTACACAACATTTCATGATTACGGATTCCACGAAGTGAACGATCAAAACCTGATCCACTCGGGGGCACAATGGTATGGCGAAACCTTTGACGAAGTGCTGGCCTATCATTTTCCTTTTGAGTTTCCCAACATCGATACAAACTATTTAAACTATTTTGTTGCTGATGTTGCAGGAAAATCCCCGCAATTAAGCCAACTTGTTTTTCGCATTAATGGGGATTCACTCACCACCATAAAGATTCCGGCAATTCCTCCACAATCAGTAATTATTTATGCCAATTCACTCAACAAAAACAAGCGGTTCCAGGTTTCATCAGATATGATTGATGTGATGGTGGAATACAATAAGCCGGCTGAAAGTTCAAAGGCGTGGTTTAATTATATCGAGCTTAATGTAATGCGGCAATTGATTTATGAAGGAGAGCAGCTTTTATTCAGAAATGTGAATACCATTGGCGAGGGAAATGTCAGTGAATTTGTGTTGTCATCAACACCCCAAGATTTTTCAGTTTGGGATATTACAGATCCGCTTGAACCGAAAACTATCGTTCCCGACCCATCGTTTGTTACCTACAACTTTTCGGTTGCAACCGACAGCCTCAAGGAATTTATTGGTTTTGTAAACAGTAATTTTCTGATGGCCAATCCTGTAGGGAAAGTTGAAAATCAAAACCTGCACGCCTTGAACAATCATGATTTTATCATCGTTGCCCATCCTGATTTCATTGACCAGGCCGAAAGGCTCAAAAGTTTGCACGAAGAGATGGATCAGATGCAGGTTTGTGTGGTCACACCTCAGCAAATCTTTAATGAGTTTTCTTCGGGGGCGCAGGATGTAAGTGCCATCCGGAACTTTACAAAGATGATTTACGAAAGAGGTGGCCCGCCTTCACAGTTAAAATATTTATTGCTCTTTGGCGATGGTTCTTATGATCCGAAAAACAGGATTGATGAAAACAAGAACTTCGTTATGACCTATCAGTCTAAACAGTCGCTTAAGCTTACTTCTTCGTATGTTACGGATGACTTTTTTGGGCTGATGGATGACAATGAAGGGCAGGATGCAAATGGAAATGTTGATGTTGGTATTGGCCGCCTGCCAGCCAACTCACCCCAGGAAGCAATGGAAATGGTGGATAAGATCGAAAACTATATGCGCCATTCGGAGCAGACCCAGGGAAGCTGGAAAAATAAAATGTGTTTTGTTGCCGATGACGAAGATTACAACCTGCACTTCAACCAGGCCGATACTGTACTTGCTGCGATGGTTGCACGTACTAATCCATCAATAAACCAGAATAAAATATACCTGGACGCTTTTCAGCAGGTTTCTACTTCGGGCGGAAACCGTTACCCCGAAGCAAATAAAGCCCTCAACCAACAGGTTGAAGAGGGAGCTTTATTTATAAACTATACCGGTCATGGTGGCGAATTGGGCTGGTGTGCCGAAAATGTTTTGCAGATTTCTGATATTAATTCATGGACAAACTTCAATAAGCTGCCTGTTTTTATTACAGCCACCTGCGAGTTTAGCCGCTTCGACAATCCAAAAATGTCATCAGCTGGTGAACTCGTTCTGCTCAACCCTGATGGCGGCGGAGTAGCATTGCTCACCACTACCAGGCTGGCATTTGCACAATCGAATTTAACCCTGAACAGACGGATTTATGATACCCTTTTCAGGGCCAACCCTGGTAATTATCCCCGTCTTGGTGACTTGATCCGGTTTTCGAAAACCCCATCGAACAGCAACATCAGGAATTTTGTATTGTTGGGCGACCCGGCCCTGAACCTGGCATTTCCAAAATATGATGTAGTTACCGAAACTATCAATGGAATACCAGTGGAGGCATTTGATGATACCCTGAAAGCCAATAGCACAGTTACCGTGAGTGGATATATTGCCGATTTTACCGATGAACGTAATATTATCAATAACTTTAACGGTACATTATCCCCTGTGCTGTACGACAAAGCTGTAACACTTTCAACCCTTGGCAACGACCCCAAGAGCAGCCCGGTGGAATTTCAAGTGCAGAACAGGATTTTGTACGAAGGTAAAGTAAGTGTAACCGATGGCATGTTTACATTTTCATTCGTTATACCAAAAGATATATCTTACCAGTATGGCAGTGGAAAACTAAGTTATTATGCTGCCGACAGCCTTGCTGATGCAAGTGGTTACTACAATGAATTTATTTTGGGGGGATACGATGAATATGCCAATGCAGATAATCTGGGCCCTGAAATAGAACTTTACCTCAACGACAGTTTGTTTGTTAGTGGAAGTGATATTTATCCCAGTCCGATTATGTACGTTGGGCTGAAAGATCCGGGTGGTATCAATACCAGCGGAAGTGGCATCGGCCACGATATTGTGGCAACCCTGGATGGTGTGTCTAACAATGCAATCGTTTTAAACAAATACTTTGAACAGGAGTTGGATGACTTCACATCCGGCAATATCTTATTCCCGTTTTATGATCTGCCAAAGGGAAAGCATACCCTCGAACTGAAAGCCTGGGATATGTACAACAATTCATCTTCCGTTACCATCGAATTTTACGTATCGGATAGTTTAGGGGTTGAGCTGGCGAAGGTGATTAACTTTCCTAACCCTTTTAATGATGGGACTTATTTTAGTTTCAGGCACAACCAGTTTGGAGAAGACCTCACTGCGAAAATCGAAATCTATAATTTTAGTGGCCAACTGGTTACCACATTCATACCTCAATCGGTAATTACCAACGGTTATACTATCGATCCTATCTATTGGGATGGAACAGATAATGGTGGCAGCAAACTCGACGCCGGGTTCTATTTCTACAAAATTACTGTAGGCAACGACCTTGGAAATCAATCACAAATGATACAAAAAATGGTTGTGTCGAACTAACACGAAATTTTTTTGTTTAATGTTCCCTTGTATTTATTCAAAAAACAATATTAAAAATAATTCACCGTTAGCTTTTCATTCTAATTTTCAGTGAAATCTCAAATCAATTCTATGAGCCAAAAGACAATTTTTTTAGCAGTAATTTTACTCTTTATTTATGCTGGTGCCAATGCACAATGGACTCCTGAAGATGATACAAGAAGGCAAAACAATGCAATTACAACAGCCGTACCTTTCCTTACCATAGCCCCCGATGCAAGGGCAGGTGCCATGGGTGATGCCGGTGTTGCCACATCACCTGACGCCAACTCCATGGCCTACAATCCCGCCAAATATGCTTTTATTGATTCCAAGATTGGTTTTTCAGCTGCCTACAGCCCATGGCTCAGGGGGCTCGTAAACGATATCAACCTTGCATATGTTGCCGGGTATTTGCGGCTCGACGACAAACAGACCGTAGCTATGTCATTGAGGTATTTCTCATTAGGCGACATTACTTTTACTGATAATTCAGGACAGGTAGTGGGTATATTTAGGCCAAATGAATTTGCTGTTGATGGTACCTATTCACGTAAATTCTCAAACACCTGGTCGGGTGCGGTAGCTGCAAGGTTTATTTTTTCGGACTTAACCCAGGGACAGAATGTGCAAGGTGTGGAAACCAAAGCAGGTACTTCAATTGCTGCCGATATTGCTGCATATCACCAGCGCGAACTCAACTGGAGAAGCGTTGACGAAGCAGAATTTGCCTTTGGTATCGCCATCCAGAATATTGGTAGAAAAATATCCTATTCCGATGCTACAACAGAAAAAGATTTTATTCCCACAAACCTGAAATTCGGGCCACGCTTAACGATCGACCTTGATGATTACAACACTTTGTCGTTTACAATTGATGTAAATAAATTGCTGGTGCCCACACAACCAATATATTGGCAGGATTCAGTTGACGTAAATGGGGAAGCAGTAATTAAAAAAGGAATGGACCCGGATGTATCGGTAGTTTCCGGTATGGTACAATCGTGGTACGATGCCCCCGATGGATTTAAAGAAGAAATGAGCGAGTTTTATTTTTCGGTTGGTGCTGAGTACTGGTACAGCAAAGTTTTTGCAGTCCGTACCGGTTTCTTTTATGAAGACCAATACAAAGGAAAACGTCAATATTTCACCCTTGGTGCCGGTTTAAGGTATAATGTTTTTGGCTTGGATTTCTCTTATCTGATACCACTTACGCAGCAAAACCCATTGGAGAACACACTGAGGTTCACGCTGATTTTCGATTTTGACGCATTCAATAATCAATAGGGAGGAAAGGAAGTGCCTAAAGTTTGGAGTGACTAAAGTTGAGCGAAGCGAAATCCCGCCTTTGCGGGGTGAGCTAAAGTAATTAGAGTGACTAAAGTTCTGGGTTATGAGTTTCCTCTGCGTCCTTAGTGAACTCTGCGGTTTTTATTTTAAGTTGTGAGTTCCCTCTGCGATCATAGCGGACCCTGCGGTTTCTATTTTAAATTCTGAGTTAACTCCATATACCTTATACCCAATACCGACAAGGTTTAGAATGCCTAATGAGTTAAGGGTTTTAAATTGACTATTTGAAAAATAATAATTGAAGCCGGGAGGAATAACCTTTCCGGCTTTTTTGTTTCCATAAAAATGATGAAATTTGTGGATTAATAAAACGATTTTATGATGAAAATACGGGTAGGCTTCGGATACGACGTTCATAAATTGGCTGACGGTAAGGAGCTAAACCTTGGTGGTATTGAAATTCCATCAGCAAAAAGTGCTGTGGGCCATTCTGATGCCGACGTTTTAATTCATGCAATTTGTGATGCATTGCTTGGTGCCGCCAACCTCAGGGACATCGGCTTTCATTTCTCGGATAAGGATGAGCAATACAAAGGCATCGACAGCAAAATACTGCTAACAAGAGTTGTCGTGCTATTAAAGGAAAAAGGATATCAAATTGGTAATATCGATTCAACTGTCTGTTTGCAAACCCCCAAGGTTTCAACTTATATTGATGAGATGAGAAACACTTTGTCCGCTGTTATGGATATCAATTCCGAAGATATTTCAATTAAAGCCACAACTACCGAAAAGCTTGGTTTTGTTGGCAGGGAAGATGGGATATCAGCCTATGCGGTGGTGTTGATTGAACGAGTGTGAGCTTTCGGCAAAACTACCAATAGGTGGGTGCACGACAAATTGCACAGATACTTTTCCATCACCAATGAT
>Ga0075120_10001525_pt1 | contig 17964 bp, 13 predicted proteins | sample AntAceMetag02UKL_FD_69792 | JGI IMG/M metagenome (GOLD analysis project Ga0075120, IMG submission 69792) | Saline lake microbial communities from Ace Lake, Antarctica - Antarctic Ace Lake Metagenome 02UKL | ecosystem: Environmental > Aquatic > Non-marine Saline and Alkaline > Saline | place... | reverse complement strand
AAAGACCGCTCTTTACTCTATCCCTGAGAGAAGATGAAGATATTGCTATCTGAGGAATTAGGAGCTTCTTATACTTAGCTCCTTTAATATTTTTAACTTTTGTCCCCGGTCTAACAGCTACTATAAAGCGTGCTATCCTGACTAAGCTCTTGTAATTCTTCCAGCTTTCAAGTTCAGAAAAAGCATCGGAACCTATCAAAAAATATATCTCATCTTGAGGTTCTTTCTTTTTTAAAGCTTTCAAAGTCTCATAACTAAAAGAGAGCCCTCCCCTCTTGATCTCTACGCTAGAGACAGATAGAGAAGGATTATCTATGGTTGCCAATCTAAGCATATTTAATCTATCCCGAGAAGATGCTTGAGGAGGTTCTTTAGAAGCAGATATATTATAAGGCAAGAATACCACCCTATCTAACCCAAGCTCACCTAGGGCACACTCCGCTAATAGAAGATGTCCCATATGTATAGGATCAAAGGCTCCGCCTAAGATGCCTATTTTTTTTGATTTTTTACGATTAAACTCTGATTTGACCATTACCAAAAACTATATATTTATATGTTGTTAATTCCTCAAGCGCCATAGGACCTCTAGCATGTATCTTATCTGTAGATATACCCATCTCAGCCCCCATTCCAAATTGAAAACCATCAGTAAAACGAGTAGAAGCATTAAGATAAACACATGCAGAATCAACCTCTCTCAAAAATCTATAAGCATTCTCATGGTCATCCGTTACGATTGCATCAGAGTGACTGCTGCCGTATTTATTTATATGAGAGACGGCTTCACTTAGGCTGTCAACTATTTTCAGATTAAGAATCAAATCGAGATACTCTTTATAATAATCTTTCTCTCTGACCTTCTTTACCCAAGGAAGAACAGTCTTACTCTTAGCGCAACCTCTAAGCTCAACCCCGGCATCTTTTAGTTTTTCTCCAAGAAGCGGAAGGAGCTTTTTAGCTATATCTTTATGGATTATGAGTGTCTCCATGGCATTGCATACGCCAGGTCTTTGCGCTTTGGCATTAAAGGCAATATCTATTGCCATATTTATCTTTGCAGATTTGTCAATAAATACATGGCAAACCCCTTTATAATGCTTTATTACAGGCATAGTAGCATGCTCTGTCACATACCTTATTAGCGATTCACCGCCTCTAGGTATTAGAAGGTCTATTTCATCGCTAAGTCTCAGAAGATAGTCCAATGCCTCTCTATCCTTCGTTGGAATTAGCTTTATGGTATTCTTAGGTATTATATGAGAGACTGCATCTGTTAAAACTTGATATATGGCGCGGTTAGAGTTGTAAGCCTCGCTCCCGCCTCTTAAAATCACAGAGTTGCCACTTTTAAGGCAGAGCCCTATGCAGTCACTTGTAACATTGGGACGCGATTCATATATAATCGCAATCACACCTATTGGAACACGAACCTTGCCTATTTTAAGTCCATTGGGTCTATCCCAAAGACTGGTAATCTCGCCCAAAGGATCCTTAAGCCTTGCAATCTCTCTTAACGATATTGACATCTCTTTCATTCTCTTAGAGCTAAGATAGAGCCTGTCAATCATCGCAGAGCTAAGCTTATCTCTTTTGGCTCTCTTTAGGTCTTTCTCATTCTCAGAACTAATATAGCTTGAGCTCTTACCTATAGCAGCTGCCATAGCTCTTAAAGCTTTGTTCTTGCTGCTGCTTGAGAGTGTTGCAAGCTTAAAAGAAGCATCTTTAGCCTCTATTGCTATTCTTTTAATTCTTTTATCTAGATTCATTTTTAACCTCAAAGAGCACCAGATTATCTCTATGCACAGCCTCATCTTGCCTCTTAAGCCCTAGGACCGCTGCTATCTCTTTACTCTTATGTCCTTTTATCTTTTCTATCTCTAGAGAAGAGTACCCGGAGATACCCTTTGCAATCTCTATTCCAATTTTATTTTTTACAGTGATCAAATCTCCGACACCAAAGTGACCATTTACGCTTAGGATACCCATAGGCAAAATACTCTTACCTTTCTCAACAACTGCCTTCTCTGCGCCAGCATCAACTGTAATCGCACCTTTAGACTTTGAAAGATAAGCAATCCAATGTTTTTTAGCAGAGAGCTTCTTCTCTGCCTCAATAAAAGTACCGCTCTCTAACGCGATACCCTTTTTAATCCCGTCCTTATCTTTACCGTTAGTTATAACAGAAGGTATGCCTAAAGATGCTGCAACTTCAACAGCCTCAAGCTTGGTAATCATACCGCCTACACAATGAGCTTTATCAGTATCAAAGCAGTATTTTTTTACATCTTTAACATTAGTTACTCTCTTTATAATTCTGCCTTCTCCATCATATATCCCATCTATATCTGAAAGAATTAACAGGAGGTCTGCAGATATAAGAGAGGCGACCATAGCTGAAAGCTTATCATTATCCCCAAATTTTATCTCTTCAACTGCTAAAGCATCGTTCTCATTTATTACAGGAACAATTTTTAGTTTAATCAGCTGTTCTATTGTATCTTTTGCGTTTAAATACCTCTTTCTATCTGAAAAATCATCCCAGCTAAGAAGAACCTGACCTATCTCTATTTTATGCTTAGAGAAAGAGTTTTGATAAGTCTTCATGAGTTCTATTTGACCTAAAGAAGCCAGAGCCTGGAGATATGATATCGCTTGAGGCCGAGACTTAAGGCCCAGCTTACCCATGCCGGATGCAATAGCACCTGATGAAACAAGAACAATATTCCTGTTTTTATCCATAAGAGAGGATACTTCTTTTGCAATATTTTTAAACTTGACTAGATCAAGAGAACCGTCGTTTTTACGTAGAATACTGGAACCAATTTTAATGACTATCTTCTTATACATTATTTATTATTGTAATATATTTTTTCTATTCTGCAATCAGTTAAAGTAGCTGCCTATCTTGGTTTCTACTTTATCGAGCCCTGCTTTATCTAAAAGCGAGATAGACAATATATCTTCGGTCTTTAGGCTTTTCTTTAAGTCTTTTAACTTAGAAGCTGCTTCAGGCAAATCCATCTTATTTGCAATTAAAATATACTCTCTTTCTAAGAGAGTAGGGTCAAACTCTCTTAGTTCAGTTCTTAGCTTCTCAAGAGCTTCTTTAGGGTTTATATCGGTGTCGGATAATCCTAGAATAAATATTAATACCTGTGTCCTCTGAATATGCTTTAAAAACAAATCTCCAAGGCCTCTGCCTTTATGTGCATCCTCTATCAAGCCTGGTATATCTGCTATCTTTATCGGTTTATCCTGATGCCAGATCACACCAAGATGAGGCTCTAAGGTTGTAAAAGGATACGGTGCAATCTTACCTCTTGTTTTACAGAGCGTATTGATAAAAGTAGTCTTACCTGCATTGGGAAAACCAACCAGACCAATATTAGCAAGCAACTTTAGCTCTAAGAGTAATGTCTTCTCTTCGCCTTCTTTATGTAGGATAAGTTCGGACTTAGTAAATGCATTACCTCGCCCTCCATCTCCACCGTTTGCAGCAATTACAGACTCATCCTTAGCTGTCATATCACGAATCAAAAACCCGCTCTCTAAGTCCCTAACAACTGTCCCTAGCGGAACAGATATCACTCTATCCTTACCTCTGCCGCCCTTTTTATTATTACTGCTGGCATGCTTCCCCTTGTCAGCTTTGTGGTGTTTTTGAAACTTAAGATGGGTCAGATCCCAGAGATTAGTATCTGTCTTTATAACAATATCTCCACCTCTACCGCCATCTCCACCATTAGGGATTCTTCTTGAACTGAGCTTGTGAAAATAGAAGCTGAGACAACCTTGGCCGCCGTCTCCTGCTTTAACGTAAATTTTAACTTTATCTACAAAACTCAACTTAAGGAAGGATTGTTAGGATTGTTCAGAAATAACATCAACCATTCTTTGAGAACGGAACTTTACAACGCCATCCTTCAAAGCAAAGAGCGTATCGTCTCTGCCTTTGCCTACGTTCCAGCCGGGCTTAAACTTAGTACCACGCTGCCTTATAATTATAGATCCAGCAGATACGCGTTCTCCGCCAAAATTCTTAATACCGAGGCGCTGAGAATTGGAATCACGACCATTTCTAGTACTTCCGCCACCTTTTTTATGTGCCATATTAAGCCTCCGGAATAGACCCTATCTTAACTTTAGATAAAATCTGTCTATGCCCTCTTTTAGATTGTGAACTCTTACGCCTTCTGTACTTCAAGATTGTAATCTTATCAGCCTTTTTATTCTCTATTAACTCTGCAGCAACTTTAGCATTTTCTACATAAGGCCTACCTACAGTTAATTTAGAACCGTCAGATAAAGCTAATACTTTATCAAATTCGACCTTATTATCCGTAGCTTCAACAAGCTCCACCTTAATGGTGTCGCCCTCTTTGACTTTATACTGTTTTCCGCCTGTCTCTATTATTGCGTATTTCATAGTCTTAAGAATATGCCATAAATGGATTAATTTGTCAAGGGGTATAGAAGAAAGTGTCTGGTTTAAAAACGGAGCGTGATAATATGTTTCAGTTATATGAGGTATAGAGCGAAGTGTAGAATAAAAAATATATAAAAAGCCCGCCAAATTTGGCGAGCTAAATATACTTACTTAACTTGTATTACTCGTCTAAATTCTAATTTTATATAGCTTCCGGAGGAACACTGGAGCTTAAGACAAAATCCAATGTTTGCAAACCAGTTACACTACTAATAAGCGAAGCAAGAGAAACTTCGACTTGAACAAAACGCCCAAAAGATCCTTGGACCTTATAACCATTACCTGCTAGAGCAGACAGATTCTCCTCGGTAACCAAATCTCTTGTAGTAAGGAGAAGCCTTACCATAGGTATTTCGTCACAAAGTAAAATATCTTTTGCTGTTGTAATGACTGCAGTTGGTACCTTGAAATAGGCAGCTACACCACCATCTAATACCTGAGGCAATACTTCTATGCCTTGCTCTAAATATCCTTCTCTAACAACCTCAGCGGCTGCGTCTAGTGCTCCTACAATACCCAACTTTTGAAAAGTTTCCATATGTTTGGATACTATCTCACCTGAAATTTTGATCATAATAGTCTCTGAGCCTGTTTGAACATTCGGGAGCATCGGAAGTAAGCTATCTGTGAATATAAGGTCTTTTGATTGGGCTACCGCCGTCAAGCTAGTCATTCCAATAACTACACATACTGCTACTACAAGCAATGCTAACTTCTTCATCTTGCTACCTCCTGCTTATTGTTACTGTTTCTATCTTCATCTATCTTAAGCTCCCCTTGGAGCTATATAATATTTATAACACGTATCTTGCATTTGTCAAATCTTATTAAAAGTTTTTATTATATAGTATAAAAAGTTATTTTTCTCTCATTCACTTATAACATATTGCATAATTACAACTCCTAAATCCATGCAACTTATACACCCATTAGACGAGTTTGAACTAATAAGCATAGTAAGCTTATTAGAGTCTGACTCTCTTTTCTGATACATTAATTTATCTTCTAACTTCATGAGGGCAAATCCTATATAGGCAACGCCTTTCTCATCTAATATCTCTATCTCTGTTATTTCGGCATCATAGAGAGCCTCACTAAAGAAAACCTCGGCTCCAGGATAATTAGCAACAATATCGTTAAAACTATCATAATCATCCTTAGAAGCGTCATCGAGAAAGTTGCGCATAATTTTAAAATCTCTGCTTTTTTCTACATCCTCTCTGCTAACCTTTTCGCTTATTACAGAATCTATATTAAAATCGCCACGGTAGACATAGTCAGCAGCATAAGAGTAGAGAGTTATTGATAAGTTGGATATCAGAAGCAGCCAAACAAATCTTCTCATAACATTATCTCCTTACAAGATAAGTAAAGTAAGCCGGAAACGTTTTAAGTAAAGCAAATTGAATATTACGGCTTTGCATAAAGTTCTCCCAGATAAACTCAGAGAAATAATTCTCAACCATCAGGGCTGGAAAGATCACATCCATTCCGACTATCCAGTTAGAGCTTACTTCCGGTACACCATTATGATCCAAGGAACCTGCATCCATTGATTCAACCAAAAGGCCCGACTTATCAAAGGCTTTATCGCGTATCTCGTAGAACATCAAGAATGCGGGGTTATCCAGAATAGCGTATTCCTGAAAAAATGGTATCGAACCTATCGCTGCATAAGGAGCAACCGGTTTAATTCCATTCTTTGAGTTATAGAATCTTTCAGCCTCCCCAGCTCCTGAGAGCGCTCCACCAACCCTATCTCTATATTCCATAGCACTTGAACCTTTAGAGACCTTAGACCAGCATGCACTTATGCCAAAGATATTTTCTGGATAGTTGTTGTCGGAACACCATCTAAGGTCAGCTAACACAGCATTTTTTGTATTTTTCCACCAGTCAACATTATGCAGAAGATCGTTATCTAGTCTTCTAAAATCAATAAAAGTATGGGCAAAGAGATAAGTAAAGAGCGAGCCGTACCAGGAATAGACATACTTGTAATCTTCATAGGCACCCTCTTTCACTGCAATATTTCCAAAAGAGTCCCTAATGTCTACCCTGTTATCTACAACAGGTGAACCCTGAGCGAGAATTAATATCAAAAGTATCTCATCGGTATAAAAATCCCAAAAACCAAAGAACCCGTTGTTCCAGCCCATATGAAACTGCTTCCTGCCGCCATTAAAAAACTCTCTCCATTCTATGTTAGAATAGAATTCATTCGCTTTGTCTCTGCACTCAGAATAACCCTGGGATGCTAAGTATTCAGATGCTGTTATCATACCTGCTAAAAGGATTGCTGTATCTATTATCGAAACCTCAACTCCAGACTTATGCACTAAGCTCTTTCCTGATACATCAGGAACATAAAAATGATAGAGAAAACCGGAAAAATTCTGGCCTTGATTATTCTGAAGATTTAAACAGCTTTCAACGGTCTCTAAAAACATCTCTCTTGCTCCTTCCTTAGAGATTAAACCTTTCTGAGCAGATAGAGCTAAGCCTGCAAGAGCAAAGCCTGAAGCAGCTATATCAACTTCTTTGACGTGGGGTGAGCTTTTATAAAGCCCGTTTATTCTAAAAAACTTTTGATAACAGTAGTTTAGCTGCTGAGCCTGGAAATCCTTTAACATATCTACTGCCTGATAAACCTCTAGATCTAAAGCTGAAACAACCTTAACCTGAACTGCTAACACTAGAACAACTGCTATCTTTTTCAATATCTTCATCTTAACCCATAGATAGCAATATACATGCCAAAAGATTAATAATAGAGATTGTTACCGCAAGTAGCTGCAAATAAAGGTTTTAAATAAAAAACAAGCTTAATACCACAAAAGATTTATCGCGTAATAATGTAATATTTTTTTACCTAACTTAATAAATATTTAATAAATGTACTTAAGACTAAATTCTTTAAAGCTTTAAAAACAAAAGAGTTAAGAGTAGCTTTTGTTGCAGATAATGAATAGAGGCAGGCCCGTAAGCCGAATTCTGTTTTAGACAGCCATTTGTCTACTATCTGAATTGCTTCAGATATTTAGCGGTTAACCCACCCGCTTAGCCGGGCCAGCTTTAAGCGCGGGCTATTTAACCTTAACTCGTGTAGAGATTGCCTCGTTTCACCTCTCCCAAATGGGAGAACTCGTCTCTGTGGCTCTTATCCTAACAGGTCTAAGAAACCTGCGTTCCGACGTTATCGGAATACACTCACCCTCTGAGTTCGGACTTTCCTCTCCTTCAAAAGAAAGAGCGGCTATCCAGCCTGCCTCTTTAAAATAAAACATCCTTGGATTCTGTGGCAGAATAAGCAAGCTTATCCGCCTCTTTATTCTTTTCCCGTAGAATATGATTAAACTCTATACTTTTAAAATTATTCAGTAAATACTTTATATTTACAAGAAGAGGCTTTAAGTGCTCTTTCTTTGTCTTGTACTCTCCCTTAACCTGTTTAACTAGTAATTCGCTATCTAAAAATACTTTTAAATCATCTATTCCTAGAAGCAATGCCTCGGTAAGACCGACGACAAGAGCCAAATATTCAGCAACATTATTAGTGCTGGGACCAATAGCCAGAGAGACTTCTTTTAAAATAACTCCATGAGGATCCTTGATAACAACACCAACCCCGGCTGGACCAGGATTACCTCTAGAAGAACCGTCTGAATAAAGCTTGAAGCTACTCATCTAGATAGAATATTCTAGAGCAACGCTCACAAGTAATAATGCCGTCTGCTCTCTTTATCTCATTGATAGTTTGAGGGCGAAGGCTTAAATGACAACCACCGCAGGCACCATCAATGACTGGAACAATAGCCAAACCATCCTTGCTTTCAATTAGTCTTTCATAGATAGAGAGAGTCTCGGGGTCTACTTTTTGAGCAATCTTACCTCTCTCTGTTTTTTGAGATTTAATCTCCTGTTCAACTACAGCCATATCCTGCTTGACTTTATCTTCTTCCTGCTGAAACTCTCCCTCAAGCTTCTTAAGCTCGTCTTTCTCTTTGTTAAGACTTAAGCCTATCTCATCCATGCTGTCCATTAGCTTCAATATCTCATCTTCAATACATGAATTATCAGCCTTCTTGCCTTCTATCTCGCTTAAAAGAGCCTTATATTCCTTATTTGTCTTTATCTGAAGAAGCTGTTGTTGAAACTTTTGAATTCCCCCTTCAGCAGTCTGGAGCTCTAACTCTTTATCTTTTATCTTAATCTGCAGATCTTTGACTTCCTCTTCAACTCTATCAATATCTTCTTTTTTTTGATCCAACCCAAACCTAAAATCCTGAAGTTTTTTAGGCATATCCTCTTTGCGAAAATTCAAATCACGGAGCTCCAAATCATACCCCTGGAGCTCTTTTAAAAGTTCTATCTGTTTTTTAAAATCTTCTACTTTCATATAAACTTATTAAATGGGCGATAGAGGACTTGAACCTCCGACATCCACGATGTGAACGTGGCGCTCTAGCCAACTGAGCTAACCGCCCGCTCAACTCTTTTTGACTATACTACTAAATGGTCCCGCCAGGACTTGAACCTGGAACCAACTGATTATGAGTCAGCTGCTCTGCCAATTGAGCTACGGGACCAATCAATCGGCGAATATCAATTTTAACATATCAAGTTAAAAAAGCAATACAACTTTATCAAGCTGTCAAGACTTCTCCTGCTTAAGAACAAAACCGCTTAAGTTTAACCCTTAACAAGCTTGTCTTTTAAAGATATTATTCTTAACATCTCTTGGTGCAACAATCCGTTAGAAGAGACTATGTTTGGATAGAAAGGACTGAAAACTTCTCCATCCATTTGCGTAACCTTACCTCCAGCTTCTTCAATAAGGAGAATGCCGGCTGCAGTATCCCAGGGGTTTAAACCCAGCTCCCAGAAGCCGTCTAATCTACCAGATGCAACATAAGCAAGGTCTAGAGCTGCAGCGCCGCAGCGCCGCACCCCTTGAGTGTGGTATATAAAATTAGAGCAGTGTTCTATGTTGGTATCTGCCTGATCTTTAAACTCATAATGGAATCCCGTTGCAACTAAGCTGCGGCTTATCTGGTCTATTTTTGAGACCGAAATTCTCTTACCATTTAGATAAGCACCGTCTTTTGATATCGCCGAAAAGACCTCTTTCCGCGTTGGGTCATAGATAACTCCAAGAACAGGTTTTTTGTCTTTTAATAATGCTATTGAAACACAAAAAACTGGAAAAGTATGAGAAAAATTGTTGGTACCATCTATGGGGTCAACCAGCCAGCAGTACTCACTATCAGCATCTCCTCCGGACTCTTCACCTACAAAATTAAAATCAGGATACTTCTTTAAGAGATAGCTCTTTATTATCTCCTCAGACTTCCTATCTACTTCGGTGACCAGGTTTCGCTCGCCTTTAAACTCAATATTTTTTACTCTGCCAAGATTAGATAGAACATAATCTCCTGCATTTAGAGCAACGCGCTGAGAAGACTTGAGTATCTTCTTTAGATTCAAACCTATTTTTCCTTCTTAACTTTATTGGGCTTGCCAGACATCCTCTTTCTTCTGCGTCTACCCTTAAGCCCTCTTGTCAGTTTCTTACTCATCACTGCCTCCTTTTCTTAAAAACATAGAACAATCTAACAACTAAAGGTTAAAAAATCAACAAGAGTTTTAAAAAAGACTACTATTAATCAATTGAAATCTAACTTAAGGGGCTCTTGCTTATATCCCTGGAAACCCTCTCTATCTTTAGTTCGCCTCTAGGCTTATTTATGTCATTTGGAATTACAATCTTATTATTTACAAGAGATGCTCCTATAACACTCTCCATCGATTGATGGAACAACCAGCCAGCAGCACCAGTATATCCATTCCAGATCATACGTCCAACTTCGAAATTAGTAAGAATATCGGCTGGCTGCTTATTAGGCTGACCACCATAGATCTCTATCTTCTCCCCTACAACATGACTAATAGGTGTTATCTTACGCCAGAGCCTATAGCTAATAGCTCTATACTTATCGGCTTTCTTGTGGTCACCCAATTTATCAAAACGCTCTACAAGAACTCTGGAAGCTCTTATAAGCCACTGCACACCATGACAATACATTCCATTTTCACGTACCCCTTCAGGATACCTAGAACTCCTCCCAAGGTAAGGCTTGGTATCCTCATGCAATGCCGGCCAACCAAGCAAAACAACATCTTCTTTCTCAAGCACTTCTAATGCAGTATGGAACACTATTAACGACCTTTCTAAATTTACGCCCGACTTAACAGCCCAGGCAGCCGTTAGAGCATCTATCTCCCATACACCGCTATCTTTTATTCCAATCTCTGTACCGTCATCATGAATAGCACGTAAATATCTATCCTCTCTCCAGGTACCTTCAAGAGCGTCCTCAAGTTTCTGCATTTTTTTAAGATAGTGTTCTTTGCGATCATGACCCTCTATTTTTTTAATTATAGGAAGCATGTGTCTTAGGATATAGTAGAGGAAAAACCCAAGCCATACACTCTCGCCCCGTCCTTCGCTTCCTATTTCATCCAGACCGTCATTCCAATCTCCAGTTCTTATTAACGGTATTCCATGTTCTCCCAATCGTTTTTCTAAAATAAGATCTATAGATCTTAAAGCATGCTTATAAACAGATTCTGCTTTTGTTGAACGATGATAGATGTGGCCCCAACCTGTTTTATTGTGCGGCAAATCGGCAAACGGAAACTCTGACCATACATATGATGCCGTCTCATCTAATAACGAGTAATCACCGGTAGTCCTAACATACTCCACGATAGCCCAAGAGAGCCAGAGCGGGTTGTCTGAAGCATGGGAACGACAAGCAAAAGCAGTCCTACCATCAAGCTGAGTAAAGAACCAGTGGTATACATCTCCTTCAAAGAATTGATGAGAAGCATGGATAATAATCTGCTTTCTAGCTAACGCAGGGTCTACCCAGATAAGATTCACAGAGTCTTGAAGCTGATCCCTAAAACCAAAGGCTCCGCTTGTCTGATAAAAACCTCTCCGAGCCCAGATTCTCTCTGCTAAGGCCTGATATTTAAGCCAGTTTTGGTAGTGATCAAACTCGGTTTGATTTGTCTTAACTTCTACCGTTCCTACAAAATTCAACCACCAGTTACGTGTATTATCAAGGCTCTTATTAACATAATCCAAGCTTTTGTATTTTTTGGCTAACCTAAGCGCCTCCTCTCTCTCATCTGTCTGACCAAGGACAAATGCAATCGTACAATCTCCGCCTGCAGGAATATCCAAGGTACTTAAAAAAGCGGCTATCTGCCTATCGTCGCAAAGCTGAGTATTATCAGCTGTACCCTTCTCTACCATAAATGGACGGGTTACACCTCTACCCGAACCAAAAAACCTTCCTCTCTTTGTCTCCACACTCTCAGAAGAGATTGAACTTGAAACAAAAGCCCAGCCTTTACGGAACATATTACGCGGGTTATGGAATAGGAGAACATTATTATCTTTATCATGATTTACCAATAACTCACCTGAGCGTTCAGGCATAAATTCAAGCACCATCTGGAAATAAGGAGCAATACGAAATCTCTTTCTACGGCCACTGTTGTTTTTTATTTTTAAAAGATATACACCTAGAGGGTCATCTGGCGGCACAAATACAGTAAGCTCGGTTGAAATATTCTTTCCTTTCATATGAAACACCGCGCTACCGTCAACGCTGAACTCAGATGTGTTCTTAACACTATTATCGTTAAGCGGAAAATAGGTTGGAGAGTACCAGCTGTCTTCATCTATATCATACAGGTATATTGCCTCTCCAGGAATCTCTCTTGTAACCGTATCAGGCCAGTCTGGAGTCAGGCGGTTCTGTTGAGAGTTGCCGTTACACGATGTATGAAGACCGCGATTTGTGACCATTACAGAATGCCCCACAGAGTTAGACATAGCATGATCATAAGGCCTGGGAGTATAAGGAGTGCGGACTAAAATTTTGTTTCCATTATCCACATATTCAGAATAAGGCTGTGGTGTTCCGGGAAGAATCTCGCCGTGACCGATAAGCAGCTTCTTCTCTCTCTTGGGTTCATAATTTACAGCAGTCTGCTTAGGTTTCAACAATCTCTTCACTAGATCAAGAGCGCCACTGCGGCTCTCCTCATATCCAATCATAAGATGTATAGTTTTAGAAGAGTTGGGATCAAGTTCCACATTAAGCATAAGGCTCCCAATTGGATCAAATGTCGGATAGCAGTCAGTATTCTCGGCTTTCATAAAATCTAAAGTCTCAAGCACTCTTGGATGCCAGATGCTCTGAGCACGACCGATAAAATCCATTCTGGAAAATAGAATACCTTCAGGAGAAACATCTGTTGCTAAAATACCCATAGAGTTAGTACATTTTTGCCAGGATAAAAGCGTGTTAAATCCGCTAATATACTCCATCTGAGGAAATAACCGCGCATACTGAGTATGAAACCTATCATGCAATCCTCCGTTAAGAACCCACTCTAAGTAGGGAACAACTTTCAAACTGCGCTTACTATCTTTAAGATTTTTAATATTTATCTTCCAGATTTCTGCCCTGCTCTCCTGATCAGGTAAAGTTATATCAACAGTTGTTTCAATACCATTTGAAGAATTGACAACTTTAAGAGAATCTAGGTTAGTTTTAATCTTAGAAGGCTTAAACTTATCTTCTGGGAAATTACCTACTACAGGCCAATAGCGCTGTGTGGCATCAGTAGAGTCATCAACTAAATACAGGATCCTACCGCAGGGATCTATGAGATCATAGGACCGCCTGGTAATATCATATTCCGGAGGATAGACGCTGCTCTTTTTGTGGTCAACCTGACTATATATCTCCCCATTCTCCTTAAGAAATGTCCTATATCCAATCTTATTAGCCAGATGATAAGTTTTTACAAATTTCTTTCTTGAACGCCGCCTGAAAGAACGAATTAAAAACGATATTCCGCTAAAAATAAAAATGGCAATAAAGAACATCAGCAGTACTTGAAACAAAGCAATATTTTCTAAGAAAGCAAAGAAATTACCTCCAGCAGAATCACGCATAGCTATTGATTTACTCCAAGCATAATTCCACTCCTGGCCTCTTGGAATATAAAACGGAATTAAAAGAGGCCCCCAAGTACAAAACCTTTTGACCGCTTCTGGGATATAGCGCTGAGCTGTATCCATTTTAATAAACCGCGCAACTTTATCATCGAGCTTATCTAACCCTATAAAACTTAAGTTGACCAACGTTGCAACACGCAGCCCCATATGATCCATCCAGATAAGAACTCGAAAGAAATCAAAAGCAAGTACATATACAAAAAGATTGAGACTCCACTGCCTAAACGCCTGATCTGACATCGTTAAATTGTGGTATATAGCAGAGAGTGTGCGTATAGCTCCATCTTGGTTATACCATGTTGGGTCCGGCATCATCCGCAAGAAGGTAAATATAATTGGCGACATCCATAAACCCCAACGCAGAACATATATCATATGCTCTACAAGCTGAGAGAGACCTTCTCTTGAGAAGAAAAACTTAATCGGCGCTTTATGTTTTTCAAAAAAAGCAAGGAGGAAGACCTTATTGATCGCAAACAACCAAGCGGCTACAGCCCAGTTTATAACTCCGGCAAGCGATTCATCAAACAGCAGCCTAACTCCGCCGCTATAGCTTCCCAAATCTATCCGCCCCCACTTATTGACTAAAGGATATGTAATATATTCAGCGGCTTTAAACCCTGAGCTTGTATATAACTTAAACTTCTCTATAACAACAGGGACCTGTAAAGCATCGAGATAAAAAGCTAACGCACTACCGATAAAAGCACCTAGGATAGCATCGACAAAATACCGTCTCCAGGATTGAATTCGCCCCTGAGATTTAAACTTATAGGAAACATCCCTTAAAATGCTTATCCCTGCAGAGCAGAAAACACCGAGAACTGCACCGAATAGAACCCTATTTGACATATCCCAGTCAATGAAATCATTGCTTAAAGCATAGGCAACTCCTGCTCCTAGAATAACTCCTCTGGCATAAAGCACATGGTCACGATAGTTATAGCGTGCTCTCTGGAAAAAAGGCAGGCTACCATCAAAGGTCTCTATAATGGTTTTAAATAGCGGTAGAGTCAGAGCCCCGATAAAAATCCCTAAAAGAAGAGGGATCTTTTCTGCCGCTAGTTGTAATAAATTAAAATCCAGGAGCAGATAAACTGAATATATAAACCCCATTAGAAGAGCGCTGTAAGCCATGCCCTTTTTTACGCCTGTCTTTACATGTTCAGTCACGCTTTCCCATGAAGGAGCTATCCTGCGTCCATAATCAAGAGCCATTCCCGTTAAGAAATAGATTACTCCCCAGAGTCCTGCAAAAGAAAACATACTAGTCAATATAATCACAGGGATCTTAACCGCTTCAGGTAGAGACCCGACTTTAGCAGTAGAGCCTAAGTTCGCAATTATAGGTGCAATAACAACGCCGATAGAGATAAACAAAATGAAAATATGGAGCTTACGTTTTTTAAGCAGCTCTCTCTTTATAACCAGACTAAAACCATTGGCAGCAGCCTCATTAAATCCAAACACAATAACGACCCTGCCTAAGTATTCTAAAAACACTTCAAATGAAGACAAAATACCCAAGGTGAAAATATCACCTAACTGCCTAAGAAGTATTGGTGTCTGCAAAACCATTAACCAGTTAAGAAGATAGGGCGTTAAGATGATAGAGAATCCTGTAAGAGCCCTGACATGCTTGCCATTAATCGTTAAAGAACGCGCATTGGATACCTGATAAATCAAAAAGATAATAACTGCAATATATTTATTCAGCATCAAAATCTGACCAAAATTAGAAGGGGCAAATAAAATACCGAGTCTGCTCGAAGAAGCAGCCAAAAGCCCAACAATTAAAACATTCTTAAATGCCTGGAGAGGAGTAAGATGCCTGCCTGTAATTGTAAATTTAAGTAGCCCTGCAATAACTGCACCCGCTAAACCCAGACAGAGAAACTCCCAGCTAAAACCCTTGTTCAATGGGCATATTGTACCAAGGTAACATATCCCAAAAGCAACAGCAGTTATTAATGTAAATGTTAATCCATAAAGCAAATCTCTTTTTAACCTAGTAAGAATAGAGACGCTTAAAAGATCGGCCTTAATCTTAGACCCTGCATGCTTCTCTTTAGACCTCCTCCTCAAAAGCTTAATTGCTAAATTAGTAAAAAAACCTATAAAGATACTTAGTAGGAGAACTAAAGCTAACCTAAAGAAAATATAATTTTTATGCAAAAAGCTCTGCTTATAAAACTCAACATCGAAGTATAAAAACCCTTCTAAGGCTTTATCCTCTGAAGCACCTTCGGAGAGAACAGCTTCTTCTGAACTAGAGATAGTGGTTATAACAAAACATACTTCCTTAAGATCGCCTATTGTATTCCAAGCAACCTCCGCCCGAAAACAGTTCCAATCATTCTCAAGATCAAGAGGTATCGACTGCATAGCCCTAGAGCCCTTAATCTCCATCTTTACAGAGACCTCTTCCAGCTGTTTTTTATTAGGCGCCTTAAGGGAGACTCTAACGGCATCTACACTATTCTTGTTTAAGCTGACAGGGTAATCTTTTGTCCATAATCCTACGATAGACCCTTGAGGTAGCCAGTATTTAAACCTTAAGATGTCTTTGCCTAAGGCTTCGTCAAATACTCTATCTGTTGAACCCAGAGCAATGCCGATATTGAACGTTCCTTTTTGATTCGAATCTAGAATACTAAAAGAGTTGTCAACGCTGGAAAATGCTGGCAGAGAGAAGAAGAGTGTTGTTAAAAAAACTGCGATTATTTTTGGACAATAATTACGTTTTCTAAAAATCATCTTTTTTACCATTATAACCCTAAATATCTCAAACAATTAAAACAATCGGATTCCCGGCAACCCTACGCCCCTATTTTAATCAAAGTTTTATGTAGAGTGCAAATTATATAATATGCTTTTAAAAAATGCAACTATAAATACCTGCTTGTCAAGCCAAAGTTAAAATATCCCTTTCTTAGGAAAATCGATTATATCTTTAAGAAGCAAAGGGTGGGAGAAAGTCTGACATTAACATCTGCTGTTTTAATTAAAGACGGGGACGACGGGAATCGAACCCGCGATCACCAGATCGACAGTCTGGGGTCTTAGGCCAGGCTAGACGACGTCCCCGTAAATGAGGTACGAATGCAAATAATAATAGATTTTTTTATATCTGTCAACATCTAACTATTTCAGATTATCCAATATCTGATCTAAGTTTTCAAGTTCCAGCGAAACTTCCTGACCTCTTTTTCTAAGCTCGAACTTGCCTTCTTTTATATAATTAGAACCTACTACTATTTGATATGGAATGCCTATTAAATCTGCATCATTAAATTTATTTCCTGCTCGAATGGTTCTATCATCAAAGATAACCTCTAAGCCAGATTCCTTGAGAAACTTATATATCTCTTTAGATTTCCGAAATATCTCCTCATCATCTATATTTGTAGCTATAATAATCACCTTATAAGGAGCTAGAGCAGAATTCCATATAATGCCTTTAGCATCATTGTTTTGCTCAATAAAAGAAGCTGCTATTCTGTTGATTCCTATCCCATAGCAACCCATGATAATTTCACTGCTCTTCCCTTTACCATCGACAAAGAGAGCCTCAAGAGGTTTACTATAACGATTCCCGAGTTTAAATATATGTCCTATCTCAATCGCGCTCTGAATCTTTAAGGCCTTACCGCATTCAGGACATAAGTCAGACTCTTTAACATTTCTGATATCACAAAATTCATCTATTTTAAAATCCTTACCTTCCGATAAGTTTATTAGATGATAATCTTTTTTGTTTGCTCCTGCAGCAGCACCCGAGATACCTCTAACATCAAAATCAGCAATAATTCTTAACTTTAAGCCTAAAGGACCTGAAAACCCCATATCTGCTCCGGTCTCACTCTTTATCTCAGAAGCTGTTGCCATTCTAAGCTCACTAGATTTAAGTTTTTTACGCAGTTTAGCCTCATTAACATCACTCTCACCTCTCACAACAACAGCAATGAAACCAGTGTCATATCTATATATTATGGTTTTTAACAGCTTTCCAATAGAAACTCCTAGAGCCCTAGAGACATCAGCAATAGAACTAATGCCCGGAGTATAGACCTCTTTAATGGAATCTTCTCGGATCTCTTCTTTTCTAACTACACCCTCTTTTCTCCTTGCAACATCCAGGCTTGCTGCATAATTACAGCCAGAGCACAGCACAACCCTATCCTCTCCGTATTCAGAAGGAGCCATAAATTCATGAGAGACATCTCCCCCCATTATGCCAGGGTCCGCTTCAACGCTAAGATAATTAAGGCCGCATCTTTCAAATATATTACAGTAGGCCTGATAGATCTTTTTATAACTATCATCTAAAGACTCCCAGCTAGCATTAAAACTGTAAGCATCTTTCATAATA
>Ga0075120_10001524_pt1 | contig 17964 bp, 9 predicted proteins | sample AntAceMetag02UKL_FD_69792 | JGI IMG/M metagenome (GOLD analysis project Ga0075120, IMG submission 69792) | Saline lake microbial communities from Ace Lake, Antarctica - Antarctic Ace Lake Metagenome 02UKL | ecosystem: Environmental > Aquatic > Non-marine Saline and Alkaline > Saline | place... | reverse complement strand
CAGGGTGTTCTGTCTGAAATATCAAGGGAAAGTAAACAGGAGCCGTATACGTGAACCGTACGTACGGTTCTGTGAGAGGGATGAGGCGAAGTAGATCACTCCGCCTCACCCTACTCGATATGAAAATGGTGATGGGCATTGAAAGTAGAAGGGTGGTAACCCATGTGCACCGTCTTTTATAGCGTTGCATGGAGGTATAGAGCTACTCGAAAATCATGTCCCATGTTGTCATTCCGGCGAAGGCGGGAATCCAGTAATATCAATAATCTGCAAGAATGATAATGTTACATTTTTTTCAGAGACAGTATAGGAGAGTATCACGAGGTTTATAAAATAATAGTATTTGCAGGATCAGGAGGATTATCGGAGAAGAATTACCCTTTGATGCTTAGACATTACCGGTGTTGTCAACCTAACAAAGTAAATCCCGGAAGCGATGGAATTCTAATCCGAGGGTGTCCAGTTCACTTCGTATGATCCGGGCAGTAGCGATCTTTCGGAAACTTTTGCCACCTGCTGACCGAGAAGGTTATAAACCGACAAGATTATATTACCTGCTTGAGGGATGACGTAAGAAATAGAAACAGACTCATTGAACGGATTGGGAAAGATGCTTATTGAGACATCTGAATAGCTGCTTCTATTGGTAGAATACTTACTAACTTCATTCATATCAAACGGTTGATACACAGTAAAATCGTCTATTATATAACCATTGACAACATCTATGCTGTGTTCATAACCAGGATTAACGTAAAATGTTCTTGCGTCATACCAGGCTATTGGACCCCACTCTTCCGGATTTTCACTAGTTAAATCAAGAACCAGTATTCGTTCTGAAATCATTTCATAGCAAACAAAATATGGTCCATACATACCGCTTTTATATTCAGTTTCAAATTCTTCAGGTTCGTATGTTCCTACCAACTCTGGATTTGTTGGATCTTCCATATCCACTTTTAAAATTCTGCGGTTGCTGTTTATGTACAGGAAATTTTCGAACGGCTCAATATCGACGTGATAAGTTTCATCTAATTCGAAAAAAGTTATCATATCGGGGTGAGCCGGGTCTTCTAAATCAAAAATGTATATGGAAGAATTGCGTGTACCGAGGTAAAGTAAATCATTACCTATAGCTAATGTATAAAATCTTTCATCCAAGTCGATAGTATCCACAATGCTGCCAGCCTGAACATCGAATACTCCAAGAAAATGTCCATCAACAAGGAAATAGATATACTCATTTTCTCTATTAAACAGAATAGAGACTCCTGGTCCTGAAAAAATCTCCAATGTGTCAACGAATGATAACCATGGCGGTTCAGCCAGAATTTCTGCTTTGAGCAGATTTGATTCCATAGTAGAAATCCAGAAATATTCAGCGCCAACTTCTATTCTTGAGCCATCTTCGGGATTGAGAAGTGCCTTCCATAAAAAATAGGGATCATCCGGATCGCTCAAATCCAGAGTCCAGACAGATGCCCTGTCAAGCGCGTGAAGTTTGTCGCCTGAAATTGCTGTGTCCTTAATATATTTAGGACGATCTGTAGTTCCAATTTCTTCAGGATGTGCCGCGTCCTCGATATCGAATATTCTCATACCATCCCCGCGATCAGATAAGTATAAAAAGTTTTCAACGATATCGAAATTCAAAGGAACTAAATTGTGTGATACTGGAATCGTGTCAACGATCAAAGGATTTTGTAGATTTTCCAGCGACATTATGTAAATACTGTCAGGAGAAACGCTGACTCCTATATTATCATTTCGAGAGACTGCATATACATATTCCTCAACAAACTTCACAGACATGATACTTCTTCTGTAATCGATAGTCGTAATCAGGCTAAGATTTTCCGGATCAGAACAGTTAACAAAGGAAATTCCATTACTACCGTTGGCAATAACAATCAAGGAGTCTTCAAGATGCATTCCATACGAATCTTCTTGAAGCTGCAACGTATCAAGAAAAACAGGTTGGCGTGGATTTCGAATGTTTATCGAGATCAGCCTGTCTATGTCATCCAACGCATACAGAACCGTATCCTTAAATTCAATGCCACCATCAATTATACGATCAAACTCTATCTCGCTCAAAATAGATGGGTTCTGGGCATCTGATATGTCAAGCAAGAATATTTCCAAAGAGTTCGACATGGCATAGAGCGAATCATTGTTGTTGACCAGAAACGGCGCGCGCAGAAAAGTATTCACTAGTTCCGGATTGGTAGGATTTGCAATGCTGAAAATAAAAATACCCCATTGGTTATTAGGATATTCATCAAAATCAACTCCGCTTATATATAAAAGTGTGTCTACTATCGATATATCAATGCAAACGGTCGGAATAAAAACATGTCCGACATCAACTATTAAATCTTCAGGATCGGAAATATCAACCACCCACAGACCGTTAAGATCTGTTATTACATAAGCATAATCATCTACAACGACGACATCATTAACTTTTTCCAGCATTTGATTACGGAATCTCTCGACTAACCTCATGTTCAGGCTGTCCTGTGCATACAGGACAGCCGAACATGAAAATAAAGACAAGAAAAATATAGTTAGATATATATTTTTCCTTTTCACAGAATTAACTCCTTGACGAAAATTCCTTATTTAAGGAATAACAATTTCTTGGTTTTAGTCTGGCCCGCAGCTTCTAACCTCAAGAAATATAAACCACTGGCAAATTCAGACGCATCGACTTCATGGAATAATTGCCAATATTAAGGTAACCATGTACAAGTGAAGCGACAAGCATCCCCGATAATTATTGAATCATGCAGATATGAGGAATATTTCACTTCATTTACACTGACAATGGAATTTCGGAAGCTCATATACAAGACTTTAAAGTACTTGCTAAAACGAGCGAACGACCCCACAGAAGCTGAGGGGTCGTTCGTAAATCATGATCAGGCTGAAGCATGTCTTCAGTACTCCATGTACGGTTTATTTCATAAGAATCATCTTCTTTACATCGCGAAGAGGACCCGCCTCAAATCGCAGGAAGTACATCCCGCTGGCAAGGTCTGAGCCGTCGAATGCCAATGTATGATAACCGGCAGACATTTTCCTGTCTGCAAGAATTGCGATTTCCTGACCTAACAGGTTATAGACACGAGCATTAACAAAAACCGTATTCTTGAGTGCAAATCGTACATTTGTAACAGGATTGAACGGGTTCGGATATATCTGCCCCAATTCCCATTCAAGCGGTTGATCCGCCACGTTATCTTCACCGATTGCATTGAACCATATCTGCATAGTGGCAGGAACAATATTCTCCGTTTCATCTACGCAGGCAATATGATTAAAGTGTACCCAGACATTATACTCGTCGAGAGGCAAACCAAGCGATGTTAGATTTAGCTCTACAACGGCAGAATCGCCGGCTTCTAATGTCCCGGATGCATTTATCAGGGTAGCCCATGCTGTGTAATCGCTAACCTCCCAGATACGCAGACTGTCATTTTCGCCATTGTCAAGAACACTTGCAAATACCCAGTATGACGGATCCCACAGGAAGGTCAAATCAGCGCCGACAGGAACAAGAATTCCTTCAGGATCATCGAAGCTTGTTACTGTCGAGTATTCACCATCCAGGCTATTCATTTTTACAATGCTTGTTGTGTTATTACCGGTTCCACGGGTGAAGAAATAGAGTTTGAAACCTTCAGGATCTTCAGGGTACCAGGCTAAGCCGCGAGGGCTGAAATCTTGTACATACTGTAAAACTACCTCACCATTCCGGTTTACTCCGAAAATCTCACTGTTAATACTTCCCATCCAGAACAGGTCTTGATCAGGATCGTATGTGATGTATCTTGCTTCATCAAGCTCAAAGTCGATCTCAACCGAACTTTCAAGTGTAATAGTATCTTCTGCCACAGCCATCTGGTGCAGTTTGCCTTCATCGACGCCGTACAGGAATTCGCCATCCCATGTCAAACCATACATACCGGGAGAACTTCTATCTTCTTCCGGGACAGGTTGATCAAATACACCAACATACTCGCCGTCACTTGTGTATTTGTATAACTTATTCGGTCCGACCGGATCGAAATTGTCCGATCCGGAAACATAAAAATGATCTCGAACAAAAGCGACTCCACGATGACGGGATTCATCAGTATTCAGCTCAAAGCGCAGCAACTCACTCCATGCATTATCCAGCTCTGATTGACCGTTCTGGTTCGGATCCGGATTGTTGCCATCTTCATAGCCGGCTAATGTATTACGATTGAATTCCAGATACGCCTCGAACTCCATTGCTCCATTGCCATCATTGAGAAGAGTAATCGGAATTACTATTGCGGAATCCGGCGCGATAATCTCGTAGATAGTATCCGGTCTTGATTCAAATAATGGATAAGTCATTGCGAATTCAACGGTTGATACAGAATCTTCCTGGACAATTATGTCCTCAATTTCACCCATATTATAACAATCGTATAAGAATTGCAGGACATAATTCCCTTCCATGACCTCATCAAATTCGAAGTAGCCGTTTGCGTCGGTCTCAGCAAAATAAGACCGGGTATTCGTCTGAACTAATACGCCTTCCATCAGCTCGCCGGATTCCAGGTCTGTGACGGTGCCGCTCATACCACCAAACGGGGCAATGACATCAGTACTGAAAAGAATTGCAAGACCTTCATCAAAATCTCTCTCGGCAACAGCACCCGGTGATGGATCACGCCAGAACATATACTGGAGACCATCAGTGTATGTACCATCCGTAATACCTGTAGTCCACCAGGGATTATTCCTCCCGCTGCCTTCATGCTTATCCATTTCTTCATATTGGAAAAGAATCTCATTGTCTTCAGTCCAGGTAATATGGTCACCGGTATGATCATAGATGATAATTTCATAAGTACAGGGATGACCATAGTTATTTCCGCCCATCCAACCCGGAGACCTGTACCATTCAATGATGTACCTGTCATTCGGTTCATCGTAATAATACCATATACTGGCTCCATTTGAGGTAGAACGTTCATCCCAATAAGGCGCCAGCATATTTGGGGGACCGTATGGTCCGGGTATTGGAGCGTTTCTTAAAGCGGCATAAAATTCATCAGCCCATTCACCGAACGCTGCCCAGCCATTACTGCTGATTGTAATCATATCAAATTCTTCACCGTAATACTGGACTGTAAAAGGCAGTTCATGCTCTTCGGCATCGTCACCGTCTTCCACTAAATCGCGCACCCCGGCATCATGTCCATCATAGTCATTTCCGTTGACATTTGGATTGATTTCCACCCAGTCATACTCAGGGCAGTGTTCATAATCCGTATCCTCCATATCGAAGGCATAGTACCCATACCTGTCAGGACCACAAGGATCAGAAACTGAACGAGTTCCCATCGGTAAACTAAAGAACACAGTATCAACATTCCCATCTTCAGTCGTGACAACGAGTTGAGCGGCAGCCATAAAACCGGGAACAGCTTCTTCATGCGCTGATACGACAAATTCAGCTTCAGCAGATTCCCCTCTCTCCATCGCAGCAAAATTTCCTGTAGGATCTACCGAAAAGCCGTATGGATTTCTGATAAAGAGGTAACCTTCGGAAGCGGCTGCGTCGCTTCCGCCAATATTCGTGATTTCTATAGTAATAGTAGCGTTTTCCTGTGGTTCCACATCCTCGTTTCCATCAGCCTGAACGAAAAGGTATTTAGGAGCCTCGATCATCAATTCATATTGATCCTCGTAGGTACCGTCATCAGTTTCAAATTCCAGATCAAGAACAAACAACCATCTGTGAGGAGTTTGAGGTGCAATATCAACAAAAATCAGTCCATTCCCTGCACCTTCCTGCCCTGCATTGATGCTGTTGATTGTAACCGATCCATCAATATCTTCTATGAGTGGATCGTCACATGTAGCGGTTACCTCGATATTTGATTGGTTGTTATCGCCATAATTACCGAGAGTTATTGACAAACCAACTGTTTCGCCAGCTTCAGGTACTCCATTGTCATTGCCTGAAGTCATGTCCTGTCCATCATCCTGAATTTCGATTGAGACCCAGGAAACACGCTCTTCGGGATCGACAACATCGATTTCTGTCCGGTTAGGAATACAGTTTTGGTTGGTGACTGTGAGCATCGCTTCTCCGGTGTAGCGGAATGCTGCATTCAGTGTCACTGTCCCATCGGGTCCACTTTTACCAGTGGCTATTACATCTTCATCGTCATCCACTTTATAGAGTGTTACCCATGCACCTTCAATTGGATTATCACCATCATCTGTTACCTCGACACTATATGCATTAGTGCCAAGTTCAATTCTGTTAGAGGCTTCGACATTAATTTCCTCTGGTACGGCAGTCCAGAGCCAGCATAGTGGATCGCCCATCAGGTTGCATTGCTCTGCAAAATTCCTGAATGTGTAGGTTCCAGTGGCATAATCGGGATGAAAGGCTCTCCAGATGAAATTCTGCCCTCCCCAAAGCATCTGGCCAATTTCGGGAATTCGTAAAGTTAAGGCGGAATATGTAACTCCAACCGCAAGACCGTTATTCAGACCACAGTGAGTGGTACTTGTTGCCAGTCCAAAAGCAGCAATTCCTCCCTTAGGATTATTAATTGACCCGGCACGTATCCATGCTTCGCTGATGCATTCGGGTTCAACTGACCATTTACCGGTACTACAGGTTAATTCACATGCTACGAATAATTTTCTGACATTGGTAAGTGCCTGAATGTGGTTCCTTTGCATCCCATCAGCGATACCGCCCCTGAAAGCATAAAAACTTACTCCACGATTCATGTAAGGAATCATCTGGCTTCGAGCCGGTTCAGGACCCAATCTTCCTAAAAAAGTGTCAAAATCAGTATAACCAAGCCTGAATGCCTCAGTCGCAGCATAATTAACCGTTGACGTGGTTGAAATACCTGCATAATCTGCAACTGATAAACCGCAGCCGCGCAAATACCAATCAGTCTGATCCATATACGGATCACGTTCATAAAGGATAACTTTTCTGACATATTTGTTTACATCACTAACATTTTGAACGCTTATCCGTCCGACAATAACATCCTGGTAAATATCGTCATCATCCATCATCTGGTAATAATAGTCGGCAAATATTCCGTAATTCGTATTCGTTATGTTGATTCCGGCAGGAGTAGAAAAAGTGCCGGTCGCATCGCCAATAATCACTACGTAATCAAATTTCTTTTCAGCATATCTGTCACGAAGCTCCTCACGAATATCCCCTGCGTCCCAATCAACATCTTCATCTGTCAAATAATCGAATTCCCATCCTTTTTGACGCTTCCATTCTATCCATGGTGCCAGGGCTTCCCATAATCCATCATCATCTTTCAAAACAAGTTGTACATTTCCACGGTATAAGGCGTAATCGTCAAGTTCATTGTCATTCCATCCAAGGAACTGGCGGTACCAGGGAAGAAAAGCTTCGCTTATTTCAGTAGGATAATCATTCAGGGTGGCACGATTACCTGTTCCCTCAAAGCGAATGTCCACGTCTATCTTACTATAGACCCGGACTTCACGCCGGGCTGTATTTACTTGAACAGGATATGTTACAAGGTTGCTGGTTCGGAAATCATGGATGACGGCTGGTGATGTCACCTCGGCCAGTGTTCCGGGATACCATGTATCTTCTCCTTTGCGGACAGGACGCATATTCTCGGGGAGTTCGCTGTTAAAATATTCAGCATAATCAATATCTGTATATGTCTCATACTCAGTATCAATAATCTCTAATACTACACCCTTATTGGGTGGGATTCGAAAGATCCGGCTTGTAACCGGGACAGCAGGGAAGCCTTCAATTTCAAGTTGTCCGCCGTATTCCCCCAGGGTTGCTATTACAATATTATCATCTTTCGTCCCGGCAGGTTTCCATTCCGGTTCAGCGATTGTCAAAGACATTTCGAGCCCCGAAGAGGATTTTACTACATTGCTGGCTTGTAGTGGGAGATAATTATTTGCTGCTTCTTGTTGAGTTGATGCTAAAACTTGCACGACGAAGAGTAGCGATAGAATAACGATGCCGATCAAGTGCTTCATGGAAAGATCCTCCAAATATTAAGACTGTTCATAAATAATCACAGCCAGATGAATAATAGGTTCAATCTTAAAAATAGTGATGTAATGACCTGAATTTCAAATCAAATGGTGATATGTGATGAGATAAACCGAGCCTTTTGCTATATGTCAATATTTTACGGATATAGCATAGTAAGTAAATGCGATATGGATTGATCAGTAAAGAAATTGGACAAAATTTTTATGGTGCAAGTTGTGACATCAATCCAAGCTAACAACGGAAACACACAGACGTACAGTTTTGGACGATGACCTAACAGATTTGTGCTTAAATGGGAATCCAGTCAACCTGATAAATATCCGAGTTGTAATGCAGACAAAGTAATGTGCCAAATTTGTAAAATTATTTAATAATTTCAGAGAGGAACTGAAAGTCTTGATTATGTTCGGAAACGCGCCTAATGCCGTTGAGCACAATGGCATTTTTGAACGGAATATCTCAATTATCCAAAAATCACCAGACTGGTTACTATTTCACAAAAAGATAGTAATATTTTGGATTGCTGATAACGCCTAAGATAATCTACACAGCCCGGACGACATTTCTAATATGGCGAGAATCCACTGGATGACCAATAATCCTCCTTAAGCAGCTCCTGTTGTGTAAGAAGAGCATTATAATGACCTTGCTCCCAAGCCATAAGTTCATTATAGAAATCTTTAAGAAACGGATCATCTGATTCTTCGCTCTGCTCTTTATAAAAGCGTATCGCGTTCAATTCAAGTTGTATTCCAATGGATAATGCGCTCATTTCCATATGTGCTTCTTTTACCCTGCTTTTGAGGTTATCAGAGAATATCGGACTCGAATCTGATAAAGCTGAAGGTTTTGGAAGACGCAGCTTCTGGTCAGGACGCCCATCCGCTGCAACAGCTTTATACTGAGCCAATAGGTATTTCACATGCTCTGCTTCTTCCCGAGCCAGCATACGAAATACTTCTATTCCCTTTTCGTCATTGGTGTTGCTTGCAGCCATTATATAAAAATGTTGCCCGTCCGTTTCTGCTTTTACAGCCTCCATCAAACCGTTAAGAACACGCTTAATCTTATCACTCATTTTTGTGCCTTTCCAGACGCTACAAGTCTAATTGTTACATTTGTTTCGCCAGCTCGTCAAAGAAATGGAGACCCGACGTGAAAATCGATGTTACTCTTCAAACTACCACAAGTTGACAATTTTGTACTCTTTAACCTGATCAACCTGCCTCGAGGTTAAATTCTCCAAAATCAAAAAAGAATCCTGTTCCCTGGAGCATATCAAGTTCAGCTTGAACAACAGCCACATGTCCGTCTTCGATTTCCAGGAACTGAGCAAACATGGATTGTTCATCATCATGCATTTCAGCGACCATTTTCGCATAAAAAGCGCTTGTCTGCTCTTCCATAGTAAGAGCTTTCTGCAACATGCCCAGTTCAAGTTTTAAATTATCAGGCGTCAGGTGAGTTTGCAGGTCTTTAACCTGTTCAGCGATCACCTTTTTTGAAGGGATAACTGATGCAATCTTCTCCGGTGTAATTTTCCCGGTTTTATGCCATTCTTCAAGACGGCTGTTCAGGTAATCAATGTGATCCTGTTCCTCCCGGGCAAGCACTCCAAACACTCTTTCACCGGTAGCGCCGGAAGCGACCTCTACTGCCTCCCGGTACACATCTCTTACTTTCGTTTCAAATTCCAAGGCAGTTTTTAATGCCTCTTCAATACTTAATGGCTTTGCTGTAGCTTGATTGTCAGTCATTTGCAGATCCTTTATAATAATAGCGTAACTGACTATTCCATTCATAGTTCAGTTCACTTAAACTGATGGCTAAAAGTGGATTGCACAAGCCATGCTTGCGCCTCCAGTGCAAAAATCACAACTTTGTATTTATAAAAGTAAGAATTCCCGGTTGGGTTGCAATGTTGATCTCCCTTATGATTAGAGCAACATTATTTCAACCCTTACGGATTTTTTTAAACCTGGGGTGCAGCTATCCGTTTTCCCATCTCAGTATCGAGTTGGAACATAGCTCCCGGATGATCTCCGGCAAGTTTAATCCTTGAAATTACTGCATCCACATTAGATTCTTCCTCAACTTGTTCCGTCACAAACCACTGGAGGAAAATCTCCGCAGGATTATCTTTTTCCTTACGCGCCAGGATGACCAGATCGTCAATTAGGGCAGTAACTTTTTGTTCATGCTTCATGGTAAATTCAAAAACCTTCAATGTAGATTTCCAGGTTTGTTCGGGTTTTGCAATCTCGTCAAGCGTAACACTGCCTCGACGCTCGATGATATAATTGTAAAACTTCATCGAATGCATCATCTCTTCTTCAGCTTGAAGTTCCATCCAATTTGCGAATCCCTCAAGGTTCTGATCTTTAAAAAAAGATACCATGGAAAGATACAAGTACCATGAATATAATTCAGCATTCAAATGTTTGTTCAATGCGTTCATCATTTTTTTTGATAACATCTATAAACTCCTTATTGGCATAAAAGAGAATCTAATATCAGTTTCTCAAAGTAGTTCTGAAACAAAATAATGGTTTACAGGAGAGGATTTCCCCCCAATATTATTCCAAGATAACAATTATCCCAAGACATAATGATAATTGTTAAATCCAATAGTACGGGCAGGCAAATGCTGCCCGTTCAACCAATCTCATACTATTCATTAAGCGTATGGATAAATATCTTTCTTTACCTGTTCCAAGGCCTCAAGCATGGCATTATGTTTTTCTTCGTCTTTGAGAAGATATCGAAGCAGGTAGATCTGGGGCGTCAGGTATTTTGCTTTCATGTTGCCCAATATCTCATTTGCCATTTCAATTGTACTCTTTTCAATCTCAATGTGATTTTCAATCAAATCCCACACTGCTGAAATGTCTTCAGGTGTCAGACTGAAAGGTTTTACTTCCATGCTGTCTATAATCATTTGCTGCAGATGGTAATGCGTCTGTGAATCGCGCTGGATTATTTCCATTACCATTCGAAGTAGTGGATGATCAGTTTTCTCCATTACCTTACCGGTCGAAACCACTGAGGCATTTTCTATTTTTTGCCAGCGTTTCAAATTTGAAACCATTTGTTCCTGCATCTCTTTCGATGTCATTTTAAACCCTCTCTTAAATCAAATGTGTTTACTCTATTAGAGCCTGTCCCTTAACAGTTTTCCGTAATTTACTTGTGTAGAAACATGTACACTTCATAGGTGTTTAACTCTTGTAAACTCGTGTTGTTTTGAACGTGTAAACTAACGAAATTACAAGTGTTTTATGATTTTTTACAGAATACATTGAAATCTATACTAATAGTGTGTCTATTTCAACTGACATAATTGATATATTCTCGATTAGAGACTGAATCTTCGCACCGTATGTATATGAAAAGAGAATAATTATTTGTAAACTAAAAGAATGAATGTAATTTTGCACCAATAACTGTTGGATAAAACCCACTAAGCTCCAGAGAATAGTTAAAGCGATCACTCAAGTATATTTAAAATATGCCGATAAGTTTTATAGGAATAAGTACGAGAGAATAGTATGCGAAGAATCGTTGTCATATCAATAGTTTTATTGCAATTCCTGATTAATTCAGCGTTTGCTGGAAAAACCCAGGTGCGTTACGGGGAGACTTTCGACCCCAGGGCGCATCTCCGTGTTGTTGTCATGCCTGCTGAATTTTCGATAAAAATCAAGAAAATCAATCCAAGAACAGTGTCTGACCTTTTCACTACCGAGCTGCTTGATCACTATAACGTGCTAGACCTGGACAGGTTCGAACAATACCTGAAAGACAACAAGCTGGATCTTCAACAGGCTTTCACTGCAAAAGGGCGAGCGGTAGTAAAAGACAGTGTAAATATCGATGCTATCTTCGAAGTTGAAATATACCGTTGGGACGAAGGTACGAGCGGGTTCCCGTTTGGCGAAAAAGGTAGCCTGGGACTGAGAATGCGTCTCACGGAACCATTTTCCGGTCAGATTATCTGGAGCGCAAACCATATTGCAAAGGTAAAACCCGGATCAGATTTTATTGAAGCCGCGACGATGGTTATCAGCGAGATGGTTAATGATCTCAATGACGATATCTCACTCGAAAGTACAAGATTATTGAGAGAGGAAGTCGAAGCGACTGAAAAGCTGTTAGGAGAGAAAAAACGTAAAGCATCTGAAGGAGCTATTGCTTTAAGAACTGCACGTCTTGAAGAAGAAAGAATTCAACGTGAAAAAGCGATTGCCGATTCTATTAAACGTGCTGAGAACGAAGAGTGGCTCAGGAAGCAACTTGAAGAATCTGGTGAAGAAACTGACTCATTGGGAACCAAGCAGGATTCGCTTGAAGTAAAGACCGACGAAGCAGAAGAAGCGCCTAAAAAGAAAAAGAAGAAGAGAAAGAAGAAGAAAAAGGAAAGTCCGCCTAAAGACGAGGTCATTGATACGGAAAAAGGTGTAGAGAAAACGGAAAATGAGAAGGCCGCGCCGATATCCCTGTCACCAGCCGAGGAAAAAACAGCTAAGGATACTGTTGAAACCGGGAAAGAGAAGAAACCTGATACTGAAAAAGTTAAACCAAAAGCAATAGAGCCGGTAAAAAAGCAAAAGGTAGAATCAGAAAAAGCTGTAGATAAGGCACCTGAATCAGTAAAAGAACGAACTGATGAATCACCTGATGCTGAAATAAAAGACGGTGAAATAACTGAAGAAAAAGCCGCTCCGCCAAAGAAAAAGAAGAAGAAAAGAAGAAAAGGCAAGAAGAAAAAGCCCGAACCAAAAGAACAGGCTGATCCCGATAAATAGCAAAAGTAAACACGTGACAATCACCATTTATGTCACGTGTTTTTTTGCTCTGTATTATCCAATCAACATCTTAACGAATTAAGAGAGCTTTTCGCGTTATTGTTAATCCCGGTGTTTCGAGCTTGATGAAATAAATGCCGGCAGCACTTCCTTCAAGATTCAGAGGTATATTATAATTACCTCCTGCAAGAAAATCCTTCATTACCGTTTTCACTTCACGTCCAAGGATATCAACTACCGTCAAGGTCGCCCACGAAGCTGATGGCAATTCAAGTTGAATTATTGTAGTTGAATTAAAGGGATTGGGATATATCTCACTTATTGTTATTTGTGATGGCAGGTTCTTAAGCTTGTCAGAGTCCTTAACCGGTGTCTGGAAATAAGGAAAAGCACCAATATCAGTCACCGATCCGTCTGGATCAGGTTCACTGTCGGGATCGCCGGCATCAATCAGCGGGCTTTCAGATGTCAGGTGATAATCATTGCTGTCAGGATTAACAAACATTGGGTTTTCATCAACCAGGATATTGTCGCCCACCTCAATATTTTCACCGAATGGATCATCGCCATAGAAATTATCATACCCGCAATAGTCAACACTAGCTGATGATCCGGTGACAAGCTGCTCATGATTTCCAAGAAAGAAAGAATTTTGAATGGTTGCATCTTCACGGACATTTTGGACAGATACTTGATATGAAGGTCCAAATGTTACCCTGTCAATCAGTTGGAAGCGGCTGAGTAATCTTCCAAAAACAAGTGAACTTTTTAAATCACCCCAGAGCGACATATTATCACCAACACAATAGAGTCGGAATGCATCAAGTACACATTGGTCGAAATTGACGATAGAAGTTGAATCTCCATCAATCCTTTCCGGAGCATTAAAATATATATAACCGCCTTTAAAAATAGAATCAGTTACTTCAAATGGTATGTCCAACTCATAATTATATCCTTCAATTTCCAGACCGCTCCATCTCCTGGGAGGAGGGCGAAAGGCGTCAATATATCCGGGCAGATCAGTATTCTGGTGAATAAAGCTATAAGGATCCCGTGAAAAAGCAGTGTCTAATTTTATGCTGACCGGGTTTTCTGCGTTTGCATATATATATAGTTCTGCGCCGATTAAATCAAATAATGGTTCTGTTCTTCTACCCTCCACCTCAATATTAACATTTTCCTCCAGGGTTAATGTACCCATTACGATTGTAATCGGGTCCTCGTTTTCCACTAATGTTATGGAAGTATCGCTCCAGACCCTGTCCGAGAAAATAGCCCTGTCCCACTCAATTTCAGGGAAGTAGGGTGGGGGTGACTCCAGCAGCCCGAAGTCATAATAGAAATCTTTCCCATAGCCCGTTCCGCCGCAATTACTTCGATGCAAATATCCTTTTCGATTCATTCCCATTGAACCCCGCAAAAAAAACATACCCCGTTCATCGCTTTCTCCATAATGCTCGCCATCAGGATCGCACCAGACATAATCATCACCTTCATCGTTCTGATGTTCGAAGGTTATTCTCTCATCGAGAGCAAGCAACGCCGCAGTAACTACAATATGTTTTCGATCATGACGATTGGGTTCATACATACCATTGCCTCTCCCGTTTCTCCAGGTATCAGCAATAAAAATCTCGCTTTCGGCAACGACACCAAGCCGCTCATCGACATTAAATGTATCAGGGAGTTCATCAATATCAAAGCTGGAATAGATGAGATTATCCACCAGGTATATGTCACCGGATGATCCTATTGTTGTTTGACCGTCAACCTGGTCGCCGAAGAGTTGGAGCTGTCCCTCGAAAAAGAGAACATTTTCATCGCCGTATTCTACTAATCCATCATCAACCGTCATTGTGCTGTCCCAGGTAGAATCAGCATTCCATGACCACCACTGCCAACCATCTTCTGTCGCCTGGCAGCGGAACTGGAGGTTGTCATCCTCGTTCTCATAGAAGTGTTCCTGGTTTCCAGCCTCTTCACGAAGCGCTGTGATTTCTTCAGGAAATACCGCCCTGGGCCAGTTAAAAATTGGAGAGTACTCGAAATATGGGTTTGCGGCGAAGTATATGAATTCATCTTCAGATGTAGTCACCAATCCCATAAAACTCGGACCGTATTTTATGCCAATGCTACTATTAGAGTGCATGGATGCATATAGCGTGTCTGGAGTCCAGAACCAGACAACCTCTTCGAACCTGGTCATCTCATGATTTGTGATATACATGTAATCGCTGAAATACCTGAACTGAGCTAAGGATGGTAAGGCAGTTGCGAAAATCATCAGGAACAAAATGGCTGCTTTTAACAGGTAACGTCTCATCGTACTCTCCTCTTCAAACCCGATTATACGGTTTCTAAACAACAATACATCATGTTTGCGAAATTGTTTTTACCGCAGGGAACACATAGCAGGCACAAAGTTCGCAAAGAATTTCTCTGAGTCCTTTGTGGCTTCTCTGTGATCTTTGTGGTTTTTCTTTTACAGATAGACCAATTATTTTAATGATTCACTTTTTCTTGACGACGCAAAACTTTCAAGAAGCCCTTTACACAATGTTACGACTAATTAACAAAATTTGGATTAGTGGATTATACAGCATATTCGATCTTTTCGATAAACAGAGACCGGAGAATAGTGGTTCTCTCTGCATATTTGCAGGAGTAAATGGTACAGGATGTATATTGAAAAGCTTTAATAAATCAGCACTGTGGAATGAATCGGCAAACACTTTCATTTGCGACCTCTTGGTTGACTGTCAAGCATGATAATAAAGAGTGTACAAAAATATTTGAGGACTTGCAACAGAAGGACAGTTATCAATTGTATTTATATAATAAATGCAGAATTTATACAGATGAAATGCATTGAAGCGCTGAGGTGTGGAAGTTTTTACTTGAGGTATAGAAGTTTCCTGGTTTCATTCCACCCTGACCCGGATGAGATATTGAGGAAATATATTCCCGCAGTTCCTTCCGGCATCCAGGTTATTTTGTGATATCCGGGACGGATATTGCCTGAGAATACCGTTGCTACCTGCCTGCCGAGGATGTTATAAACTTCTGCCAGTATTTTACTTTCGAATGGAATCCCTACAACTATTTGTATGGTTGAATTAAAAGGATTCGGATGAAGGCTGACAATAGAGTATTCATGCGGAATTCCGGACACTTCTTCTTCAACTGAGACTACGTTGAAAGTAACGAAACTCCAGACTTCTCCTGCCCAGGTTCCTTCGGAATTGGTATCACGGGCATGTACTGTCCAGTACCAGGTGGAATCACCCCTTGCCTGGAAAGTATAGAAAGTATCGGTCAGTCCTGTTATCCTGGGATTAAAGAATGAATCGATTTGTGATCTCTGGACATAAACGTCATAAACCACAGAGTCGCCGTAATCAGATTCAGTAGATGATTGCCAGGTAAGTTGATTGTATTCCGTGGTAAAAAATGAGTTGCTGTCGGGAGATATGAGAGAGAATTGAGTCGGAGTGGTTTCAGCCGGTGATATCTCGAAATCACACCTGTTTTCACCCTGTTCTATATCATAATCCGGTTCCACGTATGATTCAAATCCTTCAGTCCTGATAAGGACAGTGTATGGAAGTGAATAAGCAGTGTCTATCTCATAGTGACCATTTTCATCGGTTATATCGCTGAACTTCCCGAAAATTACTTCCGCCCCTTCAACAACCTCCCCGGTTCCTTCAACTGTAATAGTTCCGTCAATTGAAGCATCAGCAACTGGATCCAACTCGTTTTCCCACCATACAAAAGGTCCGCCTCGTGCTCCAGTAAATATGTCAATATCACCATCTTCATCTATATCGATAGCATTTATTGCCTGTGGTGAATCTATCTGGTCATTGACTATCCTTATTGTGAAATCTTGAAATCCATCATTTTCCCACCACCTGATGTAGCCAATACCATTGTTTGAAAATCCATCACCAACTCCATCAACAAAATCAATATCACCATCACAATCAACATCAATTGCTTTAAGACTCCTTCCAGTACCTGCTCTCCACATATAGCGGTCTATGGAATGTTCAACGAAAGTAAAGTTACCAGTATTTTCAAACCATTTAATTCCAGAATCATAACCTGCGCATATTAAATCTATATCAGAATCCCTGTCCAGATCTATATGCTGAATAGTCCGGAAGATATCCCGAGAAACAATTATTTCCTCAAATTCAATTGGCTGCCCGCCTGTATTAATGAATATGCTGACTTTTTCATACGGATATTGGGCTACGGTGATAATATCATTATTACCATTATCATTAAAATCTACTATTTCCATGTCTTGAATAACAAATACAGATGTGTCTATAGTATGTTCAGTAAAATCCATAACCCCATCATTTTCAAACCAAACTAAATCGATAGCATCATTACCAATCCCAACAACATCAATATCATCATCGCCATCCAGGTCTGATGCTAAAACAGCATGTGCGCGTCTATATCCAAACCCGATTACATGCTCCTCAAAAATCGGAGGATAATTGCCGGAATTCTCCCACCAACGAATTCCATTCGTTGTTTCCGCGCCCGCAAGAATATCTGAATCTCCATCCATATCCATATCAGAGATATATACAAACCTTGCATGCGGAAAATTGTTAGTAATGGCATGTGATGTGAAGTTTTGAAGTCCATCGTTTTCCCACCAAAATACAGCGTCACCATAAGGGTTGCCTTGCCGGTCTGATATTGGAGTAGTTGTTGCTAAATCAATGTCCCCGTCATCATCAAAGTGACCAAAATAAATTGAGGATGTATAGATCGTTTCATAGATTGTGTGTTGTATAAAAGTGGGTTGGGCTGAACTTTGATTTGCAGCAAAGAGAGATAAAAATAGAATTGAACTGATCGCCCTTAAGATAACATTAACAATATTCATAGCTACTATTTTTGATAAATTCATTATACACATAATATACATCAATTTTTGAAAGTGTTCAACTTGTAACCTGGAATCGAATTATTTTTCGAAGAAAATATATTAAATCATAACAATAACCCTGGTAGTGAAAACTCCAGGGTTATTGGGTTTGCTGTATA
>Ga0075120_10001522_pt1 | contig 17974 bp, 18 predicted proteins | sample AntAceMetag02UKL_FD_69792 | JGI IMG/M metagenome (GOLD analysis project Ga0075120, IMG submission 69792) | Saline lake microbial communities from Ace Lake, Antarctica - Antarctic Ace Lake Metagenome 02UKL | ecosystem: Environmental > Aquatic > Non-marine Saline and Alkaline > Saline | place... | reverse complement strand
TGACTATATAGGCCAAAGGTTTTAAGCTCTTGCTATCGATATAAGAATGGAACTCATCTTTAACTTTAAATATAAAGTTTAAAACCTTATGCGTCCGCATTGTTATAACTATATGATAGCATTCAACTCCATTGTATTCTTCTAACCCTAGATTCTTAAATTCAGCCTCGGCAACAATCAATCCAAGCCAGCGAATCTTATAGAGATGCTCCTCATGAGCAAAATCGGCCACTTCACTTCTTGGTATAACAATATCTTTTTCTTGCCACTCTCTGCTGTAGATAGCAGGTGACTGCATAGCCATTCTTCTGGCACAAGAGATATTTACAATTAAGATGAGGATTAACAGTAACCTCTTTATATCTGGACCTCACTTATCATCTTTACAAACTGACCATAGACTCTATCGACTGCAATATTCTTAAGACAGATAAAACCTTTTTTGCAGTTATGAGCAAGGCATTCCTTACATCCTGAATCTTCATATATTACTTTAGCATGCTCTCCCAAAGGACCCCAGCGCTTATACGATAGCCCGGCTTGATTTCTTCCAAATATCACAATCAGAGGCTTGTCTAGGCTATCGGCTATATGCATAGGACCTGAATCATTGGATATCATAAGAGAAGCCCTTGATATTAAAGCCACCGATCTCTCTAAAGTAATGTTGTAATAAAGATAGGGACTAATCTCTGGATGCTGATTCAATCTATCTCTTAGTTCTTCATCGTCAGGACCTAATATAAATATAACCTCTAAGTTGTTTTTGAGCTTTATTCTTTTTGAAAGTTCTATGAAATTTTCTAAATCCCAAAGTTTTGATTTACAAGATGCCCCGGGGTGGATAACAGCAAAGCGGGTTATATTTTTACTTTGAAGCTCTCTATCTACCCACTCTAAAGCACCTCTATCTGGAACTATAAACTGATTTAAAGATATCTTATCAATACCTATTTTTCTAAGAAGATCGAAATTATATTCTGCTTCTGACTTCTCACCTTCCTGCTTCTTATGTTCAACCCTCATATTATTAAGTAAGCCCAGCTTAGAATCATAGCCCACTCTTTTTGGAATACTCCCGAGAAAAGAGAGCAAATGATTTCTATTTGTAGGATGGAGATGTACAGATAGATCAAACTTCCTCTCTCTGATCTCTCTAAGCAATCTTAAAAACCCTAAGATACCTTTATGATTTTTATCTTTATCTAAACCAATTACTTCATCGATATAAGGATTGTCTTTTAAAAGCGCTACCGTCTTAGAGTTAGAGAGAAAACAGATGTATGCATTGGGAAATTTATTTCGTACCGCCTCAATGGCCGGAGTAGTAAGCAGTAAGTCTCCCATCCTATCTGTACGACTAAGAAGAATCCTGTTATATTCATTGCTCCCATCCCTTTTCTTACCATCCAGTATCTTCTCGATAATATTTAAAACATAGTACGGTTTAATAGACTCCAGGCATCTCTTGTCGGAAAAGATGCATTGAGCCTTCTCACAAGGCGAACAAGAATAGCTTCTCTTAATAAGAGCTGAATTATCTGCTAATGGCCCATATTTAACCGCAGGTGTAGGGCCAAATATTGCAACCGTAGGTCTATTTGAGCTTGAAGACAGATGTAGAGATGCGCTGTCATTTGTTATAACTATCTCTGCCCCTGCTATTAAACAGGCTAACTGGGGTATAGTAGTCTTAGCTCCAAGGTTCTTAACCCTGCCATCTAGGACCAACTCTTCTAAGACACTCTTCTCCTGGTCGTTGCCTGTTAAGACAATGTCTAAATCGGGATATTTCATCAGGAGAAGTGCTATTAAAGCCTTGTAATGCTTTAGAGGCCAAGACTTGGTAAAACTCTTTGCAGTAGCAGAGATCACTAGATACTTATTGAGCCCAAATGAATCTATATGCTCTCTCTCTTTATCGCTCCATAAAACTTTAGGCTTAAAGATACCGAGCTCTTCTTTGCTGAAAAGCTCTCTTAAAGCCATGTTATGCTTAAGATATGCATGAGCCTTGACTTTCTTGCTCTTTAAAGAGTGAAACGATATTAAAAAAGATGCGAAGATATTCTTTAAATCTACAACTAAATCATAATTCTGTTTTCTCAAACTTATAAAAAATCTAAACTTATCTAAGAAAGAGAGGCTCTTCTTGTATAGGTGAATCCGGTTGACTCTATCATCACAAGAGAATACGCCCTGAGCTCTCTCATCAACCACGATATCTAAAACAAGGTTAGGAAATTTGGCTTTTAAAGCTTCTAACACTCCTGTTGTTAAGACAGCATCGCCTATATTGCTTAAGGTTATAATAAGTATCTTCACATTAAAAATTAAAAACTAAATAATGAATCTATTTTTTAATATTTGGAGAACCCTTAAATCTAGCAAATACCATAAACCCTGTATGGCCTACCATTCTATGTTGAGGTCTAACGCTATAGCCCTTTATCTGCCAAGGCCTAAGCAGCACCTCAACTATCTCTATATCTAGAAACGATTCAGTTGCTTCTAGTTCTTTAACAAACCTCTCGGCTTGAATAATGGTCGGTATGTAGGAAGAGAAACTCCCTCCTCTTCGTAAAGATTTAACCGCCTCAGGTATAACCTCCCAGGGTTGAGAGAAGTCCAGCACTATAGCATCCAGATTATCCTCGTCTATCACATTAGAAATATCCTGCTGTTTTAAGGTTACATTGCTGGGGAATTTATTATAAAACTTCTCTAAATTTTTCCGTGCAACATCCTGCAATTCAGAACGGTTGTCATATGAGTATATATGCCCTTTTTTACCCACATAACGACTCAACGCTAAGAGTAATGCCCCAGAGCCTGTCCCTGCTTCAACAATCCTGTCTCCAGGCTTTATATCCGCTAAAAAGAGTATAATCCCTATATCTTTAGGGTGTATTATGGCTGTCTTTCTGCCCATCTTGTGTATAAAATCATTTAAGGTAGGATAGAATACGGAGACCTCTCTATTTGTAGATGTTAAAAATACCTCCCCCTCTTCCTTCCCAATCATATCCTTGTGATGGACTATTCCTACATGAGATTGAAACCTTCCTTTAGAATCTAATTTTTGAAGATAGGTTTTGTTTTTATCATCCCTTACTATGACAAGTTCATTTTTCTTGAAACTCATATCTAGCTTTCTCCTTTTCTATTAATTTACAATATGAACAGACCTCTTGAGTTGTCAACATACCGCACCTAGAGCATTCATTTAGACAGAGCCCCTCATCTCTCTCAAATATATCTTTCTTTTTATCCAAAAACTGAAATAGAAAACTACTCTTTGTACCTGGAGAATGTTCTTCTATCAAATCAAGAGCCTCTTTATATACGTCCTGAGTATTGCCTTTTTTAAACGGACAGCTATCACTAAGGTAATCTATGCCTTCTAGGTCAGCATAGGTCTTTATCTCATATTCACTCATTTTATATAGCGGCTTTACTCGGCTGATAAGCTTAGAACCTACTGCATCAAGCCTGGGATACTGCCTCCTAATATAGCCTAGCTGCCAACGTAATATATTACCAAGCAGGGTTGCACTCTCATCGTCTAAATTATGCCCTGTAGCTATGACTGAAAAACCGTTCTCATAAGCATATCTATTCAGCCAGTATCTTTTAATCATCCCGCATACTGAACAGAATCTCTTCTTTTTCAACATCGTTCTTATGTCAAACCCTGTTAACTCTTCAATCTTTAGTACCTTAAACTTAAGCCCTCTCTCTTTTGCAAAGTTAGAAATCTTATTCTTACTGGCACTGGAGAAACCCTCTATGCCTAGGTCTAAAAAAATACCCTCGCTCTTATAGGCCAGCTTATTAATAAGATGCCAGCAAAGTAGTGAATCTTTACCGCCTGAAACAGCAACAAGGACAGGCTCCTGCCTACTAAACATCTCCATATCTGCTACCGCCCGCCTAAATTGTCTATCCAGAAAAACCCTAAAATCCTCTTCACAAAGTTTTAAATTATGACTCTTTAATTTAAGCGAAGCTTCATTACCGCAAATTTTACAATTCATATTTTTATCTAAATCTTAAAATATATTCTGCAAACATCCTATCTAAGATTCTATATTTTTTATCATCCCGCCGCAAAATAAGGTTCTTATCGACCAATCTATAGACGAAATTTTTAATATTAGAGACAGGGTAGTTTTTTATCTTCTCTTCAAAAATGATTATATCTTTTAGTTGAGTGAGACTAAGGTAGTCTCCCTTCTCTGCAAATATATGAAGTAATTCTTTCTCTCTCTCGCTGGCTTTATCATAGAGTGAAGAAAAATATTCAATACCAAGATCCTTTAATGTGTTGAGCAGTGAAACCTCCCAGCACTCTTTACTTACAACCCCTTTTATCTGATTATCATAAAGATGGTTTGCCAAGAGCTGCAGCTCATAAGGATGGCCTTCGGAGTAATCCCAACAATTATCCATAATACTGCTTTCAAAGATAACCCCTGTACCATTAAGAGTGTTCTTCACTGTAGCCATCAGGCTATCTTTTGGGAGTTTATCCAATATCTGTTTCTTTCTAAAAAATCTGCCTATAGGATCATATCTTTTTAAAAAATCCGTCCAGCCCGAGGGGGTTGAGGCAAGCACAAAAAGAATATTGGTCTCTTTTATCAAATCTTCATTTGAGAGAGCAATCCTTAGGAGATCTAAGACCTTAGGCATCTCAGATATATTCTGAATATCATCGACCAAAACCACCAACATCTGAGAGTTTGAACCTTTAAATATACTCTTTAACGCTTCAACAAGTGAGATGGCTGCATTCTTTGATCTATTTTGAAAAGAAGAGAGGTCTATATCTAGGCCGAGGCCGAAAGTTATCTCCTCGACAATTGACGACAGGACATCCCTGTAAGAATCTCTAGGACCGCTCTTGGCTAAAGAGGTATATGCTGCCTTACAAGATTCATTCTGAGAGATTTTCTTGTAATATTTAAGAAGAGATGTCTTACCCCTTCCCCATTCTCCTAAAAGCAGTAGATGGAAATACTCTCTCTCTTTTCTTTTCTGCAAGAGGCTGGAGAAATCTTTAACCAGCTGCTCTCTCCCGCCTAAAATCCTTGGCTCAAGACCTGATTGCGGAGTAAAAGGATTGGTCAATATTTCAGCCATAAAGGGATTTTATATCTTTTGGGTTGCAGAATCAAACTATTTTTGTAACTTTTGTACCTTAATCAAATAATATTTATCTGTCTCAGATATTATATCAAGAGCAGGCAGCCTCTCCTTCAAAAAAGAGAGCTCCTCCTTAGGGATTATGATATCGCTGCCTTTAAAATTTTCTATTTCTTTTATCTCCTTTACTTGAGATTTAGAATAAAAGAGAATGCTGGGCTTAAAGAACTTCCAAGTGTAGATAACCTCGACATCTAAGTCTCTGCCTTTAAAGAGATTCTCGGTCGAGCGGTAATTGGAGAATGCATCTCCGTAAGCTATCAAAAGATAGAAGTATATCAAGGTAGGCGCTAGAGAAAGATATGGAAACTGGGTTTTGAGCTTTCTCCTATGCAATATCAACAGAGGAAGAGCTATGAGAAATATTATCAAAGCTATGTTTTTAAAAGGTATATCTAACCCAACATCTATGAAATCTGAGACTATAAATCTAAGAGCAAAGCTGACAGCCGCTAGCATAAAAAAGAAGAACAATCCAACTCTTGTCCTCTTCTCCCAAGCTCTCTCTACGCTATTACTAAGCACTACGGCTAATGGCGGAAAGATAGATAGAATATAGGTTGGAAGCTTACTCTTGCAGAGGCTAAAAAATATAACTGCTGTAAAAATATAGCTTATTAAAAACCTATTCAACTTAATTGTTAAATCAGACTTTCTTAAACCAAATAAGAATAGTATCCAAGGTAGAGACCCTATAAATATTAAAGGAATATAATAATAAAAAGGCTCTCTATGTACAAAACCTCCTTGAAATCTTCCCAGAGTCTCTTGTCTTATGAGCTCTAAAAACTCAACTTGGCCTATTTTTAAAAAAAGAATCAAATACCAAAACCCGCCTATTAAAAACATGAGCATAATACCCCAAGGATTTAAAAATCTCCTTAAATAATGTGAATCTTTTTCGATAATAGAGAAGATCGAGACAGATAAAAATATTAAGATCACCCCTACAGGTCCTTTGGTAGCCAAAGACAGACCAGCAAAAATAAAAGATAGCAGTATAAACTTCTTGTTGCTCAAGCTGCGCCAAAAAGCAAAGATAGAAAAAACAATAAAAGCCGTGAAAAGCATGTCTGTTATAGCAATGCGCGAACTTATTAAGAAAGCAGGAAAGCTAAGTAAGATTAAGGTTGGAATAAAAGAATTTTTATTTTTCTCTCTTTTTATAAAAAAATACAATCCTAAAATCAAAGCCAATCCAGATAGCGCCGATGGAAAACGAGCTGCAAACTCATTGACACCGAATATCTTATAAGATGCCACAATAGTCCAATAGAAAAGAATCGGCTTGTTAACCCGCGGAGCTGAGTTAAGAAGAGGGATAAGGTATTGATTCGAAGCCATCATCTCTCGGGCAGACTCTGCATAACGACCCTCATCGGGGTCTATCAAAGAGAGGTGGCCCAATAAAAAAAAGAGAATAAATGCAGAGATTAAAACAAGGCCTATTGTTTTCACTTAATCAACTTGATGTTTCTTATGTATTAAATAAAGATTACGCGAGTATATAATCACGCCTACTGACTGCCCTAACATAAAAACAGGATCTTTGCGAAATATAGAATAACTTAAAAGCAATACGCCTCCTGCTATGCTAAAATACCAAAACGATACTGGGACTATACTCTTCTTCCTCTTCTCAGACGCAAGCCATTGAATTAAAAAACGCATAGAGAACATTATCTGCCCCAAAAAACCCACTAGAAGCCAGAGATTTGTATTCATAACTCCTCCTTAATATGAGGTTTAATATAATTTTTTTTCATCCAGAGAACAATAAATGTATCTACTAAAGATTTAAGCATCCTGTTTTTTATCCCATATTTACTCTTACCGAATTTTCTCTTTCTATGATTGACCTCAACCTCTATAACAGATGCTCCATGGAGTTTAAGCAGGGAGGGGAGGAATCTGTGAAAACCGCGAAACATCTCTATCTTAGCCAAAACATCCCTTCTATATACTTTAAGCATGCAGCCTGTATCTTTAATATCATCTTTTATAATTTTGTTTCTTATGCTATTTGCTATCTTTGACGCAAACTTCTTTTTAAAAGAGTCCGCTCTATTTTTTCTCCACCCTGAAACAACATCATAACCTTTTTCAAGATAAGGAAGCAGTTTTAGAATTTCAGTAGGATCATTCTGCAAATCTGAATCCATAGTTACTACAATATCACCACTGGCCCTGTCAAAACCGACCTTTAAAGCGCTGGATTGCCCATAGTTCTTTTCAAAAGACAGAACCTCAACAGTCTGGTCTTCTCTTTTTATACTTTTGATAATATCCAAGCTATTATCAGTAGAACCATCATCTATAAAGATAATCTCAGACTCAATGGCAGCAGAGTTGATGAGGCCTTTAAGCTCTTCATAGAGAATCGGGATGTTCTCTTCTTCATTATATACCGGGATTACAAATGAAATCTTCATAAGGTTATTGGATTTTAGTGTTTAACCATAATAAAATCAAGTCTAAATAGACTATTCCGATATTTCACTTTCAATGCTTATCTCAACCGGATCTCCAGGAGCTCCAGTAATTATAGCCGTATAACTGCCGTTAAGTCCCGCTATATCCACACTTTCATTTAATCCTGCAGTTCTATAGCTCCAGTCATCGTAGAGCTTCTGCTTTGCCCTCTCAACTCCCATATCATTGACACACATAGTCTGAACCATACGGTAGAACCCTTTCGCTATCTCTGTTCTATTGGCAAAAACAGAGGCAAGCATCATTCCAAAAATAGAGAATAACATCATTAGAAATATTACCAAAAGAAGAGCCAGTCCATCTTTTTTAATTAAATTATTCATCTAGATAAAAAGTTTCTCGGAAAGACATAAGAGTTAAAAGCACTGCTCTGATCACCTTTATAAGCATTAAATCTTAAGTATAAATACCAGATATCTTCAATCTGTGCAGCAGATAGAATTCCAGCAACAGGAATAATCTCGGCATTGCTCTGGTTGTAATACTTTACCTGGAAACTACTAACATTCTTAATTAGGGGCTGAGAGTTTTTATAGATAATATTACTGTTATATACATAAGCAATGCTCTCTGAATCAATATTTGTAAAGGTTACAGCATCATCTGAAGCAAAGCTTATAGTAGGATCGGATGATGAGTCTACGCCTATCTCTTTTAAATCCCGACTCATAAAATCAAGCGCTAACTTAGAGTCCTGCTCTAATGCATATCTCTGAGTTAAAAATTTCCAAGAATCAACCACTCTAAGCACATAGAGCGAAACACCGTAAGAGAAGATTCCCATAAGAACGATGACCATTATTACCTCTATTAATGTAAACGACTTTTTATTTCGTATTATGCCCCGCATAGCTAACTCCATTAGATACAGTTATAGTGTCAAATTGAACATGGTTGGCTAATATATCTATTCTCTTATAATCTGTTACAGCTATAGCTATACTATCCCAATCGGCTGAAGAATCAGGATTATTTACATAATAGACAGAAACAGTAACGGTAATATTAGGATAATCTGAATCTACGAAAGAGTAGCCGTTAAAATCATCAACATCGTCATAGTCAGTCAATGTAGTCTCACCGCTATCTGGTCCTAGATCAGCAGGATCTGTAAAAGGAGAGGAGCCCTCTTCGTCAAAAGACCTGCTTAAGACTAACTCCATATAAGATGCAGCCATACTGGAGGCACGGTTAATATAAATACCTGTATCAGTATCGCGAGAGACAGTAGCAAATAAATTCATCAACGGAATAGTTATTAAGACAAATACTACTATTGAAATTATTATCTCTATAAGAGTTAAGCCTTTCATTGGACCTCCACCCACCCTGTTACAGGATATACTGTGATCGTCTTAGACCTACCCCTATAATTTAAAACTATCGTACTTACTGCCGATAAATCATTGCCGGATGAATCTAAGGGCTCACCTAAAGATGAGAACCTTAGCTCGTTTGAAGAATCTATATTTACTGAGCTTATGCTGACACCTTTATACTCTTCTGTTGTATCTAAATCCAAGCTCATACCTGCCCGGCTATAAGGGTCTATAGCTAAAGTACCTGTATCAACCTCATAGACTTGATAATAATTGGCTGAAACATTAAATTCAACCCCATAGCGCCTATGTTCTGCTATAGAGAGATATTGGGTGTATCTTATGTCAGAACTTATCTTTTGGGCACAGGAATATATTCTAGCATCCAAATAAGAATCAATATTAGGCACAGATATCAGCACTACAAAACCTAAAATTGAGATAAGCATTATAAGCTCAATTAAAGTAAAGCCCTTATTCCTTCGCATATAAAAATATTAGTTAACCTAGTTGTTTTTTACAAGTTTTATATTAAATAGCTCTACTCAAATATAGTCTAGAGAACAGCATCTTTTACATATAGGCAGCAAATTATTGTTTAATATATCTTTACGCAAATTCTGCATGATTTTGCTATCCCAAAGCTCAAGCAGGCTATCTTTAGTTATATTGCCAATCTTTTTGTATATAAAAGGGCATATTAGTACGTCTCCATTCTCTATAACGGTCAAGGAATGTAGATGCTTACAGATCAAATTTTTCTCTTCCCGTGCTTGACCCTGAAAGAATTCAAGCGGGTCTTTTGCTGTAATCCTTGGATATATAGCTGTAAATACAGTGCCTCTTCTCCTTAAACTTATTATCTGATGTATAGCCGCGGTACTTTTTTGTAAATATGCTTTTTTATCACTAAGCTCCTTTTGCTGTATAAAAAAACTGTCATTCTGATTAAAATTCAAAATATCAGATGCTTCTTTAATATCACCCTCTGAATAAAACATTTCAGGCATAAATGTAAGTCTATCGACTTTCAATTTAGAAGCCAAATCCACAAGATAACCGATGGAATCAACATTCTCAGGGATAATAACAGCATAGAGCCCAACTATAAACGGAGCATCGCATAGCCACTCTAATGCTCTATAAGCTCTCTGAAAAGAATCTCCTGATTTTCTTAAATTATTATGGCGCTCCCTATCAGCATCTATTGAGACTGCTATGCTCTCTATATATTTATAAGTTTTCAGCTTCTCTACCTTCTCTTGATCTAAAAGATAGCCGTTGGTACCCAGTTTAACTTTTATCTCTCGAGCCTCTATGAGATCTAGTATCTCAAATATATCCTCTCTGATAAATATCTCACCCCCTACCATCTCTATTAAGTCTAGGCCCCAATCTTTTATGTGATTTAAAAACTTTTCTATCTCTTTTATCCCCAGCTCGCTAAAATTTAAACCCCTTCTCCTAGATTGATGACAGAAATCACAGCTAAGATTGCAGCGCATTGTCGGTTCAAACCAGACTGACCTAGGTTTATCTATATATCCGCTGCTCTTGATTTCTTTCCACGAGGATTTATTGTTCCCACTCCAATAAAGATCGAGAATAACATCTGTTAAACCCCATCTTATAAATTGCTTTAGGAGCCTGCTGCGTAAGATCTTGAGCTTTAAATTCATAACTTTATTTAAACTCTCTGAATTTATAAAAGAAGAAAGAGTTTAAAGAATCAGATAGATTACCGTAGACAATCTTATTTATATTAATATTATTGGGCTTTAAGGTCTGAAAAAAATTCTTTACTTTAAAAGAGACAAAGAGCAAATCAATATCCTTCCCCATAGCAGCTGAGGAATGCATATAGGCAGAGTCTATAACTACATTGATTTTACTTAATTTTTGAACTGCAAAGTTTAAATTAATATTGTCTCTTAGGATAGGTATGAAAAGTTGTTCCTCTTCTAATCCCGCTATCTTTTTAAATTTTAAAGGTAATACTGATTTAAATCCAGGCCCAGAATAGCTGTGAAAGAAACATGCCTCTAGACCAGCGTTATTCTTTGCCCAATCTATATCTCTCTTCTCTAGATATACCCTGCCGTATACTCCATCATCAAAGGTAATATTAATATCGAAACATTTACCTAGGCCCCTATTAACTTGCAGCCTTCTATCGCTATTCTTATTGAATTTAAGATAGTGAGCATCTATATCAGAAGTTCTTAGGTCTTCCACCGCCCTATCTATTCTTTTAAAGCTTTTAATGACCTGAGTTCTATCCCATATCGGGGGGCATCCAAAGAAAACCCTCTCCTTATAAGGAAAGTTATTAAAGAATCCGCAGTTATAGATCTTGTCTCTGACCACCAGTCCGAAGCCAGGATCTCTACCCATGATATATTCTATGCTCGGCATTGATAATATCAAATCGCCTAAACCGTGAGGATGCAAGTAGATCCTCTTTAGATTTTTATTTTGAGCAAAATTTATCTTTTTCATGGTAAGACTATTTTTTACCTATCCAGTATAGAGCACGCGATATAGCCAGATTAGAAAAATTTTTGTTTAAGATCGAAAAAAGGCCATAGAGTAAAGGGCCTCTTCTTGCAATATTCATACCCGGCAGCACACCCTTAAATATTTGCTCCGTAAAATAGCGCTTCATAACCCTTCTTAATTCTAACCAGTTCATTTCCGACAAATGGGTAGGCTCTGGGCTGTCTAAGCCTATGTTGCAAATTAATCTATATATACACCTATTGGGAGATGAGATTATAATCACACCTCCATCAATGAGCAGCTCCTTTATCTTCCTGATATATCTATCTAGCTCACTAAGAGGCAAGTGCTCTATAACCTCAAACATTGTAATTACATCAAACTGCCCTATGTTCTGAGGCAGATTTTCTAGATCCGTATTTATTAACTCTACCCTGCTGTCCACTCTAAATAACTTCCCTGCAGAAGCAATCTTCGCTGAATCTGGCTCCAGCGCTATAGCCTCTTTGAATCTAGAATCTTCCAATATGAAAGCAAGCTTAGAACCGTCTCCAGTTCCAATATCCAAAACTCGCCCCTTGATATAACTCTTTATCACAGCTGCCAAATCCAAACTGATTTTATAATTACATTCTTTCTTTATCACTCTATATTAACCCCTCGGCTCTTAACTTATTATAAACGTCATCAACGCTGATGCTCTTTAAGCAGTCCAACCCTCTAAGGCATTCTATGCTACTCCTGCTTGAGTAGAAGGGGTACTTTAAGCAAGGGGCACAATCAATCTTACTTATTATATAAGAGCTCTTCTTACCACGCGGAGCTGTTCTCATATGATTACTCGGACCAAATATACCTAGAGTCGGAACTGATAGAGTAGAGCTTAAATGCATGAGCCCGGTATCATTAGATATAAATAGTTCACAATGTTTTATAAAGAGAGCCGCTAGATATAGTGGCTGATTATCAATAATAAAGACTCTGGTCTTATCTCCTATACTATCTGCTAACCTACTTTTAAGAGAGCTCTCTTCGTCCCCCCCAAAGATTAAAATAGATGCATCTTTATCTTTAATTAATCTTTGAGAGAGTTCTGCAAATCTTTCTAGAGGCCATCTCTTTTTATGGCCCTGCCAATCTTTATTCCAAAAACCTCCCCCGCCAGGATGAATACCCACTAAAAATCTATTCTTTAAATTTTTATTCTCTAAGTACCGGTCTATAACATCAGGATTATCACCACTAAGCTTAAGATCTAAATCATAGTTAATATTTCCACGCTTACTATTTAAAGCTCCTAAAAGGTTTAAATTTTGCTCTAAATCATGGATGGCTGAATTCACTTCTACTCTATTATTGATTAAAAAATCAAATTTCAAAAAACCAAACTTAAATACATGCGAAACTCTATTTTCTGCTGCAATTAAAAAAGTAAGTATGTTAAAGCCTGCTCTATTTGAAGGAAAAACAGTAAAAGCATAATCGAACTTCTGCTTGCGCAGTTTCAACAGCAAGGCTATATTGGCCAATATTCTTTTTGTAAAAACGTAATAGCCGTCTATTAATTCTGCATCTTGCAGCATCTTTCCAAGATCTGCATTTAATAAAACTAACCTTATCTCTGTATTAATGGTAGATCGAAGGTTTTTTAAGAAAGGTATTGCTAGTATGGTATTACCTATACCGGAAAGAGATATAGCAATGGTATTCTTCATATTAAAATTCTGTACTTTTAAATAAAATTTATGAACCTAAAATACTCTTTTTTCAAAATTATAGCAAGGCTGACTTAAAATCCAAATAACTATAAAGATCTACATCTTTAAATGACGTTATATGCTCACTATTATTTAAAAAACTAGGCAAATTATGCTTATCCAATAAAGAACTTAAATCCTGATCTTTTTTTAAAACTACAAAAACTCTCTCTGTTGTTTTTAAATCTGCTCCCAGATAAGCCCAAGAGACATTATGACGGTGAAAATAATAGGCAAGGATAAAATCTGCAGGCATAAAACATACCACATTATCACCTTCTTTAAGTTGCTCTTTTAAAAATAGAACCGCATCTTCTGCCCCATTTAAAGCCCCTGTCTCTTCACTCTTAATAACAGCACCTTCATTAATAACCGCCAGAGAGAGAGATAGAGCAGCCAATACAATCAGGGCTCTAAACAATATTTTTTTAAAATCACATTTAAAAATATAGACTAAAGCGGAAGAGATAATTCCAAAATATAGTGGAATTAGAAACAGAAAGACCCTCTGAGGAGGAAACCTTCTGTTCAAAAGCAATATACTTATTATAGCTAAAACAGCAGGGGTTATAATAGAGATATATTTTTTTCTTAACTCTCCTGACCCTGCAATTGCCATAAATAATACTAGGGCCAACGCCAGCCTGCTCCAGCCTGGAAAATCCCTCATCCAGCTCAACCAAAGACTAGATAGATATTTAGGCAGCTCTTCTATGAAGTCAAAAGAGCATCCGGGTATAACAAATCTATTGGCAAAAATAGAGGCCAATCCAGATTTTAGAATAATCGGAAGATATAGTCCAAAACTTAATAACAACACTGCTGTCATTGAGATAATTAACATTTTAATTTTATTTTTTTTGAATTTATCTTGAATAACTCTAGTTAAAAACAAAAATAATCCTACTGCAATAGGATAAATCATAACTGGAATAGTATAGAGACCCAAGACTGAAGAGAGTATAAAATATAGCCAGCCATTTTTCTCTGCTTTAAATATAAGCTCTATAGAATAGAAAAAAATAACAGCCAATAACAGATAGAGGGTATAGCCTCTGGCGTTGGTAGAATACTCTATAAGAAGAGATGAGATTGCAAGAAATGCGGCAGAGATTAAACCAGACTCTTTATTGAATAGAGATGATATCAAGCAATAGCTCGCAGGAATTAATAGCAGGCCAAAGAGAAGGGAAGGCATGCGCATAACCCATTCAGAGTCTCCTAATAGAACATATAGAGGATGAGCAAAGAGATTATAGAGAAGATGGTTATTGGGCGCAATATAATGCGACAGAGAAAACGATAGCGGCTGAGAGAAAAAGAATAAAAATCCAAATGCTTCATCATAACGCATGGGCTGGAAGACGTAGTAGAGCCTCAATCCAAGAGCTATTAATATGAGAACAGCCAGATACCACTTCTCTCTTTTATCCATTAGTGCAGCACCTCAAAAACTCCGGATTCACCTTCTGTATAAATAAGATTTAATTTATCTTTAAACCGATATAGAAACGGCCCTAAATACATACGAGTCTGTGCTGAGAAATTATCTACTACTATGTAGCCTATCTCTTCTTCTACAACCCTATCCCAGATATCATTGGGATCTTTACTGTAAGGGAATATTAACGATTTATGCTCTGTAAGTAAAAAACTTACGGTCGGCTTACGCGATAATATTATTTTATCGTCTACGATATTATCATTAATCCAACCATGAAGAGATATAAACTCCTCTTCTGCTTTCGATATTTTAGTTAGATCTGGAATTATAAAAAAATTGCCAATTATATTTATCAATAAAACCACAGCCAATATAGAGTAGGTGTGTTTGATTTTAATAAAAATCAAAGCTCTAATTATACCTTTTATAAAATAGTAATAAAGAAAAGGAATGATCGGCATAAGAAACCTATGCGTCTCTCTATAAGGCCAAACAATTAAGATACTCATATAGATAATAAAGTAATAATTAAATACGGGTCTTTCTCTATCTTTAAAACTTAAATACAATCCAAATAGAACAAATAATGTTATAGGCAGTAATATAAACTTCAAAATAGAGTAATTCATTAAACCCATGAGAGGGATAATAACAACTGCTATATCTCGACGATATATGTTAACTCCTTCTATGATTCTTAAAATCAATGTACCCGGATCTGTAAATATGCTGCCCAAGAAAGGCCTGTAGGGGTCTATTAGCCAAAACTGTCCTGCAATATAGCTCCTGTTGATATCCAAACTCCAGGGGATAAATCTCCAGATAAGAAAAAATATAGAAAATAAAACCGAAAGACTTAACGCTGCCCTATAATCACGTTTTATCTTAATAAAAAATAGAATAACAGCTAAAAAAAGGCTAATACCTATATAGCGTGTAAAATAGCTGAGAATAATTAAAATAAAAGATAGTATCAAAACGCTATATCTCTTTTTATCGTAAGAGTTAAAGTACTTCAAAATTAATAAAAAACTTAAAAGAGATAAAAAAAGATACAATGCTTCAGTCAATATATGTTTGGTTATATAAACAAAGAAGAACAGATTCGAAGCCGTTAAAAGAGTAACCCACAACGAGCTTCTCCTATCTAAATAATTCCTCATTAGACAATAGATTAAAATAAGACTGACATACCCTAGAGCTGCAATAAAAATGTATATAGCCTGATAGTTAAGACCAAAGATAGCTATAATAAAAGAGAGCAAGGTCGAGAAAACCGGCGGATAGTGATCAAAGAACGGCTCACCAGGCAGATTTAAAGCACAATGCCCATAACCACTTGAAATACTTTTGGCAAGTATAAGATACTGGGCGCTATCTCCTCCTAATTCTAAGAATTCAGAGCTGATATTACTTAATGCAAAACACCAGAAAAAAGCACTGAGTAAAACTATTGCGTAGTAAGATTTTATTTTTTTAGATTTAAGCATTAGAACTATTTAATGATAAATCTACTATGGCAGATGCGATATCCTGCCAGCTGAAATTTTTGACCTTGCTTAACCCATTCTTAATTACTTTTTCCCGAAGGGCACTGTCATTTAAAACAAGCGTGATCTTATTTGCCAGGTCATCTGAGTCTCCGGGTTGAAAAAAAATTACTTCCCTATGGTCTTCTGCAATCTCTCTTAATCCTTTTAAAGAAGAGGCTATAACTGCAGTTGCTGAGGCCCAGTATTCATAAATCTTAAGAGTAGTAACTATCCTATTGGGCAGATAATCCTTTCTGGGAATAATTCCTATGCTGGCCTTTTTAAGGTATTGAATAACTTCAGAATGTTCTAAGATCCCGCTAAAAAAACAGTATTTTTTTAGCCCTAGCTCTTTAGCCAATCCTTTAATATATTTAAACTCACGCCCTCCGCCTATAAATAAAAATCTTACATCATTATCCTCCTGTATCACTTTAGCAGCTGCCTTCACTATTAAATCCACTCCATGTTGACGATCTATCGCTCCTAAATGGATAATATTCTTATTGGCCCCTATATCCTTCTCTTTATTAAAATCAGCAGCATCGACACCATCATAGATAACTTTTATTCTTTCTTGCGCTATGCTTCTTTTGATCAAAAGATCTTTCATTGCATGCGTTGCAACGATTATAGCCTCAGCATAAGAGATAATCCAATATTCATATCTAATTAGATAAGGACTTATAATACGTTCTAAGATATTCCTGCTTCCTATGGGCAGATACTCTGCATGTATATCGGTTATATCTAAGACAAACTTAAATGAAAAAAACATCTTTAAAAAAGGAATGGTCACTGCAGATATTGTATTGTGTATAAAAAATATATCTGCATCTTCTACGAGCCAGAGGAACTTTCTCATTAATCTTATATTGAATTTAATACTGCTTAAGATTTGAGAGCGCTGCTTTCTAGGCGGATGCAGCCATTCAACGCTCATATCTTCAATCTTAGATACAGCATCTGTCGGAGCAACTATAACCACATCGTGACCTCTCCTCTTAAACTCCCGAGCAACTCTCAGCGTTCTTATAGCACCTCCCCCTTTTAAGGGAGCTAAAGAGTCATGTGTTGAAACAATAATTTTCATAGAAATTCAATTATTTTTTAATTCATCAATTAAAACTACGTATAATTTTATTATAAACATTTTAATTCCCATACCTCGTAAAGTTCTAAAAAAGATATTCATATTCCTTAAAACTAAAAATGGAGAGAGCCATTTTTTAAGAAACCAGATTAGTATGGTCTTGCTTCTAAGCTTACTTAAATTAATGCCCTCTCTATAGACAGCCCCCTTGCCGTCATAGCTATTGAACTTTAAAGATTTATCCTCTTGAGCCATCACGTAAAACCTTGTCCCAGGATAAGGAACAGCTATGCTTATCTGTATAGAGTCTGCTTTAAGATTATGGATATAGGCTGCCGATACTCTTAAATCTTCTCTGCCTTCATTCAATAGCCCAAAAATGAAAGTGGCATGCGTCTTAATACCATATTTAGCACAGATATTTATCACTTTAATGACCCTCTTTAAATCTATAGGCTTCCCAATCTCCTTAACGATTTTTTCGCTGCCGCTCTCTACGCCAAATTTAATGCCTATACAACCGCCATCAGCCATAGTTTTAATCAATTCTTCATCAATATTTATAGCATCAGCCATGCAGCTCCATTTCAACTCTAATTTTCTGTTTTTAATCTCAGAGCATAAATCTA
>Ga0075120_10001519_pt1 | contig 17985 bp, 13 predicted proteins | sample AntAceMetag02UKL_FD_69792 | JGI IMG/M metagenome (GOLD analysis project Ga0075120, IMG submission 69792) | Saline lake microbial communities from Ace Lake, Antarctica - Antarctic Ace Lake Metagenome 02UKL | ecosystem: Environmental > Aquatic > Non-marine Saline and Alkaline > Saline | place... | reverse complement strand
TTAAAACTAAAATCTTTTTCCAATTGGAAGTCATCCATACGGACAAGTTTTGTTGTCATTGATGGTCATTAATAGTCATTTTTTTAATAAATGTCGCGCGAAGCGCAAATGACAATTAATGATAGCGAAGCTAAATGACACAATTGAAACTATTTACACAAATGATTTGTTTCAATTCTATAACAGCTAAATAGATACAAAAAATCAATATGTTTTTTTACGTTGAACTCCAAACACAATGAAAACAACCTCCAACTTTTTGACCTTCGATATTGAAGAATGGTACAATGCAAATTACGATTCAATTGATCTGACCAAGTTTAGCGGAAAAAACACCAACTTGGAAAAGAATGTAGATCGCTTGCTTGAAATTTGCGACCAAAATGATATAAAAACAACGTGCTTTGTGGTGGGAGAAGTTGCCAGAAACAAGCCACAAATAGTGAAAAAAATTCACGATCAAGGGCACGAAATAGCATCCCATAGCTTCAATCATAATTTGGTGTACGAAATGACACCTGCCCAGTTTGAAGATGACCTCAGAAAATCATTGGATGCCCTGGAGCAGATCATTGGAGAAAAGGTAGTGGGTTTTAGGGCACCATCCTGGTCGGTCAACCTGGATACGCTTTCATGGTTTTATCCTATTCTGTATAAACACGGAATTTTGTATTCTTCATCGGTGTTTCCAGGCAAGACCTTTTTATATGGCATACCTGGTTTCCCTCAGAAAGTACACCGGCCTGTTGTTGATGGAAAAGTAATGGATGTATGGGAGATTCCACAAACATTGGTGTCGTTTGCCGGAAAAAGCGTGGGATTTAGTGGAGGTTTTTATATGCGGTTCTTTCCTTCCTGGTTTATCAATAAGTGGTTGGAATCGGCCAACCAAAAGAATAAAAATGTTTTTGTGTATTTGCATCCCCGTGAAATTGATCCCGGATCGTCAAGGTTAAAATTGCCGGTGTTGGAAAGAATGATTCATTATTGGGGAGTGAAAGGTTGTGAACAAAAGCTAATAAAGGTGATCAAGGTCAACGAACAATCATTTGTACGTATGCGTGATTTCATTCTTGAACTTCAGGATCAATAAAAGATTTACTTTTGCAAGCATGGAAATCGTCATTGACTGGGTAGATAATCCCACCGGAACAATTATGCTATCGGTGTTGCCTGTGATTTTAGGCACCCAGTTTATCATCGCGGCCATAAATATTGATATCAATTCGACCCCTAAAAATTAATTTGGTGATGCGTTGATTTGATTAAAAATTCATTTTTTTGCATAAAAATAATCGTATGAATATTCATGCCGAAAAATTGGAATTGGTAAGATTAATACTGGAAACTGATAGTCCGGGCATCCTTGCATCGATGAAAAAAATCTTAGGTGCAGAATCTAAAAAGGACTTTTGGGATACCCTGCCTCAATCACAAAAGGAAGAAATTCTGATAGGAATAGATGAAATAGAGCGTGGAGAAGTTGTAGATTACGAGGATTTTATCCAGGATCACAGATAATTAACTTTAAGCTTGTCCTTTCAAAATCTCCAGATTAAAATGAGCTTGTTCAAATAGATATAATTATTAGAAATAGATTTCTCAGTCGCTACACTCCTTCGAAAAGACAGGACAGTCTTTTAGTTGGGGGGAGAGGAACATCGGGCGCAAAGCGCCCGATGTTCCTCTCCCCATACACCCTGAATGAAGCCCTGTCATTTCGACCAAAGGGAGAAATCTTATCCCGTTTGTCATTACACATTGAGGCCATATTTTCCGGGGTTTGGAACTCTCGATTCCCTCCCCAAACCATACTAAAATCATTTGTCACCTCGAAGGAGCATGCGACTGAAAGGCCTATTTTCAATGCTTTACAAAATACTTGTCATTAGTACAAAAACCTGTATTTTTGAGGCCGTAAACAATCAATACTTATTAATAGCCGCAGCCTGATATGATCAATGGAAAAAAGCTGGTAATTGTAATGCCGGCCTACAATGCCGAAAAAACACTTGAGGAAACTTACAACGAAATCCCCTTCGATATCGTTGACGATGTGGTGATTGTTGATGATAAAAGTACCGACAATACCATTGAAGTGGCGAAAAAGATTGGCATCAAGCACATCATTGTTCACGACGAAAACATGGGTTATGGTGGCAACCAAAAATCCTGCTACAAAAAAGCCATGGAACTTAAAGCCGACATAGTGGTGATGTTGCACCCCGATTACCAATACACACCTTCATTGATCCAACCCATGGCAAGCATTATTGCCAACGATGTTTTTCCGGTGGTGCTGGCTTCAAGGATTCTTGGCAAGGGTGCCCTGAAAGGCGGGATGCCGTATTATAAATATGTGGCCAACCGCTTTTTAACCTTCACGCAAAATATTCTTATTGGGCAAAAACTCTCAGAATACCACACTGGCTACCGTGCCTTTTCATCTGATGTTTTGCAAATCATAGGGTTCGAGAATAATTCTGATGATTTCGTTTTTGATAACCAGATGCTTTCGCAGATTTTTATGGCTGGCTACGAAATTGGTGAGGTGACCTGCCCGACCAAATATTTCGAAGAGGCTTCATCCATCAATTTCCAACGTAGTGCTAAATATGGGATCGGTGTATTGGTGACCTCCTTCAGACATTTCCTTCATAAACGAAATATCATGAAATCGGAGCTGTACTAGGGGAAGTTTGGAGTTTCAGTGTTCGGCGTTTAGCATTAATTGACGTTTGTATGTCCTTCGGACGATACAAAGTCAAGGCTTGGGCTTAGTTACAATTTTGTTGGTAATGCACTATTCCCCCTATACACCCTATTCCCCATATAAACCTTCTTTTACCCATCTCCTCACCTTCCTACTCATTCTCCACCATATAAATGGCATTCAGTAGTATCATGCTATCGAGGGAAATGTTTTTGTCCAATGCCTGGTTTCTTGTGCTTAGGAGCCAATCAGGTGAAGCCTTGATGGCAGAAACGTAACCATTGATTTTTTCTTCACGTTTCTTTAGTTGGGCCAAATATTCATCGAGGTTATTCAAAGCATAGGTCGCCGATTCATCAAAACCCCAGGGAAATTTGGGCAGGTTGGCGTCAGTAGTCATCAGAATGATGATATCTGTTTTCATGATTTTGCTAAAATAATCGACTTCGGAAACCATGCCCGGACCTTCGCCGTCCGGTGTGTGGATTTCACGGTTATAGAACCAAAATTCACCATTGTTAAACGCATGTTTCAAAATCCCCTTGCCATAAAGGCCCCAGAAAAATGAATCGGAAATAACGATGGCCTTTGGTTTTACCTTTCCTGTCTCATTATAGCTAATGTCAGCATTGGCCATCGGCTGGTTTCGGATATCAAACAACAAGTTCATCCCGTCCTCAATGTCGCGGTCGGGATCAATCAGGTTTTTCGAGATTTGGATTTGTCCGATGTTAACATCCGGAAGATCAATATTTCTTTTCTCTTCGATATAGGAAAGCAATGAATCGATGACCAGGTTCATGGCATAGCGGCTCCAATGAATACCCGTTTTTGGATAAAGCGGATAATCGGATTTTTCTTTCTGATCAACAAACCATGTATTGAAATCAATAAGTTGAAGCTGATCTTCTTTGGCAAGATCAAGGAAAGCTTCGAGGTTGGTTCTTGATTTTTCGCTTTTCAAATGCTCGGGAATATATTCAGGATAAAAGGTGGACTTTCCTGGAGCAATCACCACCAACAATTCTTTGTTGAGGGACTCAAGTGTATCCTGCAGGAATTTGATCCGGTTTACTTTTGCTTGCATTGCCGAGTCGCCAATAAAATCGCGACCATAATAAGCTTTGATGTAATTTTCCTCGTACAAGTAGTTATCTTTTCCAATGACCACACTGTGGGCGTTGGTTGCATCGAAGAGCGAAAATTCAATTTGGTTGTGCAGTTTCACAAACCAGTTTCTAAAGCCAAATTCCTGGTTCAGGTATTTTTCGCTTGATTCCTGGAAACTTTCGTCAATCCAACTATCAATGGATCGTGTTGGCCTTTTTTCAAGTTCCACAGCGCCCAACAATGGTTTCACCTCAACAATTTTCGCGAATTGCTGAAACATGGGAAGGAACAAGCCAATCATCATTATGATGAATAGTATAAAAGTGATTTTATTTTCGCGTGTGTTTTGCATTAATTAATTATGAACAGGCTTAAGCTTAGTTTTTGTTTTTTAATTTAATATTATCATCTTTTGATTTGTTGATCCTCAACTCTTTTGCATTTTTGCCAGCCAGATTTTAAATGGCTCGGCTTTAGGAGAAGGAATTGATTGAATTAGACGCAATAATTGTTCTGTGCCTGCAACATCAGTTAGCCGCATTTTGCCATCGTTTGCTAATAATTTCAAACGGCTACAATTTTTAGCCACTTCACTTCCTTCCTTTTTTAACCTCGTTTTTAGAACGCATCAATATTTTCTTGGGTTTTCGCTTTCAGTCAGAACTCCAATAACATCTATGACAGAAAAATACCACTTTTCCTGCTCATCGTTCCAATAAACCCGGACCCGTTGGTCTTGAAATAGTTTTATTGCATTTTCTTTTGTCATTATTACATTCTTTTGATGACTTGAAAGATGTTCAATGTTCTTTCAAAATAGCACATGAAAGTATAAATTTGACAATCTATGTCCCCCTCCCCAGCAACTTTTCGCAATACTCTATAAACCCTATTTCCCCTATGCACCCTATTGCCCTTATACCCCTTCTTTCAATATTTAATCATTTCCCCCCCCCTAAAACCTAAAATATATAAACGGGTTAAAGCCTGAAGTAGTTATGGATGCCAGTGCTAAAGCAAAAAGCATAGCACAAATCACCATCATTATTACCTTACCCTTTATTTTGTAATCCGTGTAAAAAATCAAATCCTGAAGCCGCAGTCCCCATTTTGAAACGGTAACAAATGAAAAGAATGTTGCAAGGATCAGAATAAAGAAAAACTGGTAATTTCCGGGCAATATCCACGTTTTAAAATCAAATGCAAAAAGCCGCTGATAATAAAGCATTGCTGTATCGAAATCTTCAATCCTGAATACTACCCAGCCCATCATAACAACAAAAAAAGTAAATATCATTGCCGGCCATTTACCGATTTTCTCAAGTACTTTTAAAAGGAACAGTCTGTCGAGAATAAGAAAGAGGCCATGGAACCCTCCCCAGATTACAAAGTTCCACGAAGCCCCATGCCAGAGCCCTGAAACCAGGAAAACAAACCAGAGGTTGAAGTATAATCGTCGCCGGGTTTTTACCCTGCTGCCGCCGAGCGGAATGTAAAGGTAATCGCGCATCCAGGCACCCAGGGTGATGTGCCAGCGCCGCCAGAATTCGGTGATACTTTGTGAAACGTATGGATCATTAAAGTTTTCAGGAAACTTAAAACCGATCATCCTGCCAATCCCAATGGCCATATCCGAATATCCTGAAAAGTCGAAATAAATCTGGAATGTGTAAGCAAGGATCCCAAGCCAGGCTGTTGTCGAGTCGATGCTTGCAACATCAAGAGCCATAATCCGGTCTGCCTCGGCACCCAACACATTGGCAATTAACACCTTTTTCGACAATCCAATAATAAAGCGGTAAAAGCCCAGCAGCCTGTCGTCGTTGGTTTCCTTTCGATGTGTAATTTGATCGGCAATCCAGTTGAAACGCACAATTGGCCCGGCAATCATCTGCGGGAACATCATGATGTAGAGGATGTAATCGCTGAGTTTCTTGAGTGGCTTGTGTACGTTTCTATAAACATCCACCGAGTAGGTTAAAGATTGGAAAGTGAAAAATGAAATTCCAATCGGTAACACTATTTTCGTCCATTCAATGGAACTTCCAATGTTAAGCTGGAGTATCAGCTCGTTAACATTTTCAATAAAGAAATTGGCGTATTTAAAGTATCCCAATAATCCCAGATTGAGGAAAACCGAAAGTGCCATGAGTTTGCGCTTAACGCTCCTATCACCCTCCAGCGACATCCATTTAACGATGTAAAAATTGAGTGCGGTAGAACCTACTACAGCAAATACAAACAACGGCGCCCCCCAGGCATAAAAGAAAATGCTGAAGGCCAGGATAACATAGTTTTTGAGCTTCACCGGAGCGAGATAGTACACCAACAGAAAAGCTGGTAAAAAATACAGAAGGAATACTACACTGCTAAAAACCATATCTTGATTTGATTGAGCCGGCAAAAATAACCAAAGTGATTAAAAGGAAGGGAAAAATGTTTTTGGGAGAGGACAGGTGACAGGTGATGCCGAGCTATGCTCGAGCATGCACGAGGCTTTGCCTCGGCACGGGTGATGGGTGACAGGTGATCGGTGATCGGTGATCGGTGAATGGTAATCGGTGTTCATTCGGCGAGGCAGGCAAGCCCCGAGGTAAGAGGGGATGGCAGCCCTGAATACGGATGATAGGTGACGGATGACAGGTGATGGATGATTCCTGTTGAATGATTGTGGGTGTGTCTTATTCGTAAGATTGTTGTTTTTTTTGGCCAGATATTCTTTCTATCTCAGTTCACGTAAGAAAATCTCGAATCTCGAATCCCGCAAGTGCGGGATCGAAATGAAGGAAGAACTATTAGTGAATTTAGAATAAGTTTTATCTCATTTTTTTTATTTCTCTTAACTTCAAGATTCAGCGTTCGGTGTTCGATATTCAAGATTCAAAAAAATAACTGAACACTGAGAAACTGCCTACTGCTGACTATCGACTTCCCTACCTCGAAAATATATTATATTTAAAAATACAATAAATTGCCCTCATGCCATCTTGCCAATTGATCTTTTTGCCTTCGTCGTAAGTGCGGCCATAGTATGAAATGCCAACTTCATAAATGCGGATGCCCGGTATGCGCGATATTTTTGCAGTTACCTCGGGCTCGAAGCCAAAATGGTTTTCTTTGAGCTTGATGTTTTTAATGATATCCGACCGGAAGAGTTTGTAACAGGTTTCCATGTCGGTGAGATTGAGGTTGGTGAACATATTCGACAGGAAGGTGAGGAATTTGTTTCCGATGGAGTGCCAGAAAAACAATATTCGGTGTGGTTGATGACCTGTAAAACGCGAGCCATACACCACATCAGCCTGGGCTTCAGCGACAGGTTTAAGCAATAAGTTGTACTCGCGGGGGTCGTATTCGAGGTCGGCATCCTGAATGATGATGTAATCACCCGATGCTTCTTTGATACCCTGATGAATGGCAGCTCCTTTTCCCATGTTGTATGGCTGGCTAATCAGGCTGATCTCTTCTTGTTGGTGGGTTTTTATGAATTCAATCACGATTTCTTTGGTCTGATCAGAAGAGGCATCATCAACAATCAGGATTTCTCTTTCGTAATTGTAATCCAACTTTACGGCAAGTACTTTTTCAAGAATTATTGCAATAAACTTTTCCTCGTTATAGGCCGGGATGATGATACTTAGGAGATTGTTTTTCATAAGGTGACACAATTGTAAAGTTTATCGCTTAATCTCTGTTTTCAATTAACCATTTTAATTCTTCTTTACTGGGCAAAACAGTTTGATACTTGCTAGCAAAAATCTGGTCATTATCTTCAGGCAATGTAATTTCAACCAATGTGTCATTTTTTTCCCTGCAAAGTACTATCCCTATGGTTTTATTTTCATACTGAAGCTTCACATTTCTGTCGTAATAATTCACATACATTTGTATTTTCCCTAAATCTTCGTGAGAAATTTCCCCAATTTTTAAGTCAATTAATACAAAGCATTGTAATAATCTGTTATAGAAAACCAGATCTATCCGATAGTGTCTATCATTAAACGTAAATCTTACCTGTCTTCCCACAAAGGTAAAGCCTTTTCCTAGCTCTAATAAAAAATGTTCAAGCTTATCAATAAGTTCTTGTTCAAGTTCGCTTTCCGAATAATTGCTTTTTTCAGGTAAGCCAACGAATTCAAGGATATATGGGTCTTTCAGGGAGTCTCTGGGGTTTTCTATAATTTGTCCACTAATCGATAGTTGTTTAACTTTATCCTTGTTCTTGCTCAATACCAGCCGTTGGTAGAGCGCAGAATCAAACTGTCTTCGCAACTCTCTTAAACTCCAATTGTTTGCAGCAGCCTCAATTTCATAAAATCGCCGTTCTTCCTCATCTTCAATCCTCATTAACCTTAGGTAATGAGACCAACTCAGTATAAATTCCGCAGACAGTGTCTGCGCATTTGAGTAAATAAGGTAAAACTGCCTCATTTGCTCCAGGTTTCTTTGAGAAAAACCCTTCCCAAATTCATTTGTAAGACGGCTCGAAAGTTCATTTATAACTTGCTTGCCATACTCAGCTCTTTTTTCACCACCTTGTTCTTCTATGACTATCATTTTCCCTATCTCAAAATAGGTAATGACCATGGTTTTATTAATACTGCTAATAACTTTCCTTCTGGCCTCTTTCAGCAGTTCAGCTACCTTTTTGAAAAACTTATTTTTATCATAATTTGTTAAATCCATGATGTTATTAATTAAGCAAACATATTTACTCCTGAAAATAAACCCGCTTCACCCGTTTCGAAATTCCGGTAAGCACTTCATACGGAATTGTACCCATTTCTTCGGCAAGTTGATAGATACTTCTTTCTTTGCCAAATATAATCACCTCATCGCCTTCTTTTACATCTAAGCCTGTGATATCAATCATACACATGTCCATACACACATTGCCTATCACCGGAACTAGTTTTCCGTCAACCAGCAGGTGTCCTTTTCCATTCCCCAATTGCCTGCTTAAGCCATCAGCATAACCAATGGCGATGGTAGCAAGTTTCATGTCATGCCCGGCTATGCCCGATCTGCCGTAACCAATTGTATTTCCCTTTTCAATTATTTTTATCTGTGAAATGGTCGATTTCATAGTACTCACATTTTCGAGTAGGTGCTGCTCTTTTTCATCAGGTGAAATGCCATACATACCGATACCAAGCCGCACCATATCAAATTGTGCATGTGGGAAAGCAGTGATGCCGGCCGTATTGAGGACATGTCGTAAAATTTTGTAATCAAATTTCCGGGATATTGCACCGCTGATGCTTGTGAACCTGGCGATTTGGTTTTCACTAAATTGTTTTTGTGCAGGGTCGTCGCTGGCAGCCAAGTGTGTGAATATACTCTGGACATACAACCTGGTATTGGCTTTGATTTTTTCAATCAATACGTCAATATCCTTTTCTTCAAAGCCAAGCCGGTGCATTCCGGTATCTATTTTCAGGTGAAGTTTTACCGGTTTGTTGCGGGGGATGATGTTCCGCCGGATGGCTTTTTCAAGCATTTTGAGTACCCTGAAATTGTAAATCTCAGGTTCAAGGTTGTGGGCAATAATACCGTCAAAACTCTCCTCATCAGGGTTCATCACCATTATGGGAAGGGTGATGCCGGCTTTGCGCAATTCAATGCCCTCATCGGCATAAGCCACAGCAAGGTAATCAACCTTATGAAATTGCAGGGCATTGGCAATTTCAAAGCTTCCATTGCCATAGGAACTGGCTTTGACCATGGCCATCAATTTTGTTTCAGGCTTGATCTCCGATCGGTAGTAATTTAGGTTATTAACGAGGGCATTGAGGTTGATCTCAAATACTGTTTCATGGGCTTTTTGTTGCAGGGCCTTCCCAATGTGCTCAAACTCAAATACACGTGCACCTTTAAGTAAAATAGCTTCATTTTGGAAACCTGTAAACGAAAATGCCCGAAGGAAATCGTCAGTTGATTTATAAAATTTCTTTTCAATGTTGAATTGCTCAGCTTGTTTCGAAATGGCAGGGCCAATGCCTATCAGCCTTTTGATATCCTTTTGTTCAATCAAATCAGAAATTTTACCATAAAGATATACGTCACTTTTTCCACTTTGAAGGATGTCCGAGAGGATCAGGGTCTTGTTCTTTTGTTGGGTTTGCTGATTGAGGAAGTCAAGGGCAATAGCCAGTGAATTGATATCAGAATTATAACTGTCGTTGATTACTGTGCAATTATTGATGCCTTCTTTTAACTCCAGCCGCATGGCAATGGGGTTGAGGGCAAGCATCCTTTCGGCGATTATATTCTGACCGTATCCGAGGTAGAGCATCGTAGCCCAACAATGTATGGCATTTTCTATGGAAGCCTCATCAATAAAAGGGATGCTAATTGAAATTTGTTTTTCGCAATAAAGTGCCTCAATCACCGATTGGTCTTTTCCGGATTTGGTGATTGCTTTTATGCGCAAGTCAGCCTCTTGTTTTCTGCTCCATCTGAAAGGTTTTCTGCCATCAAGTATTTGCGACTTGATGATTACTTCCTGGATTTCGGCATGATCGGAACAATAAATCAAGGTTTCAACCTTTGTAAAAAGTTTTAGTTTCTCCCCGATTTTCTGAATCTTATTTATGAAGTTTTCATTGTGTGCTTCGCCGATATTGGTAAAAATACCGATGCCTGGCTGAATGATCTGTTGCAACCTGTTCATCTCTTCAGGCTCAGAAATACCTGTTTCAAAGATCGCAATTTCATAGTCCCTGTCCATTTGCCAAACTGACAGTGGAACACCAATTTGCGAATTGTAACTCTTCGGGCTTCTAATCACCCGTTGATCTACTGACAGCAGCTGGTACAACCACTCCTTCACGATAGTTTTGCCATTGCTGCCTGTAACGCCTATTACAGGAATGTTGAACTTTTCGCGGTAGGCAGTGGCAAGCAATTGCAATGCATCAAGTGTTTTATCAACGAGAATGAAATTAGCATCCGGGAAAATGGAAATATCTAAATCGGGGTTAGAAACCACAAAGTTTCTCAGGCCTTTTTGATAAAGTTCACCCACGTAGCGATGACCATCATTGCGTTTGCTTTTTAGTGCAAAAAACAGGGTGTTTTCCACTTTGAAAAGGCGACGGCTATCGATGAGAATGTCATTGATTAAAGCATCAGCTTTCATGCCCGACATAAGTTCACCTTTAACTATTTCGTTAATCTCTGAAATTCTGAACCTGTAATTGGACATGATTGGATGTTAGTTTGCTACTTGATGAAATGGCTGTCTGCTCCATTTCTGGCTAAACAACGTGGTTTCCGTTGTCATAGCGGGAACCCTCCTTTTTATTCGATTGAAGGGGATTGGCGTTCATCTCATCATAATCGGTACGGTTTCTAAAAATATCACATGCAAGGTAAATTGCTGCACGCATTGAGCTGGCGTCAGCTTCATCCTTGCCGGCTATATCAAAAGCAGTGCCGTGGGCAGGTGAAGTACGTATGATCGGTAAGCCGGCGGTATAATTCACGCCACTTTCGAAAGCCAAAGTTTTAAAGGGAACCATTCCCTGGTCATGATAAATTGCCAAAATGCCATCAAATTGCTTGTAGTTGGGTGTGCCAAAAAAACCATCGGCAGGGTAGGGGCCATACACCAGCATATTATCTTCCTGAGCTTTATTGATAACAGGTATAAGTATTTCCTGTTCTTCAGACCCCAACAATCCGTTGTCGCCGGCATGTGGGTTAAGTCCAAGCACAGCAATTTTTGGTTTTTGAATGGCAAAATCACGCCTGAGCGAATCGTGCATAATCTTTATTTTACGTGTAACCAAATCTTCATTTAGGGCAGCGGATACTTCCTTAATTGGTATATGGCCTGTAATTACCCCAATCTTCAGGTCGTTGCTAACCATCAGCATCAAATAATCGTTAACATCATACCTATCAGCAAAAAATTCGGTATGGCCCGGAAAGTTAAATTCTTTCGATTGGATATTTTTCTTGTTGATGGGGGCGGTAACGATGGCATCAATTTCACCATGATCCAGTGAACTGAGGGCTGCTTTGAGTGCCAGATGTGCCATTTCGCCGGCAATTGGGGTTAAGGTGCCCAGGTCTATCTTCACTTCCCTGTCGTAAATATTCACAATATTCGGACGCTTGGGATTTGCCGTGTCAACCCTTTTTATCAGGTTAAAATTGAAATCCTGAAGATTAAGTGTTTTCCTGTGGTAGGAAGCAACTTTTGAAATACCAAATACTACCGGGGTAATCAGGTCGATGATCTGGTTATCGATGAGCGATTTGATGATGATTTCGTATCCAATCCCATTGATGTCACCATGGGTAATTCCTATCCTCACTTGTGTGTCATCTTTTGCGCGGTTTATATCACTGGCCATACTGCTTATTTTTTTTGCAAAGATAAACGAATTCGATGGAAGAAAAGTGCTGGTGGTTGAAACATATTTTGGATGACAGATGACGGATGACAGATGACGGATGACAGATGACGGATGACAGAAGTTGAGTGAAGCGAAATCCCGCTATTGCGGGGACAGATGTTAGGAAGTGAAAAAATATTGTAGTGACAAAATCGAGTTCGAAGTTTTGTGAAGGGATGCAAGCCCCGAGGTACGAGGGGATGGCGGCCCTGTTTTTAAGATTTCACTCCAGGGTTAAGTCATCCATGTTTTGACACTTGAAAGTGCTCCGCACGTTCCAAGGTCAAGCCTCTGACTTTCAAGCGTTCTCCAGCTGGCGAACCTTGAAACGTCTATTAACAATGCGATAATTCTATATTACGGTAATAATTTCAATTCGTGAATTCGTAGTTTCAATTTGTGAATTCGTGGCTGGCTTTTTTTAGCCACTAATGCACGAATGATTATCGAATGCACTAATTCAATCTTGACTTTTAAAAATCATTATTTTTTATGGTCAGGTTGATTATAAAAATACCATCAAACTTCGAACGGCTATCAACGGAAAGAAAAGGTTGGATGGCGGGTAAATTCTGGTCCTGCTGGCACGAAGTTGGATACTAGTTTTCCTCACTGCACTGAAGACTGCCGGCTGCGATCTGCCAACTTACTTCGGTGAAAAGAATTTCCCTGAAACCTGGCTTCCATCAACCAGGATGCGAAAAATGTATATGCCAGCCGGTGAAGAATTGAGCGGAATGTTGATGTATGATTCCTGTGTGGAGGATTGGGAGATGCTTCTGCCCATCACATCAAACAGGCCTACATTTGCCACTTCCCTATTCTCGTTCGAAAAGAAAATATTCACTGATCCACCACCACTGCTCATCCTTAGGTTGTATCCCTCGTTGTTGAGTGGGACAAAATTAATGGCGATCGGGGTGGAATAACCCTGGCTGCCCAATTCGAGCCTGTAATAATTCACCTGGTTTGAAACCGGGGTTTCATCCAAAAAAACGTATGGGATGTCCGTGTCCGGTGATCCACAAATTCCGGCAATATCGCCAATGGCTTTAAAGGCTGCCCCGTCAATTGAACGTTCGATGATGATCCCATTACAGGTGCTGCCCCCATAAACCACCCAACTCAATCTCACTTGGTCGTCAATTACACTCCCAGTAAAATACCTCAGGATGGGATGCGGTGTTTGGGCCGATAGCGAAACTGTTAAGATTAACAGCGTTGCCAGGGTAAATACGGAAATTATTTTCTGCAGTTCAGAGAATTTCATCTCCATAGAAACGAATGAAAGCGGAAATTGTTTACGGAAAGTAAAAACGGATTCCTTACCTGGTTTTTATAAACTTAAAAGTTTCCGATAAATTAGCGTCGTAAACTACCTGTGCAACAAGCAATCCATAGTATGTTGAAGGCAAAGAAATTTGAACTTTGCTACCTTTTGCAGGGAGGCTGGCTGATGTATGGGTTAAAAGCCTTCCAAGTCCGTCGTACAGATTTATTGCTGGATTTATTGCTTTATTAGAATTATTTACAACCGTTAATAAATTACCCTCGCTAATATAAACGCTGATTCTTTTTTCCGCAATACTTATTTCATTTACCGAAACATGTGGATTGTTGCCCCGGATATCCAGCACTATCCCTTCAATCACCGTCAGGTTGTATGGGGCTGTAGCTGGGGGCATGGTGTACCAGCCGTTGGAGTTGCCACCCCATCCAAAATTGAAATGATAAAACTCATCGCTATTGTAGCCGTCCACAACCACATTGTGTCCCACGGTGTGTGGTGGGTCTATCAGGCCGAGTTGGGCAGGATTGCCTTCCTTGATGTTTTCGGCAAGGTCGCGATTGAGCAAGGTGTCGGACGAATAGACCAACCTGGATTCGGTAAACCCAAATCGCTGGAAAGCATCCCTCGCCTGTTCGATACCAAAGGTGCCGGAGATGGATGAAGTATAAACCTGTTTCAGGGCAGTTCCACAGGCAAAGGTCAGCGCAGCAATTTCATCATTTGAAAGTGGTTTGTTGCCCAGGTAATTTTCCTCGACAAGATCAAGGTAAGCGTTGAGTGTATCAAAACAAGGAAATCCGTATTCCTCCCAATCATCATCTATCCAATATTGGTTGCCTGCACCGTAGCTATGGTAATAGTCGTCACCTTCATCAAAGCGGGTATTGTTAATTTCGATTATGCAATTTAACACCTGCGACATTGCCGTAGCCGGACAACCTGCCAGGCAACGTTGATGTGTGTTTGGGTCTATCGGGCACATACTGTTGTAGGGTGATCCCTGTGTCCAATTTGTGAAAAGCCAGCCACCGGTGGGCGTGGTTCCTTCGGGAGGCCACTGCTCTAATCGATAATCTTTAAAAGTTGCATTACGATAACTGTCCCATTCGTCAATACATTTTTGTTTGTAAGCGAACGACTGATTCGGATAATCGAGTTTGCTTCGAAGGTCAACTTTCATCAGTGTAAGAAAAATTTGTTCCTCTTCACCGCCGGTTATCCAAGGGCTTTCGAATGAGTAAGCCAAAACTGGCCTGAGTTGTTCGCTTGGGGAAATAATTAAAAACCCCGGAGGTTCAAGGTTTATAATCCAGGCAAGGCAGCTTTTTTTATCATAAAACCTTTCAATAGATAGGATTTCAGCAGGGTTAGTCCGGGTATTTAAAAATGTTTCTGCAACAGTCAGTGCATCTTGTTTTTGGATTTCCTGAGCTTGAGCTGAGGAGAATGTCATTACATAAAAAGCAAAGGCCAAAAGCGTTAGTTTTTTCATTTGAGCGTTTTTTGTAGGTTAAATTCAAAAAAGTGACAAATTATCGCTGCCCAAATATAAATGAAAAAGCGATATGACTTGAACAAAAAAGCCACGAATGCGCGAATGAAGCTTACATTTGTGTGATATTGTTATTCATTTAAACTCTGACAGGGCAGTGGAGCATGCTCCACTGCCACTGCTGCTTGTTATTATTATTTTATAAAAACATTTTTCGTTACTATCTCATTTCCACTTTGAACAGTAACTAAATGTATTCCTGTTTTCAAATTTACCTGAATAGTTGCAAGGCCGCTTCCGCTGATGTTTTCCTTTAATACTATTCTTCCCATCACATCCGAAATTGTCACATTTCCTTTATCACTGCCTGTAATAGTGATTTGCTTATTGGACGCGTAGATCTGTATTTTGTAATGTTGCGAACTCTCACCTATGGCCGTGGCATCCTTAAAATGCAGGTAAAACCGCCCTGTCCCGCTTTTGCTTATTTCAGCATGGTAGCTGTCTCGTTGCAAGTCTGTGAAAACATTTTCCTCCCAGTCTTCCAACAGGATGTTGTAATTGTTGAGTTTTTCCTGTACAGCCGAAAACTCAAATACTGCTGCTTCAGATATATCCACACCAACAGGGATTATCTGTTCTTCGATATTCTGGAAATTCAATGCCTGCAAGGCGAAGTCATGACCATTGTCTTCAACCAGGCGTGTATAAAGTGCTATTTCCGGATTTCCTTTGATCTTGGCAGCATCGTAGGATGGATCGAGGCCGGGGGTCATATTTTCGTTAAAAGCGATGCTTGTGTAATTTACCAGATTTGCATTTTGAATTTTTATTTCAAGCGAGGGCCAGGTTTCTTTTTGATCTTTGTAAAAAGCTGCGCCTGTGTGAGATTGCATGTTTTCATTGAATAGCAGGTTTCCGCCCGGGGAATTTACCTTTACCATAAAAGCCTGTCCCGGGGCAATATAATCCTGGTTAATGACAGTATTCCCTACTGATATTGGGACGTTACTAATAACTTTGTAATCCTGGTTTGAACCATCATAACCACTAGCCTCGTCCCAAATATAGAGAGCCTCAAAGCTGTCATCAAGTAGAGCTGCATTTGCGGTGAGGAAGTTGTTGCTGGCATGTGCAACTGATGTGGCATTTAAAAAGCTTGTAAATGGATTGCCCACGAGATTGTTGCCCGTTCCTTCATCTACAGTGTAGGTGGCCGTGTAAGTAATATCTCCGGTTCTCACCTCACCTGTGAAAGATAGTGGTCCGGCTGAAGATCTTGTCAAAAGATAGCCCCGGGCATCTACAAAGCTTTCATCTCCAAATGCAACAGGACTTCCTGTTGATCCAAATTTTATCCAGTAGTTGTATAATTCGTCATACCTGTAAAACTGATAATCAGGCGTGCTTGTAATTAAGTTGTCGTCTAACCATGTTGTGCTTATTTCCTGTGACGAAACCGGGGAACTTACGTAGTGCCATTTGTCGGCCTTGGCGATCACATCCACGTAACGCTGGAAGGTGATGTCGCCAATAGCTGCTCTGCCAATAATCAATGATCCGGTGCCGGATGCTCCCATGCCGGATGAGGCTACTGAAAAAGTTCCATAGGTAAGTAAACTTTCGTTGATGCTTAAGCTCTCACCAGCGGAGAGATTCATTGATACGCCTGTGCCTATAAAAAGATTTTGAAGAGTAGTTTGCCCTGTTGGGATAATGGGATTATTGCCACCCCAGTTGAATATCCCCACATTCGATGTGGATGTAGGTACATTTCCACGGCTCCAGTTGCTGCCAGTATTCCAGTTGGTATTATTTACATCCATCCAAATATTAAACGCTGATGATGAAACCCAGTCAGTAGCTGGATCCATAGATGTTAATGTTCCATCATAATTACCAGTAAAATCCTGCAGGGTAGTTCCTGCCGTATTATCAAAAGTATAATATGTTACCAGGCCACCTTCATTGCCGGTGAGGGTCGTGTACATCAATTCCCGGATTTCGTCCGCTGTCTTTACAGTGTTCCAAACCTGAACGTCGTCAATTTGAGCTTCTAGATGATATTCGCTTCCGCTGTATTTTGTGTGTCGTTTTCCAATTGCAATTCTTGGATTATTGTTAAAAGTGTAAACAGCATCCTCATCATGTGTGAGGATTATAACTCCATTTCTATACAATTTATAATCGTTATCCGCATAGGTAGCAGCAATATGTATCCACTCCGTGCTAGTTTCGTTTATATTTGACCATGATGTTCTATTCCAAAAACCACTTCCAAATCCCCATCCTTCACCGGTTTCATTATAAACGATTGCGTCAAATTCGTTAGTCACATCATTATTTTCAATGGAAACTACTGCTCCTCCGCCTTGCGTAGTATTATCCAATTTAACCCAAGCACAAATTGTTTTTGTAGAAATAGTGGCAATTGTTGATGATGTAACAAAATCATCCGATCCATCAAAATCCAGACATTTTTTTGGGCCAAAGAATGCAGACGAAGTTGTCCATTCAGTGCCGGCCATATTGGTGAGTGTGCCATGGTTCGATCCTTTTGAATCGTTCAATGTTGTACCTGAAGTTTCATTAGAACTGAAATATACAGCAAGATCAGTTTCAGAGGCAGGGTTGGACAATTCAGTAAACATGTTTTTTCTTAATTCAGTCTGGGTCCGTACATCATTCCAAATTCTCACCTCATCTATCTTGCCGTTAAAATATACTGTTGAACCAAAAGTTCCTCTGGCAACAGTATAAAAATCAGAACCTGATGCCAGGTTTGGGCATGAAGATGATGAACCTACTTCAACCCCGTTAACATAAAGCGTACTGTTGCCACCGCTAAATACGGCCGCAACATGATACCATAGGCCTGTTTCCAGCACATACCCGCTGTTGAACTAAACCCTTACGGGAGGCTAAGTTAGAAAAAATGCTTAAGCTTGGTGTATCAAATTTTAAAAATTAAGTA
>Ga0075120_10001518_pt1 | contig 17990 bp, 16 predicted proteins | sample AntAceMetag02UKL_FD_69792 | JGI IMG/M metagenome (GOLD analysis project Ga0075120, IMG submission 69792) | Saline lake microbial communities from Ace Lake, Antarctica - Antarctic Ace Lake Metagenome 02UKL | ecosystem: Environmental > Aquatic > Non-marine Saline and Alkaline > Saline | place... | reverse complement strand
TCCCGGTCGTTTTTCAGACGGTCAACTACGGACCCTTCAGCGTCGTCTGAAGGTATGGCGTGCTTTTGAAGGTCATCACAAGGAAGTGTTCTTTGACCAGACGTATCGTCCAGGTGAACGTTGAACAATCGTATCTTATTGATTAGCAACAAGTGGGTGATACTGGAGTCGAACCAGTGACCTTTGGCATGTTGAGGACAAGGGCATGAAGCATGTTTATATCAAACCAGGATCCCCACAACTTAATGGAAAATTCGAGCGGTCTCACCGTACTGATAAAGATGAGTTTTACCAGCTTTTGACTTATACAGACGATATCGATCTAAACCAGAAGCTGAAGGAATGGGAAACGTTTTACAACTTGAATCGACCACATGGAGCTTTTGAAGGAAAAACGCCTTATGAGGTGTTGAAATACAAACTAACTGAAGTACCTTAACTGTCCAACAGGGTATGGAGTATCACACTTGCTAATTCCAATTGATTTTTTATTATCTCTTCTACCATTGCAGAGGCAATTGATATCGCAGGGAAAAATCCCAAGTCTCAAGTGCGCTATCTTCGCCTGAATGACTCAAATCAATATGACCACCTAAACGAATGCTGATGTTTCGGATAGGTTGGGATTCTATTCGGATCTTCATGTACCGGTTAGTTTTGACATCACCACTGGGAAAAGATGTCTTAATATAACTGCTGTAGCCGGTATAAGGATGATTCGACAATGGATTATCACCCCATCGTATTTGACCGGTTTTTAGTTCTAATAACACCGGCATTGAGAACACGAATCTAATACCTAAAGCAATGTCATCAGCATCGTTACCCGCAAGATGTCCAATCAATTCTCCTCGACTGATCAGGTTCGCAAAACCGTAAGAATGCTGCATGGTGTAAGTACCAATCCTGACATTGTATCCAAATACTGTAAGTCCGACCGGACTACGCACCGGCGTCCAAGCAAATCGACTGAAAAAACCAAGGGCGTCGGCAACTCCTTCTTCGCGGTCCTTAACATCAATCTGAAATTCATCTACTGCAAATGAACCCGACAACCTTAGTGAAGGCAGCAACAAATAATCCATGTTTAAGAATAAAATATTATTGGAATGATTACCCGTCTCATCATTTTCACGATTGTTCTGCTCAATTTCAAGATGTACTGATAGTGGATTCAGGAAAGCCCAGTCCAACATTCGATCAGGCCCGGCTATTACCGATACTTCTCCTAAACTCAGGATCAGGTTATGTCCATTCTTGTACTCCAATGCACGACCAGCGAGGTAACGATTTAAGTTGACACCATCTGAATATATCGCTTCAAGAAAACCGTAAAACCAACGATAGGTCATCCGTTTGTAGTTCACCTGGATCATTACTCTTTCCCAGGCAGGTGAATTTCCGGCGAGAAGAAGATTATTTTCTGCCATCGGTCCCCAAATTTCACGGCTGCGACCGTATTCCACAGTTGCCCACTCATTCCGATAACCAATTACCGATTGGTCAATCTCACCGGTAGTCAAACCGGCACGGGAAATTTCCTGGGCCATCCCAGTATAATGTGACAAACTGGCAGCTTCATTGGTAGAGCGAACAAGCAAACGAGCGTACCAATTATTACGAAAATGCGCTGTCGTCCACAAATGTGTCTGCATCGCTGTATAATTAGAGTCAGATTCTTTGCCGGTTTGACCGGCAACCCCGATACCAGGGACAATCATTACGCTGATACCGTCTTGAGATTTATTTCGAAGTTTCCTTACTGATTTGGAATAATTATTCAGATGGCGATACACCCATTGAAATGCTTCTGGCTGTAAACCATCAGTAGTATCGGTGTCCGATGACACACAAACGAGTGGGTGAAAGGTTGAATTGTCTGCCCACATTAATCCTGCATCAATAAGGATATTGGTATTTCTTGAGTAATCATAATCCTGGGGGAAAGTTTGAGCCGATAAAGGAGCGACTGTCTGAAGAACGAGGAGTAGAATGATCGATATTCTCATCATCATACCAAGCTAAGAAGTTTCTCTCGTACTTGTCGAAGAGTGTCCATCTTTTTACAGTAAGTAAACCTTACCTGGTTTTTGCCTTTGGAACCGTTAGCGTAAAAAGATGTTCCCGGGACTGTTGCTACACCAGTTTTCTCAATAAGTTTTCTGCTGAACGTGAAATCATCGTATGCGGATAACTGCTCCATAAGATCATCGATATCAACCATGATATAGTAAGCTCCCCTGGGCAGGAAAGGTTTGAATCCAACTTCCTTCAAAGTATGGAATAAAAACTCCCGTGCAGCATAGTAACCCGATGCCAATTGTTCATAATAACTTTCAGGCATTGCGAGGGCTGTAAGACCTGCATGTTGAAAAGGTGTCGGTCCTCCAACGGTTAGAAAGTCATGCACCTTGCGAATTCGCTGGGTAATCCTTTCGGAAGCTATTGCCCAACCGATCCGCCAACCCGTTACCGAATAAGTTTTTGTAAGTCCGTTAATAGTTATGGTTCGATCTTCCATGCCGTGAAGCGATCCTAGGGAGACATGTTTAGCATCATCATACAGGATATGCTCATAAATCTCATCGGTGATTGCATAACAGTCATGCTTCATACATAATTCTGCTATCTCCTCCAGTTCATGCTTAGTGAAGACTTTACCGGTCGGATTATTGGGAGTATTTATTATAATAGCTTTTGTCTTGTCGTTAAAAGCAGCAGCTAATTCATCCTTGTCGTAATTCCAATCAGGAGGGTAAAGGGTTACATAACGAGGAGTAGCACCGGATAAAATCGAATCCGGTCCATAATTCTCATAATACGGTTCGAATATAATTATCTCATCACTCGGATTTATTAATGCCATCAGGGTGGACATCATCGCTTCGGTAGCTCCACATGTTACCGTAATATCAGTAGCTGGATCACAAGTGATTTTATTATAATCTTGAACTTTCTTTGCGATTGCCTCTCTGAATTCCGGCTCACCGAAAGTTACAGGGTACTGGTTGAAACCGTTCCTGATAGCATCAATGGCTGCCTTCTTGATCTCTTCGGGAGCATCAAAGTCGGGAAAACCCTGAGACAAATTCAATCCCCCGACATCATCGCAAATTCTCGTCATCTCCCGGATAACAGATTCTGTAAAACTTTCAGTTTTGTATGACAGGTCTTTCATTACAATTCGTTTCTTCTCATTTGATGAAGAATTTCTTCACCGTATCAATGACATACTCGACTTCATCATCGGACATTTCAACATTCAATGGCAGCGATATCACCTCGTTGGAGATTGCTTCGGTTACAGGAAAGCCTTTATCCTCCAAACCTAAAGCTTCGTGGTGATAAAATGGTTTGCGCCAGTGAACTAAGGTTTCTACACCATTCTCTGTCAGGAAATCGAACATTTCTTCACGTTGCCTTGTCCTGACAACATAGTTCTGATAAATATGGTGAACATCAGGATTATCGCAAATTGGTAATGATAAATCTCCAACATTTGCAAGTCCAGCGTGATACATCCCTGCAATTTGACGACGTCTGATTATCCAATCCGGCAGATGTTTTAGCTTCACATCCAGGAAAGCCGCCTGGAGGTTATCAAGCAGGCAGGTGTAGCCATGCCCGCAATATTCACCACTTTCGCGATCTTCACCATTATATCTTAAGCGCGATGCCAATAATGCCACATCCTTATCATTCGTGGTGATCGCGCCTCCATCGCCGTATCCGCCCAAAATCTTAAACGGGTAAAAACTCCAGCAACCGGTCAATCCCCAGGATCCAGCTCTCTTGCCTTTGAACATCCCTCCCAGAGTCTGGCAGGCGTCTTCAATTACCATCAGGTTATGTCGCTCAGCAATATCCATCACACATTCCATATCACAGATCAAACCGTTCAGATGTACCGGCATAATTCCCCTGGTTTTGTCGGTGATCACATCTTCGATTTGATCTAAATCAATGTTGGAGTCATCCGCAACATCAACCAGGACCGGTGTAGCTCCGGCATTCACTATTGCAGAAACTGAAGCGACAAAGGTGTGTGCAGGAACAATAACCTCATCTCCAGGACCTAAACCCGCACAAATTACAGAAAGATGCAAAGCATCATAACCGCTGTTTACACCGACGGCATATTTTGTCCCAACAAATTCTGCCAGATTATTCTCGAAACTGTTCAACTGACCACGAAGAATCAGATCACCTTTTGACATGACCTCAAAATAGGCGTTATCGATCTCATCCTTAATCAGGTTGTAGTTTTTTACCGGGTCAACAAATTTTACTTTATAACTCACAATTACATCCTTATTGCTGTAACTAATTCTTAATCAAACTTTTAACTGCACTGATAATACTTCCCTCATCAGGATAGTAACTTTTCTCAAGGTCCGCGCTTGCCGGTGCAGGAATATCCGGGAGGGTTACCCTGACCGCCGGTTGTTTCAGGTGGTCAAAGATATTTTCATTAACCAATGCTATGATTTCAGCAGCAAATCCTCCGGTTTTCCAACTACCATCAGCAATAACCAACCTGCCGGTTTTTTTTACAGAATTGAATATTATTTCAGTGTCGAGGGGCTTGACAGTACGCAAGTCGATCATCTCCACATCTATTCCCTCTTTTTCCAGGGAGTTTGCAGCTTTGTGAGCGATATGAGCCATGTATGAAACAGCCACGAGAGTCACATCATTCCCCGGTTTGCGTATAATACCCTCACCAATGGGAACAGAATACAACTCCTCCGGTACCTCGTCTTCTACACCATATAACCAGCGATCATCAATGAACACTACCGGATTATTATCCTGTATAGCGGCTACCATTAGTCCTTTTGCATCATAGGGAGTGGCAGGCATAACCACTTTCAGACCGGGAATATGGCTGAATAAGGCGTGAAAAGCTTGAGAATGTTGAGCTGCTTGCTCACCACCCCGGTTAACAACGCCCCATATAACCACCGGCACGCTGGAGGTTCCTCCAGACATATAATGCCAGTTAGCAGCTTGATTGATGATCGGATCAAAAGCGTAGAGCATGAAATCCATTCTTGGATGCATAACAACCGGTCTCATGCCAGCGATAGCAGCTCCAACCGCCGCTCCTGTAACACCGTTCTCGGAAACAGGAGTATCTATGACCCGTTCTGCCCCAAACCTTTTAATTAGACCATCAGCAGTTTTTCCGACATACCAGGGACTTTTAACACCCTGCCCTATCAGAAATACCGATTCATCGCTCTCCATCATTTGATGAAAAGCTTCATTTATTGCCAAACTATACTGTAGCTTTCTATTTGCTGAAGACATATTTTTCTAACTCGCTTTTTGGTGGTAATTGACTATCATTTGTGAAGACGTAGGCTTCATTGATTTCCTGCTGAATTTCTCGTTCGATCAAATCTAACTCTTCTACATCTGCTACGCCGTTCTCTAAAAGATACTTTTTTAGTCTTTCAATAGGATCTTTTTGACGCCAGTCTTCAACTTCTGCAGCGGGTCTGATGTCAGTGTGTGTGCCCTGGATATTATCGTCAGGACCGACATGTCCCCGCATTCGATAGGTCAATGTTTCGATAAAAACAGGTCCGTTGTTGTTTCTACATTGCTCCACAGCTTTTTCTGCGGCTTCATAAACTTCCAGCACATCGTTGCCATCTACTCTGAAACTTGTTATTCCAAACGGTTCGGCAATTTTATAAATCTCATCATTGGGTCGAATTTCACTTATGTGAAGATGAGTCGAATACAGGTTGTTTTCACACACGAATATTACAGGCAGCTTTCTGAGTGCTGCTAAGTTTAGAGATTCATAAAGCACACCTTCACCAACGGCACCATCGCCGAAGAAGCTGACAGCTACAGTACCATCCTTTCTTATTGATGAAGCCATACCTGCGCCTACAGCTAACGAAATTGTACCTGCAACAATCGGTGCAGCACCAAGAAATCCTTTATCGGGAGCGTACAAATGCATTGATCCGCCTCTTCCCTTAGAACATCCGGTAGATTTCCCGTGAATCTCTGCAATCATTTCCTTCACACTGCCACCTTTGACAAGATAATGACCGTGGGAACGATGAGTACCGAAAGCAGAATCCTTTTCGTTTAATACCGCTCCTATGCCTGCAGCGACTGCTTCCTGACCTGAATACAGGTGTACAGGACATTTAACATCCCCACTCAGTATAGGTTCAACAAGACTTTCTTCGCTCAACCTCACCAGAATCATATCTGCGTAGAGTTTTTTTAACACTTCTTCTGAATACATATATTCCTATCCGTTATTTTCTTTTTGCTAATGATTTTTAAAATTAAATATTCAACTTATGAGAATATGTACAATTCTTCATCTAAAACGGTGTAATTTAATCAAGGATTATACTTTAATGCTACTGTTTGTGAATTAACCCAGCTGGCGGAGAGAAAAAACAACTTTAAAAGCTAATCGATTAACAGGCGATATCTTTAGAATCATTTTGTCAATAGTGCGAAGCATCCAATATAATACTTTAAAGCCGGGCAACTTCCTGAATGGGTAACTCACCAACACTAACAAATCGAAGTACAGAACACTGGTTACTTTGAAGTATTTCCGGGCTAAAATAATATCCTTGAACTTCAATATATGATCATAATGAAACTGTTGACGTTTTCCAGCCTTTATGTACTTTCGACGGTTCATGTTAAGGACAGGATTATGTCCCAGTGTGTCGATTATGACAATGAATCCATCATTTTTTAATACCCTTGACAGCTCAGCGTAAGTCCGGTCGAGGTCCAGGTAAGAAAGAGAACTGTAACTCAGGATTATATCGAAAGATTTATCCTGAAAATCCAGGTTCTCCGCGTCCATTGCCTGGAAATTTGTCCTGTCGGAAACTTTCCAATAGTCAGCTCGAGCATTTGCAATTTCTATGGATTTATCCGAAATATCAATTCCTTCAACCCGGGCGCCCCGGAGTGCAGGCAAGATTGAGAATTCACCTTTACCACAGCAATAATCGAGTATTTTCTTTCCAGCGATATCGTTCAGAAACTTTTTATTGATATACCGGTAGGGAGCAGATAGAATTTGATTATCCTTACCAATACCATAATTCCACTTGTCTGGATTATTCTCTGTGAAGAATGAATTGGAGGATTTATTGTAATAATCTTTTTCAAACTCTTTCCGACTTTCCGGCATAATATATTATCTTTCTTTATTGAACCTTTGAAACCACTGCCAAAATAGTTTTACAAATTATAATAATGTCTATAACGATGTTATTATTATGAACATATTTGAGCTGCAATCTAAGTTTCTCCGGGCGTATATAGATCGCATATGCCTCATCGGCATCAGGGTACTCATCCTTATGAAGATCAAGTATTTCATCTTCATTAGGAAACTGCAAAGATGACCAGTCCGTGATCCCGGGACGCACGGTGAGGATCGCTTTCTCCTCTTCGGTATATTGATCAACAAATTTCTGAACTTCCGGGCGCGGACCGACAAAGCTCATCTCCCCGATGAGGACATTGATGATTTGTGGTAATTCGTCTATTTTGAACCGTCGCATAAAACTGCCGACATTGGTAATCCTCGGATCATCACCAGAGGTCGAGGAAGGACCAATTTTCTCAGCTTTCTCCACCATACTTCGAAACTTGTATATCCGGAACTGTTTACCATATAGTCCAATCCTCTGTCCTCTGTAAAAAACCGGCCCTTTTGAATCAAGCTTGATCCTGATCGCAAAGATCATAAGTATCGGAGAAATGATAACAAGACCAATCAACGACACAACAAAATCAAACAAACGTTTTATAATCACTTTAATCATTATGAAGTTGGAGATATTTTGTCTTTCTTAAACAGCTTATACAAGGCATAAAAAGATCCGAGCCCATATATGAAATGCAAATTAAAAAATGCTAAAGGTAGTGAGATTACAAAGCGAAAATCCTTCTTGACTACTGCTACTTTAAAGCTGTAATACAATGTTATCAAGATATAAATAGCTGCTAAAATCAATAAAATGTATAAAAATATTGCCCTTATAATAGACAAACCTACCAAAATAAAAATTGACGTTGTGAACAGAAGCGGAATCATGTGTCTTAATTTCAACGGTTTCTTAGTGTACTTTATTGGCAGGATGCTCCAGATCCCATTACGAAAGTTGTGTTTGGTAAAAGAAATCAAATCTGAACGAGAATAGTAATCGGTAACGATAGAAGGAACGAGAAGTATTTTGCCACCAGCTTTCTGCAATCGAATATTGAAATCAATATCTTGAGAACTAATGAGATTCTCATTAAAATATCCGATTTTGTCGAATACCTCTCTTCTATAACATCCTCCAAAAACTGTATCCACCCATTGGGGTTCATCGGAGCCTGTCCTAAAGGTTGAATTACCAACACCAAATGGATGTGAAATAGCAAGCGCGATTGTGTTTCCAGTAAGCGTATTGGTTCTACTGATCGTCCGCATGGAACCACCTACATTATCAGCGTTGTACTCATGTAAAAAATGGATACTTTGTGATATGTAATCTTTAGCGTAAGAAGAATGTGCTCCCATAATCATAATTATATTACCTCGTGCATTCTTAACGCCAAGATTAAATGCAATGGGTGTATAACGATCAGGATTGTCGATTAAACGTATTATACTGCTATGAGTTATGATATATTTATTTATAATTTTGCGAGTGTTATCTTCACTCATTCCGTCAACGACAAGTATCTCTAATTTGTCATTTGGGTAATCGTTTGCGAAAATCGAGTCCAAACAACCTGCTATTCGCTGCTCTTCGTTAAAACAAGGAATAATAACGGATACAAAATCCGATCTACTCATTACTAGTGTCCCCAAAGGAATTGTAATTAAATGTAGCGTTGATCAGAATAGAACCCTACAATACTATTTACTACAAAAATAGCTTGATCATCTGATAATTCGGGATATATTGGCAAAGCCAAAGTTTCATTTGCAGCGGCTTCACTTTCGGGGAATTCATCCTTTTGATTCAAGTATGCGAAACACTCTTGTGAATGGAAAGGAACTGGATAATATACTTCTGTTCCTATCTTCTTTTCTTTAAGATACGCTTGTAAATCATTACGTTTCTCAGCCCGAATCACAAATTGGTTATATATATGTCGGTTAGCAACTTCCACAGGAAGAGATATTACTCCGTTGTCAATTAATCCTTTCTCTTCAATTAGTTGACGATACCGGTCTGCGTTATGCTTGCGAACATCAGACCATGAATCTAAATGTGGGAGTTTTGCCAGCACTACTGCCGCATGTAGTGTATCTAAACGGAAATTGCCACCGATAAATTTGTGATAATACTTAGGTTTAGAACCATGATTACGGAATATCATCAGCATTTCACTTCGTTTGGGATCATTAGTTACCACAATCCCACCGTCACCTGAAGTGCCTAAATTTTTTGATGGAAAAAAACTGAAACAACCATAATGACCAATAGAGCCGGCACGTCTACCTTTATATTCAGCTCCGATTGCCTGAGCACCGTCTTCAATCACTGTCAGGTTATACTCTTCTGCAATCTCCATAATCGGGTCCATATCGGCTACCTGGCCATAAAGATGTACTGGAATAATTGCTTTCGTATCGGAAGTAATTTTAGAACGAATTTGATCCGGGTCTATGTTGTAACTAATCGGATCAATATCAACAAAGACAGGTTTTGCGCCAGTTCGTGCTACAGATCCAGCTGTGGCAAAGAAAGAAAAATCGGTTGTAATAACTTCATCACCAGCGCCAATGCCTTCTACCATTAGTGCGATTAGAAGAGCATCTGTTCCAGACGAAACTCCCACTGCATCACTAGTATTACAGTAATTGGAGATTGCCTTTTCACACTGTTTCACTTGTGGCCCATTGATAAAATATTGTGATTCGAATACCTCAGCGACCGCAGAATCAATGTCTGTTTTGATTGAATTATATTGTGCTTTAAGGTCTAACAATGGAACTATCATCTTTATATCTCTTCCAACAATAAATTTGTTAAGTCAACTCTGGTTTCGAAAACAACTTTCCGCTCATGTAGGATGAACTAAACTATCATAATATACTTTACCTTCTCGCATAGATTCTGGCAAAGATTCCTCTTCGTCCAGATCAAGACATTTTAGAACGTTTGGTTTAAGTTCTTTATAACGCAATCCACTTTCAGGGCAAGTATAGATACCTTCTTCATCAGGATTCTTTAACGGTAAGCCATGACGACTAATCCAACCTATCCGCCGGGCTGGTACTCCAATCATCATAGCATAATCAGGGACATCCTTAGCCACAACTGCGCCAGCCCCGACGAAGGCATAGCGTCCAATTGTGATTCCGCAGACGATAGTCGCATTAGCTCCAATTGACGCGCCCCTTTTTAGCAAAGTTTTTTCATAGAGGGAATGACGAACGACCTGAGAGCGAGGATTAGTAACGTTAGTCAAAACGCAGGAAGGACCGAGAAAAACATCGTCTTCTATTTTTACACCTGTATAGATTGACACATTGTTCTGAACTTTGACATTATTGCCAATAACTGTATTCGCGTCAATGTTGACATTCTGACCGAAGATACAACGTTCGCCAATTTTCGCCCCTTTCATTACATGCGAGAAATGCCATATTTTTGTCCCGGCACCAATATCACACGGTTCATCAACGACTGCAGTTTCGTGGACGAAATATGCTTTCTCCTCAATTTCTTCTTTGGTTTCATTATCGTAGCTATTTCCATCCATTGATTTCTGGCATTCGTTAAGAATCTTGAGAACTCTCAGCCCTTCATCGCCATCAGTCAAAGGACGCGTACGGTTTTCAATACAGGAAATAAAATGTTCACATTCGCTTCGTAACGGTTCTGCAACTGGTAATTCTACAACTTCTGATTCAGCTTTGATTGCCGTTGGGATTCTATTCTTCCATTCCACCTTATGAGGATATATTTTCAGTTTTTCGCTAATTGTATCGTCAAAAACTGCCATTTTATCTGAGCCTATCACGACAAGTCGTTGTTCTTTAAAAGGATGCAACCAGCTTACATGGATATGAGCTTGAACTCCACTGGGAAAGAGAAATTGACTCATTGTCACATCAGCGATATCTTTATTTAGATATGCCCCACCAGTGCAAGTGATTTCGCACGGTTCCTCATTGAGCAGTCCAAGAATTACTGAAATATCATGCGGAGCAAAGCTCCATAAGATATTCTCTTCCGTTCTAATTTTACCGATACTCAAACGATTGGAATAGATGTATTGAATTCTCCCAAGCGTTCCTTCATTAATTAGCTCTTTCAACTTAATTATCGCCGGGTGATAATGTAATATGTGTCCTACCATTAATATCTGTTGTTTGCGAGCCGCAATTAACATTAATTCCTTACCTTCAGCGACATTTAAGGCTAAAGGCTTTTCAACAAAAACATCTTTACCAGCTTCGAGAGCTTGTTTAGTCATTTTCAAATGTGTTATGGCAGGCGTAGCTATTACGATCGCTTGAATAGAATCATCATCGAGCACTGCCTGATAATCTTGCCTAAATTCAATTCCGGGATACTTTTCGCTAATCGTTACTTGACGAGACGAATTAGAATCGCATATCACCTTTAAATTACCCATCTCATAGAAGTTCCGGACCAGATTCTTGCCCCAGTATCCCATGCCAACGACTGCGACACGAATGTTCATACTATATTTCCTTTTAGTTTTTGGTTTTCACGGTACGTATTCAAGGTTTTTAGATAACTTCTAAAGTTTATTTTAAGTTGTCAAAGGTTCCTTAAGAACTGTTTCATAGAGATCCACAACATTTGGTGCAAAACTTCGATGATCCAATTCTGAGATTGCCTTTTGTCGTGCGTTTTCGCTCATTAACTTTATTTTCTTAGGATTTTGAGCCAAGTTGCACAGTGCTCGACTCAGGGTTGAAACATCCTTAGGAGGTAAAAGATAACCTGTGACACCATCGTCTACAAGTTCTGGTACTCCACCAACATTGCTACCGATAATTGCCTTGCCTGAAGCTAATGCTTCATGTCCGATGTTGGGTAGTCCTTCCCTCAAACTAGGAAGAACTATAACATCCGATGCTCGCATCCGATTATCGGTTCGATTACAGCACGTCGTTTTCGCCATCGTTTCTGACTGCGGGTCAGACGTTTTCCACCTCTACCGACAATATTAATTTGTGTATTGCCTTCGTAACCGTGACCTCGGTATCCCAGGTCAACATAAGCATCTTTTGCAATCCAACCTGTCAAAGCTTCCATCTGTTTCAATGATGCTTCCAGTGTATGACCATCGTAGGGATTACCATGAAAAGCCGTTGCCTCAATCACCCAACTGTCGCGACTGGTAGTCAATATCCCTACTTTACAGCCAAACTCATATTTCTTAGGTACCTTACCTTTTGCGATACATTCAACATCTTGTTCATGAATACTGTAAAGCTTGTTCTTGTCTTTACGTTGTTGTGTTATAAGCCAATCTGCCAGGGAAAGAAGCCTTAACAGTTCTAAGTCCGGATCTTCACCAAACTTGCGGCGGATGTCACGCATCACACGTCCCAACATAGTCTTCAACTTCTTCATCTGCTTCCTGGCACGTTTCATCTGGCTGGTATGGGTGTAACCACCTTGTTTTCTTAAGGCTCTTTTGCTGACACGGACACGCAATGGAATCCCGGATATCTTTGACTGGGAAACCAAATGTTCAAGCATACGGTGATACAAACGGGCATCAGTCGAAAAACATATTGCCTTCTCTTGAACTGTAGTGTCTATATTCACCTTGGCAAGATGGCGTTTGGTCAATGTGCCGGAACACTTCGCTGACATAAGTGTCTGCTTTAAAAGGAACTCCATCCCATCGTTACCAATCCGTTTGCGCCAGCGTACAAGGCTGCTCGGGTCAAGTGGGAAACTGTGCTGGAAATATTCATAACCACAAAAATACTGCCAACAGGGATTATCAAGCCACATCTCTATAACCATCCGTCGCTCAAATCATAAATACGACTCAAGTAGGTCAAGCCAGCCATCAAACGGATCGGAAGACCTGGACGACCTCGCTTCTCTGAATACAAAGAACCAAAACGATCTTCAAATGTTGTCCAGTCAATCGTGTCTGCCAAAACAACCAAAGGACGGGACATATTTAAAATTTGATCCAAACGGGAACGAAACAAATCAGGATCAGTTACCTTCACATTTGCATGCATAAATCACCAGCTTTTCTATCATTATTAGCGTTTTACTGGCAATATAAGTACCATAATACTCTCTGTAAATACTTGTTACTCAACTCGTTGGAGCCTTTTTCAGAGACGCCTAGAATACTAAGATTTTAGAGCTTGGTCTTCTTCTGTCTCGTTCTCTACATAATCGTAATATTGTCGATTGTAGTAATATCCGCTATAATATGAATATGGTTTATAATAATGATAGGAATAATAATACATACGATTAAATCGGAATTCTATCTGATTGATGATGAAACCTAAAATGTTATTATCCAAGGTGTTGAGTGATTCCAAAGCATGATCCAAAGCTTTTTTTCTAGTGGATTCCACTTTTGCGATCATTATGATACCATCAGTCGTATCCGCTAAAATTCTCGAATCTGAACACACTAATACCGGTGGAGTATCAATTAAAATGATATCATATTGAGTTCTAAAAGTTTCTATCAAATCTCTCATCTTTTGTGACGCTAACAATTCTGCTGGATTTGTTGAAGAACTACCTGAAGTAATTAGGGACAGGTTGTTAATCCCAGAATCTCTAATAATATCTTTCAATTCCACTTCATCATACATGTAATTTGTCAATCCTGGTTTTCTTTCAATGTTGAAGTATTTGTGTATAACGCTCTTACGCAAATCACAATCTATTATAAGAATTCGATGCCCTCCCTGTGCGAAGGAAATCGCCAGATTAGATGTTGTTAATGACTTTCCCTCAGACATAGATGGGCTTGATATTACAAATGTATTTAATGACTTATCTTTTGCTAAGAATTGGATTGCAATTTTGGCTGACCGATAAGCTTCCGCTAAAGGTGATTTTTCTGAATAATTCGTTATTAACCTATTCTGCATTGATGAATCTTCATTTTTAGCTCTTCCACGCTTCTTCTTCAATTTGATGTGTTTGGCAGATGTATTGCTTGTAGCCAGAGACTCTATTGATGGGATTGTACCTAATACTGGTAATCCAAAATTGTCTTGAATATCTGCATCATCTTTAATTGCATCGTCAAATCTATCTATCATTATACATATTACAATACCAATAGCAAATGAAGCGATAATTCCAAGAATCAACTTTTTCCATCTCTCTCGAGCAAGCTGTTCTATACGTGGCTCATCAATTACTCTGATTCCACCCATCTCTGACTCGACCCGTATCCGGACTTCCTCTTGTTTCTCTAATAGAATATCAAGTGTTTTCTGCAATATCCCTTCGGATCGAATAAGATTGGCATACTCTAAAACATCATTAGAAAGATTTGGGTGCACAGCCTTGAAATGGTCAATTTGCTGTTCATAATACAGAACTTGATTTTGCGCTCCCGTTTGTTCTAGCATGGCTTCTTCTAATTTATTTTCGAGTTTTTGCAAAGAAATACTTGCGTCCTGATTATTGCTACTGCCATTGGTCGCAATGTTTGCTACCAAATTAATCAGTTCGGTTCGCACTCGCTCTCTTTCGTCTTTTAAGGTTTGAATGTTTGATTGATTTAAATTCAGGGATTCAAAATTGTGAAGAGTCTCTCGTATTTCTGCTAATCTGCCTTTCAATCTGATAATCTCAATATCATTATTGAGATTAGACTCATTTGCTATATTATCGAACAATTCACTTATTTGCTTCTCAAATGATAATATATTAAGTTTTATCATTTCTAAATTTGCATCAGCCTCTGCAAAAAATTGCTCGAGTTGAATCAACTCATGAGTAATTCCGGACTCATCATCGATAATATTAATGTTTTTAACAGCGAGAAATGACTGAAGCTGCCTTTCCGCTTCTTCAAGTTTTTTTGAAGTGTTCATAACCTGTTTATCTATGAATTCGGAAATATGAATTGCATCTTTTCGTTCCAATTCAATAGATCGAAATATAAAAACATCTAATGCGATTTGAGCTAGAATGAGTGATAATTCCTCTGATTGAGATTTAGCATAAATATTTATGAAGCCCGGTTCGCGACTATTAGTAATGTAACCGATGTTGGTTTTGACAATTCCCGAAATTGAATTTTCATTAAACTCTGGATATTCATCAACAATATTCGCAACAATTTCATCATCATAATTTTTGCTATCAAGAATTGATGTGTAATATTTTTCAGTCTTTATGTCTGATCGTCTTCCTTCAACTAACGAAATTGCATCCATTACGGAGGTTTCTCTTATTGATACCATTATGACAGATGATGACCTATAAACTGTTTTCACTTTTGATAGCTGAAATACCAAAGGAATTATTATTATCAAAAATGTTCCAACTAAAATCCAGGGGCGCTTGACAATAGCAAGAAGCAACACAAGTAAGTTGATTCCTTCAGATGACGTATTGAGGTGTCTATTAAATTGCGATGGATTTTGCATTCTTTCTTCAGAGATATCGTTCACGTTATCGTTCCTGTTTAATATGATCTTCCTTACCAAGGGAAAGCCCTAAAAATAAAAGACTCAAAGTTTTACATTACAGTCTTGAAAGAATTACTATTGATGATAGCAATAATGCGGTATCCCTGAATAAATATAGCCATGATGACATTTTCTGCCATTCCTTATATTCACTCACAACTACTATATCGCCTGGCTGAACCAGAGGGATTTGATCAGTTAGACCTTTATTGAGTAAGGCTTTTAATTTAATCAATTCCGATTTACTGTCACTCGCCTGTATTGATATATATATGACATGATTAAGATTACCGCTGGATGATACTCCTCCGGCAATATTGATCATGTCGATGATATTTTGATCTTTAGTTGGGATATAAGATCCAGGCGCATTTACAGCCCCAATTACTCTCACAGTAGAAGTCGAGGATATTATCGGTACGAAAATAATATCCCCTTCGTTAATATCCGGAATTGGGAAATTTTCTTTATCTAAGAAGAATTGATACATATCGACAGTAATTTCCTTTTGCTTAAAAGAGGTTTGCCTACTAATCGAAATATTTCTCAAATCTGCTTCTCTTGTAGTTCCACCGGCAATGGATAATACTCCCTGGAGATTGATGGGTCCTTTAACGGTATAACGTCCAGGGTTTCGAACCTGACCCTCGATTAAAACCTCAATCTGAATCTCTTCAGCAAGATTGATAAAGAGCTTAGGTCGCTCAACATTCCGGGCTAATATTGGTAGTAACACGTCTTGAAGTTGACGGATTGTCATTCCATCGATTGGAATATTACTTAACAAAGGATAATTAGTGCTACCATCCTGACGAACCAGTACCGCACTAGATAACTCTGGGTAGCCTAGTACGGTGATATGAACGATATTACCTGGTTTTATAAGGACTTCAGCGCTATATGCAGTAGAAATGATGGAAACGCTGATCATGTAGACAAGGATGGGAAATATAAGTTCTTTTAGAACTTTTATCGTAATTACTTTCCCAAGATAACAACTTATGCTATGCATTATCTTTTAACCTCAATGTGATAATAATGGTACAGGTGGTATAGACTTTCTACATCTTGGGTGGAGAGTGAACTACCCCGAAGCAAGCTACAGGTATCAAATTCGCAGCTATGTCCGATGAGTGATTTATACTTACTACCTGATGTTTTGGTTATTTAAATAGTGTTCATCTTTGTTTCGTCACCTTGATGATCTAATGTTGAGATGTAATAGCCATTGTCTAGAATTCTCCATCCTACAGTTGTATCTTGATTAAAGCTACTCGGATGAATATATCTTTCGGGCTATTTTACTATTTATAAACGAACGATCTTTATCGAGCTTTAACTCGTGACAGACTGAACTAAAAAGTGGATACGGTACGTTCTAACCCTTTCTCTACAAAGTAGATCTCGTAGCGATTAGATATCGCATGACATGCATCAAGCAAAACTGAATCCACCCAGTTATCAATCACAGCTCTTCGATATTTCAGGGGACAAACAATATGCTAGAAAAGAACATAAACATTTAGTTGTCTGCCTTTGGATACTTTCACTTACACACCAACGTTAGAGCAAAGTGCTAATCGAAGCAAGCTTTGAGAAAGTAGAATGCCTTCTAAGGTAAAATATTGTACTCACAATTGTCAATATTAGATTACTGATGAAACCTCTGGGGTGCAACTTACAAATTGTTAAAGGTGGCCCCCATGTAGTGTTTCACATAAAGTGAGACAAATACCCGATTTACATAAATAGCGTTTTCCCTCCGTAAGTGTTAAATTGATTTAGGACAGTGTGCTAGCCCGGATATTTCATGAGATTATACGGCGAAGCTCCATGAGTTTCTTATATTAACTGTCCAACCAATGGGGTCCACCTCTTTGAGAACAATTTGAGCAGCTAACATGGAATTAACTTTACATCTTTTTAGTACATCATCGCCTATCAAATAACCACGCTATTTCAAACGGTAATTCTTAGCCAGTGTATTTTAAAGATTCATGTAAAAGCTTCATAACACTATACGAATACATCTTTATCGCTACCAACTTTTTTACTCCATTGTTAATATTATATTTTGGTAGAGCTACAAATTGATTGAAATATTCGATAGACTGTTGTTTGAGTGTCAACAAATATTTATTATATACCTGAATCTTGCATTTGATTCACTAGAGTCTGGCTCATTTCAGTTGAGATTACCTCATGCTGCATAGAGCCGTTGTTTTTCACAGTCAATATGGTATTTCCAATAGTTATCCCAGTCGCCGTTTCTTTTTAGCGAGCGCAAGTCGAGTACTGCCTG
>Ga0075120_10001515_pt1 | contig 17995 bp, 14 predicted proteins | sample AntAceMetag02UKL_FD_69792 | JGI IMG/M metagenome (GOLD analysis project Ga0075120, IMG submission 69792) | Saline lake microbial communities from Ace Lake, Antarctica - Antarctic Ace Lake Metagenome 02UKL | ecosystem: Environmental > Aquatic > Non-marine Saline and Alkaline > Saline | place... | reverse complement strand
CTCCTCGAGTGGATCCTCATCTAGTAGCAGCTCCTCTAGCGGCTCCTCATCTAGTGGCAGTTCTTCCAGTGGTTCCTCTAGCGGCTCCTCATCTAGTGGCAGTTCTTCCAGTGGTTCCTCTAGCGGCTCATCATCTAGTGGCAGCTCCTCGAGTGGTTCCTCTAGCGGTTCATCATCTAGTGGCAGCTCCTCGAGTGGGTCTTCATCTAGTGGCAGCTCTTCGAGTAGCAGTAGTAGTGGAGGAGGCGGTGACCCCTGTGAATTTAGTCTTAGCTGTAATGATGCGAGCATAGACTGTGATCTTCCGACACTTCCTGTCGAGAGCGGAGAGGTGAAAGTTCCGCTGACTACTAGTGATCCAGGTGCTTGTTTTGATGTGAATGAAGTTTGTGTGCAGGTCGCTAGCACGCCGATAGTGGCTAATCATAGTCAGGACATCAGACCTTCGGTTTTCTCGAGCTGTTTGCCGACGAATAGTTTTGATATTGTGAGCTCAAACCTATATATTCCAGCTCAAAATAAATCTGTTTACAAAGTTCAAGCAGGAACATATATTCACGATAAAATTTATTATTGCTGTCCGGGTGCGATTGATCCAGTAACTGGAGCATGTAACGATAGTAGTTGTTGGAATTATGATCCCAATCCTAGTTCAGCTACAGGTTCTTTCGGTGAAACCTGTTATCTCGATACGCGCGTGCAGCCAATCTCTGGGACGGGTGTGAATTGTTCGCAGGCACTCGCGAGTGTGGCCGACAATGAAAACATTTGCGACAGTTCCTATCCCGAAGCGCGCACTTTCATGAATCCCCGCATTGCCCAAATTCTCCAACCATTCCACGAGCCGGGTGAGTGTTTTCCTGTGACCTGTGCCGATGGATCTGTGGTTGATCTTTGCGGTTGTGACGCCACTGGCAACGGGGTCGTGATTTCTAGTCTCGATGTTTTGGGTTCGTCTATCCAATATCTTGATAAATCCAATTCTTCCGCAGATCCGGTATCTGGTGAAATGAAATGGCTCGGCGACTGTGCTTCCGGAAATGTGATTTTCTTCGATCCACCGAGTGGCGGCTCGGTCACGCTCGACGCGCCGGGTGACGATTTCGTCCTTCCGCCTTATCCGGTCACCCTCGTAGTTCGTGGCGCGGATCTTCGTATCGCTGATAACCTTATTTACCCGTCCGACTCAGAAGCGAGCTTGGGAGTGATTCTCCTCAAAAATGATGTTTGCGGTGCCTCCTTCGGTGGAGACGCTTTCCTGCACCCTAAGCCGACGAATGTCGTCGGCGCTTATTATCTCGAGGGAAGTGTCAAATCGACCGACCAGGGTTGGAATTTGCCAGATAACGGGGGTGCTCCTTCGCGCGAAAATACAGCTTGGTATCAAGCTTTCAAAAATCAAATTTTGTGGGAGGGGACTATTCTATCTCTCAACTCAATCGGTGGTGCGGTCGATCCGACTTGGCCGAATGATGGTCAGAACTGTCCCGTCTCGCGCCGACCTTATGTGATTGGCGGCGGTTTTCCTGATCCGCCTTGGGACGAAGCAGTTGAATACGACTTGGCTTATCTTCGAGAATATTTTCAATGTGGCAATTTGGCTTCGGCGCTCAGTGATTATGATGGTACTGGTAGCTGGAAAATCTCTAGCTGTGATGATGGAGCAAACCCATTTACTGAGATTGCCTACGACGATCCTCTCAGTCAGGAACCAGCCGATGATACAAACGCTGGCGAAGCAGTCGTGATCCGTTACGACTCTCGCATCCAAAATAATCCACCTCCGGGATTTGATAATATTGCCGACATTCTTCACAAAGAGTTAGGCCTCTGATTTGCGTAATATCTTCCTCAAAACTTTCGCTCACTATTTTATCAATCTAGCGATTTTTGGAATGTTTTTTGCGATTTATGTGCTGCATTCCTATTACGCTGATTTGTTACGTGATGAGACATTGACTGTCTTCCGACTGCTTTTTATGAGCTATCTTATTTTTGGAATTCCGTATTATTTTTTGCGTTTTCGTTTTTTTACTACTGAGGCAGATTACCAAAAAGATAAACTCATTATTCTGCGTGATTTTATTTTTTATAAAAATCGTTCGCCAGAATCTTCCGCTGCCGCTAAAACGGCTGCGCTTTCTTACGTCGTGAAGTTCTTTTTTCTACCGCTGATGTTGAATTTCTTTTTCGTTCATACTCAAGATTTTCTCGCGGATTGGGAGAAAATGGATATCCATCAATCGTTTTTTAGCTTTTTTTGGCAGTCAGGCTACCACCTTATTTTCAACCTAATTTTTGTGATTGATACTTTTGTTTTTGCTTTCGCTTACACTTTTGAGTTTCGTTTTCTTCGTAATAGAATCAAATCAGTTGATCCTTTTATTTCAGGCTGGGTGGTAGCGTTAATTTGTTATCCGCCTTTCAGTTCTTCTGTCGATAACTTCATACCACTCATCAAAAATTCAACCTGGCTGTCAGATGGTTGGCTGTTAGATTCTCTCAAAATTGGAATTTTGCTTGCTTTTGGTGTTTATGTTTGGGCGACTCTCGCGCTTGGCTTCAAGGCTAGCAATCTCACGAATCGGGGAATTGTTTCGCACGGACCGTACCGTTTCATCCGTCATCCTGCCTACCTCGCCAAAAACCTAGCGTGGTGGTTTGAATTTCTACCCTTTCTCAACCCAGCCCTGCTGATTTCCCTAATTGCATGGAATGCGATTTACATTCTACGTGCACTCACAGAAGAACGTCATCTCCGTCTTGATCCAGATTATCTCGAATATCAGAAAAAAGTTCATTGGAAATTTATCCCGAAAGTTTTTTAGATTTCTTCATTGCTCATAGCTTCCAGAAATTTCTCCTCGGCGTCAAACATTGCTACCAGCTTTGCTAGTCCGATAAATTCCAAAACCTCCCGAATTTCTTCGTTGGCGTTGACGAATGCCATTTTTTTTTCGGTGGCTGCAAGTTTGTGATGCATTGTTTCGAGATAGCCCGCTGCGCGGCTGCTTATCAAATCCAATTTACTCAAATCAAAAACTAGACAATAATGATTGTCGGAGAGCAACAGCTCTATTTTTTCCATAAATTCCGGTAAGGTTTTTTCATTGAGATATCCGGAAGGTTGCACGAAGGCGTAATTTTTTCCGTGAGCGTTGCGAGTTTCGGCGTGCAATGGGTAGAGGTTAAGGATTAAGAATTAAGAAGCAAGGAGAAAAGGGGAGTGTCCGCCTTAGGCTTTAACGGGCTCCTTTTGTACCAACACTGAGAGTTTCAATTTCGTTGTCGCCGTGGATGGAGCTATTGATCCAAACAATCCACATACGTTCACCACTCTTTTTGATGTTTTCATAAGAGCTATTGCGGAATTTTTCAGGGTCTTTTTGGATGTCGCGCAGTATTTGATTGAGATCACGTTGGGTTACAGACTCGACTCCAGGTACGAGTAAAAAGACACTTTTTCCGATAATCTCAGCTTGGGTATAGCCGAATAATTCCGCGCCGAAAGGGTTCATGTAGGTGATGACACCATTGCTGTCCCACTTCAGGATGATATTTTTAGAGTTCTCGACAATTGCTTGGTAAAAATTCTCAGGAATAGTATTTGCACGATTAACAGTGTGGATTGGTTCTTCAGTTGCATCCGCAATGGGTTCTTCGGGCGTATGAGTCTGATCCTCTGCTACTTCATGTATGCCCAAGACGTCAGTTCTCAGTTCTTGGACGAAGTGAAAACCTTTAGTAAAAACAATTTGTGTTGCCACTATGGCAGTTAGAGCGATGCCGGCGATTTTTATAATGTCGCCTTCAATAAGCTCTAGTGAGAGTTTTTTTGCCAAGGACTTGAAAAGTGACTTTTTTGGCATTGCTTTTGGTTTTTAAGCTTCTGTTTGGTATATTATATCACACTAAAATCAAGAAGTCAAGCAACACTAGCAAAGAGGCAAAATCAAGATTCCCCGATTTTTGAAGGGAAATAATCTTTTCACAACTAGTTTTTTCTTCTTTTTTAAAAAGCTAAATTAAGAATTGCCAAAAAAGGCTTAAAAAAGTAAAGTAAGCGCGTTTTCGGGGTGTGGCGCAGTTGGTAGCGCGTCCCGATGTCCATCGGGAAGGCCAGAAGCTATAATGCAAGGCTATGTTTATATTCTCGAAAGCAAAAATTGTTCTCGGTTTTATATTGGCTCAAGTGGATGTTTAGAGAATAGACTGAAAGAACATAATTCAGAGGAAACAATTTCACTTCATGGAAAAGGTCCGTGGAAAATAGTTTTTCAAAAAAAATATCAAACGCTTAAAGAGGCTAGAATTATCGAAAGGAAACTTAAAAAACTTAAAAGTAGAAAAATTTTAAAAAGGATTATCGAGGAAAAAGATATTAAAATATCAGTATAAAAATCTCGGGGTGTGGCGCAGTTGGTAGCGCGCGTGGTTTGGGACCACGAGGCCGGAGGTTCGAGCCCTCTCACCCCGACCAGAAATTTGCTTCGTAAATTAAAATTAGGGGTAGAAGTTAAGATTAAAAATTAGACTGATTAATAAAATTAAAGTTGAGCAAATTTCTCCCTAATTCTTGTTCCCAATACTTTTCTTTTTTTAGTCGATTTATGCTTGATTTTGAAAAGTTTCCCGTTTATCAAAAATCCGAGCAGCTTTACACAAAGGTTTTGAAGATTTTGTCTAATTCTAAAATTGACAAGAATATTAATGACCAGTCTTCGCCCCTCGCTCTTCGAGCTTCGGCTAGTTTCGCCAACTTCGCTTCGTTGAGATGGAGTTTCGAATGGTTTGCCAGCTTCCGCATTGAAAAATGAAATTTTTCTCAAAACTTTGCGTGTTTTTATTTATCTTTTATTTTTTTACGGGGGGCGTTTTTGCAAACGAGTTTACAGTCGGGGAAGTTCTTAAAATCTCAAGTGATTCTTTTTACGAAATTGAGATTGAAAACCAAAAAATTAAAATCGAAAATAACGAGAACTTTCTCATAACTTCTGCTCAAAAAGCGGACGAGGGTGAAAAGATGGTGGTGGGAAAATTCGAGATGGGTGCGGGAAAAGTTTGGCAAATTTATGACAAATATCGCAGCCCGCGTTTGCTCGTTTTACTGCTTTTATTTTTCATTTTTCTTTTTCTCGTCGGAGGAAAGCGAGGGGTGAGTGCTCTTTTCGGTTTGGCGATTTCGATTGCGATTATTCTGTTTGGGATTGTTCCTTCCATCGCGAGCGGGCTGAATCTGCTTTTCGTCGCACTTGTCGGCGGGTTTGCCATCGCGGGAGTCACGATTTTTGTCGCGCACGGGTTTTCACGAAATTCCTTTTTCGCATTTCTTTCTACGATTTTTACTTTGTTTGCCGCCGCGCTTTTTGCCAGTTTCGCGATTAGTTTCACCAAAATTTTTGGGACAGGCGGGGAGGAGAGTTTTTATTTTTTAAATGGAGAATTTGCTTTCATCGATTTACGAGGGTTGTTGTTTGCGGGGATTTTGCTTGGAACTTTGGGAGTGCTCGACGACATCACCGTTGCGCAAATCACTTCGATTTCCGAAATTCAAAAAGCGAATCCCAAACTTTCTTCCCGCGAATTATTCACGCGCGGGATGAAGATTGGTAGGGAGCACATCGCCAGCATGATCAACACTCTCGCGCTGGCGTACGCGGGAGTTTCGTTGCCACTGATTTTGCTGCTTTCCTTCGATTCCTCCACACCGCTTTGGGTGATTCTCAATTCCGAATTCGTCGCGGAAGAAGTCGTGAGGGTGGTAGTGGGTTCGAGCGCGCTCATTTTGGCAGCCCCAATTGCGAGTTTTTTAGGCGCTTATTTTTTGCGAAAACGATAGTTTAGAATCTCTCCCCACAGCTCCACCTCCCGCGGTTTGGTAATTTTTACTTGCACCATTTTTCCCACCAAATCTGCACTACCCTCGAATTTCACGAGATAAAACTCGCTACTTCTTCCTTCACACACACCCTTCATGCACTTTTCCACCAAAACTTCCAGAGTTTTACTTTTTAGATCTGCGTATTTTTTCTTCGTTGTTGCGACGACCAAATTATTCAAAATTTTGAAGCGCTCTTTTTTAATTACTTCTGGAATTTGATTCTCAAAACTGGCGGCGGGAGTCTCGGGGCGAGGGGAATATTTCGCGAAATAGGCGAAATCGAAATTCGCTTTTTTGTAAAATTTCAAAAGATTCTCGAAATTTTCGTCCGTCTCACCAGGGAAGCCGACGATGAAGTCAGTCGTAATCGAAGCTTCTGGCAATTTGCTGCGGAATTTTTCGACGAGTTGGAGATAATGCGCTGCAGTGTAATTACGATTCATCTTTTTCAGAATCTCGTCGTCACCGTGTTGTGCCGGTAGGTGGAGGTGGCGCTCAATATTTTCGTTTGCCGCCATTACTTTAATTATGCTTTCATCAAAATCTTTTGGATGCGAAGAGATAAAACGAATTCTTTTTAATCTCGAAATTTGGGCGACTTGATTGAGTAATTTCGCGAAGCTACCTTTTTTCTTTTGCCAAGAATTTACATTCTGTCCGAGCAGGGTTATTTCAGTGGCTTCATTTTTCACCGCGTTTTCACATTCGGCGAGGATTTCTTCCACTGGTCGCGAGACTTCTCTACCACGAGCGTAAGGGACGATACAGTAGCTACAAAAATTATCACAGCCGGTCGAGATGGGAACGAAGACTTGAGCTGGGTTGCTGTGTTTGGGTTGGATCTTGAAATAGTTGGTGGTTGGTGGTTGGTAGCTAGTAGAAGCTTGGAGTAGGTCAGAGAGTCTAGAGCTTTCTTCGATGCGCCAAACGAAGTCGAGGGCTGGGCCTCGACGGAGTAGGGCATCTTTTTTCTCTGAATTTTGTGAGGAAGTTTTGCGCACCATACAGCCAGTGAGTCCAATTTTTCTGCCAGACTTCAGGGTTTTCCATTTTCTGAAATTTTCCAACTCACCAAAAATTTTATCCTCGGATTTTTGACGAACCGAACAAGTGAAAAGCAAAACTAAATCAGCTTCCTCCAAATTTTTAGTTCGCTCAAAACCCAAATCAGCTAAAACACTTGCGACGCGCTCTGCGTCGGCATAATTCATCGCGCAACCGAAAATTCGAAAAAAATATTTCATTAGATGCCAGTCTTTTTGGCAAGGTAAGCATTTTTGCGCTCGACGATTTCATCGATGTAGCGTTCCGGATTCTCGATGTGATCCATTTGAAAAAGAATTTTGGCACCCGCGGTTTGTACCTCGAGATTGCCAAAGTGAAAAAGTCCACCCATGAAGCCAGCGACTTTCCCGCGTACATCCTGGACTTGATCGAGATCGGCACTCGCGATTTCGATTGATACAAAAGCCGATTGAGTTGTATCGATGATTCGTTCATTCGTAATTACAAAAGTATCGAGCTCTTCGTCGAGCCAGCCATTGAAAGTGAACCACCACACGCCGAGGACATAAAAAAGCATGGCCTCTACCAAAAGAAAATAGGTTATCGAATTGTGGGGGAATTTATCCACTAAAAAATAAGAAGTTGCAAAAAGAATTATCAAGTTAAACAGGAGCCTAGAAATTACCCCGACGTAGGCAGTCCATTGTTTGCGGATAAAAAAAATAATTTCTTCACCTTTGCGCAGACCAGGGAAATCAAACATGGATATTAGTTAATTGCTTAGTTGTTTAGTCGACTTGTAAAGCTGAACCAAAGTGAGAGCTCAGTCTAATGGCTAGCTGACTAATTGACTAGTCGGATTAATCTTCATTATCTAAAGCCAACTCTCAATAACTTCCCACAAGCTCCTACTAGGTTCAGTCTGGATAATCTCACTATCTACATTTAGCAAGCTACTACTCAGCTGCCCACCACTTTCTCCGGTACTAAATTCAAATAACGGAGGTGGATCGTTCTGAATCCGAGAATCGTATTCAATTACGAAAGAGGCATCACTACCGGCATAAGGTTGTAGCCCTCCGGAATCAGCATGAAAGGTTCGCAGGTAAGCAAAATCATAGACTCTAGCAACCTCACGAGAGCTACAAGTTATTTCATTTGGACACTCGATTGGATTTTTATCTGCCCCACCAATCGTATTCTCGGTGGCAATCAAACCCTGCCAATACAGCTGATTACGTAACTCATAGCTGCGATCGCAGAAGCCAACCCCACTACAATCCGAGCTAGCATCTTCACCATACTCTCCATCAGCATTCACCGAGATCAAACTACCGTCAGCATAAAAAGCTCCTGCTATTTCAGTTACACTTGGTTCGAGGAAAATATCTCCACCAGCCCCAAGATCATCTTCTAAAACAATCACACCAAATAATCCACCACCAGCAGGATAGGTGAGATTACTTTTGATGATTAGATTACCCCCTTCGATTAGCAAAGTTTTGGCGCCACTAGGTAGATTAGTCGAGAGATTTAGAATCACATCTCCCTTGAAATACAACACATTGCTGTCTGTATGCGCACAAAAATAAGTGGAGCCCCAGTCGCTTGCGAGATTGGTAATAGTGCTGACACCTAGACATGCGTTCGCACTAGTATCTTTAGTCAGCACTGCCGTATTACGATTAATACCATTTTTAAGAGCAGTCTGCGCGATGTCTCCGATTGACTGATTCAAGGTTGCCCCCGTTTGTTTGCTAGAGGTGCCACCACTAGAGCGTACTGAACCAATAATTTCGAGTCCAGGATTATACAATTTGGCATCTGCTCAACTGGAATCTAACTTCTCACTACGATGACAGACACTCTTCCCATTGTCATAGCAGACGTAGGTTTGCAGAATAGTATTTAGATTATCTCCAGTGCTAGTAGTACTCAGGTCTGGTGTGGCTTGGAAACGGAGAGACTTCTGGGTATCGTCAGCAATACTTGTGATCCAGCTACTCAAATCTTCTAGCACTCCCGGTGTATTGAAAAGCAAATCAGCATTGGTATCCAGAACTAAATCTTTTGTAGTACTGCTGCTATCTACTTCCTCTAGCGCTGAGGCTCCCCAAATAATATTACTTGCTCCACTGCTGAAAGCAATCCCGAGCTTGGGTGAGCTGGCTGGGACATTCGCAGCGTCATTAGCGTTGTTTAGGTTGATCCCGAAACGCTTAGGCGCGTTGATAGTGATATTCTTTACTCCTGCGGCGCTAGAGACATAATCACTACCATTCCAGACTAATGCTTCCGGGGTACTGGTAAGGACAGGCGAGAAGGCAAAAACAGTAGGCAACGATTGTACTTGCGCTGCCGTGGCACCGACAGGAGTGTAGGCACTGATGTTCTCAATCTGGTAATCAATACTTGTGAAACCTAAATCAAAATTATCATTCATGATGGGAATGTAGTCGCTACTAGTCGGCGAATAAGAAGACATCTGCAAGAGATATATGCCATCACCTCCCGCCGCCTCAGTGAGCCAACCAGTATTATTACCGCCAGGATTCTTGTCGAGACTGAATTCACCAGAAACATATCTGGCAGGATCACCTGTGCCAGCGATTTGATCTAGATAATTTGTATTATTGAAGTTAAAATTAACTTTCACGTTCTTGATGCTTGCTTCACTTATGACTGGATTACTATACTGATCGAAGAGATTCACGGTCACCGTGTGTGAGCTCACACCATCAGCGATCTTCGTTCCACTACTTGAGGTGATACTGCTAAAGCCTGTATTCCAGTCTGGTACGTTGGCAACGACACGGAAGAAGTCGGGATGAGTCTCATTGAGACAGTTTACGGGAGGTGCCGAATCACAAACAGTAAACGAGAGGTCACATTTTCCAGCACTACTAAAATCACCGACAAATGAAGGAGTGTTGAAGTTTTGACCACAAGCTGTGATGTCGTAGCTCAATGGCGTAGAAGGATCACTAAAACTCAGACTAATATTCTTGGCATCATCTGCTGCGAAAACCATAGGAGAGCTACCAAATACTGGTGGAGTGCAGTCCTTCGTTCCTGTGCAGCTATTAACTCCACAACTATCACCAAAAGCCTGACCGGAGCAAACACTGGCAGCGCCAGAACAGATAGGGACACAGGGTCCAGGTCCAGTGCAGTCCTTCGTTCCTGTGCAGCTATTAACTCCACAACTATCACCAAAAGCCTGACCGGAGCAAACACTGGCAGCGCCAGAACAGATAGGGACACAGACGGGTGATGATGTACAGCCAAAATCAAAACAATCTATACCTACGCATGTATCACAAAAATTGCTACCACCATTACCTTTATTGTGCACCAAGATTCCTTCAGCAAAGAAATTATTATTATCTGCTACGCTACTGAGATTGTAAGTCTGAACAGGCTCATAGATTTCCTCAATCTCTGTAATCTCCGTCTCTTGCAAATCACCATCCACTAATTCATACACGACATCTCCTTTTTCCAGTAGTTCGACTACTAGTCCATATTTCTCCAGAGTTAGCTTTGGCAGGTATGATGACCAGCCTTTATTTTTCACATAGTAAGGATGAGTATTCGTATTTTGATTCTCGCTACCATTAGCAAACTTCATCCTAATCGTAAAGTCATCTTCCTCGCCAGTGTGATATTGAGATAGTAAGTCCAAGACGGGTTTGACTTCTACTTTCATTGTCTCAGTATTCACAGTCTGGACCAGCTCACTAACCTGTACGTCCTCAATATTTTGTGTATTGCCATTTGCCATAGTGATCTGGGTGCCGGCGATGAAGCAATCGCCTTCACCTCCAGTAGCACCACCAACAGAACCACCAGCAGTGCCACCAAAGCCATTTGAACCATTGTCACCCGCGAAACCGTGACCTTGGTCACCGATGCCACTAGCGGTACCAGTGCCCCCACCTTTATTATGAACCAAATATCCATCAGCATAATAAGTCTGATTACCGTCAGTAGTGAAATTATAAATAGCCGTGAAATAATTAGATCGTTTAGCCTGAATATTCTTCACCACTTTTTTTTCTGCATTTTCTAAAATCAAGATGTCACCAGTATTTAATTTATCTACCTCTAAGCTTGGATTCCACTTCTTGGCAGCTATGGGATCTATTGCTTGCCAGCCCTGTGTAGTCCAAAAAGGATGAGCTTTCGTCACGAAGTACTCACCGTCATTGACAGAGTAGAGAGCTTGAGTTCCGAGTCTGTGCTGGTAAAGCTCAGTGACTGTATTTTCTGCTCCACTCATACCTAATACTATGTCGCCCATTTCGATTTTCTCGATTACTTTTACGCTACCGTCAGCCATTAATATTTCCGTACCCGCCACGAAGCATTCTCCATATCCCAACATCACCAACATCACCAACGCTCCAGTCAATACTTGCCCTGCTCTAAGTCTTTCGAAGGTAAAATTGCGAGCTATTGAAATAAGTGTCAGGAGAAATATTAGGGCAAAGATGAAGCTGCTAGATAACCAAGTAAGTCCGTGTCCCGCCCAAAAACCTGCACCGACATCTACACTCCGCAGACTAGCCTCCAGGGTCCAAAGAGGACAGACTCCCGAGAAGAGATGGAAGCCAAGCGTGATTAGAGTAATTCCTAGGTGAGCTCTCCGAACTATTTGATCGCGTGAAAACCATCCGAAGAGGAGAAACCCGATTAAAACAAAATGCACCGACATTATGATGTCGGCAGCCAAAGTAGAGAATGTAGGCATAAGATTTTTGTTAAGAATCGCAGAAAATTTTAGCACAGCAGGGATGGGAACTTATCTCAGCTAAATCCAGAAGTGCTCATTAACAGAAACCTAACACCACCACAGGCTTAAGTATCTGTCTAATTTGAAATTGATATAACAGTAAATGTATGTTATAATATTGGTAATAGTTAGTTTATTTAGATTAATATTAACCACACGATTTCTGCTGGTTTCTAATTCATAACTCACAAGTCATGAATGGACTGAGAAATTCCGGGCTTGAGGAAGGCAAAGATTCATCTAATTCACCTACTTATCTAAGTAAGAGGGAGTTTTTGACAAAATCGGGGAAATTCGCTCTTGCTTTAGTGACGGGCGCGATAGTGTTGCCTACAAGAGAGGCAATAACAGCAGAAGCTAGGATTGGAAAGCCAGACGAGGAGATTTTTGATTTTAGTGAATACCGCAAAAAAGTCCCTTTGACTGAAATATCTGGCAACATTCAGTCTCTCAAAGGAGAACTGCCAATTCTAGAAAACATCAAAAAAAATAAAGTTTACGTTAGTGAGGATAAACAATTCGCTGCTGTGTCGATTGGCAAAAGTCCAACCTTCGGCGTTGATCGTGTTCAGCTCTTTCCAGCTAAGGATATCCCCAAGGATAAAATTAGGAATGATGGCACAATATCTCGCGCTACGCTTATAAAGGCTGGGAACGACGCTGGAGAGAGTCCTGTTATTAATTGGACAATAGGGCGCGACAACAAAGGTGAGTATAAAAAAATTGGCTGGTCAATTATTACCGGCATAGACGAAAATGGGAAAATAGTTGAATATAATCTGCTTCAGACTTCCGGACCAAATTATTTAGGCAACCAATCTGAATATTTTCATGTCATAGGCTGGAAAAAAAATCCAGACCCAGATGGGGAACCTTCACGTCTTGAAATCTGTACTGTAGCCGAAATAGTGCATTGGTGGGAGTGGGGGGACACAAAATATAAATCCTATCCGGTTGCAGGAGTTCACTTCAAGTTGAAAAATTTTGTCAAAAAAATAGCTGAATTTATAGAAGCCAAAATTAAGAAAACCTCAGATGATTCAGATGATCATGCAAGTATAGAATATAGATAATTTTAAGTACTGGGCTAAAGGGGTGTTTTGCACACACAAGCAGGGTCTTTTGAGATGTATGAGTTTGACAATATAGGATAAATCATCTTAAAATAAAGAACTCAGAAGCTTTACGTCCTTTGAAATCTCGAATCTTGCCGGGCTTACAGAGTGAGCGAAAGTGAGTTCAATCAATCTTCTTCGTCACAACAGAAGTTTAGATTGGATACCCGCTCTCTCTGTTTGCCCGACAGTCTTTTTAACAATAAATAATAGAAAAGGAGAAAAATTATGTTTATCAAAAGATCGATTATTTTATTGGCAGTTCTTGTTCTAGTTTCAATACAGCCGCAAAACATTTTAGCTGCGGAGGTCGGTTACAAGGATGGATGCAAAACCGGTAAATTCGTTGCTGGAGATGGTCCTAGCTGGGTAAGAAACAACAAATTATTTTTTTCAGATGGGGAGTATAAAAAAGGATGGGAGAAGGGGTTCTTTAAGTGCTTAGGGGACTTGGAAGAGACAGAAAAAACCAAGCAGGCGGTCCAGTTGGCGAAATTTGATAATGAAGTGGCTAATGCTGAACTCACGGCTTATTTTTCTATGCTAGGGCTAGGGCACAAGGCATTCGCCTTGAACCCCTTGAATAAGGGAAATTATTATTGGATTAAGGAAAAGTCGACCAAAGAGTCGGCGATCAACACCGTCCTCAAAAGTGGGACGCAGTGTATCCTTTTCGCGACAGACGATGAGATCGTCTGGAAGGAAGAGCTGGATAAATGGAAAAAAAAATATCTTGAAGAAAATTTATCCAAAAAATTAGATCAGGCCGGTAATACAATATTTCATTATTTAGGGTGTTATGAGAATTTGCTCTATTTAGAACGCGCGATAAAGAACTTAATTTCTGTTGGAGAAATAGGCATTTTAAATATCAAAAACAGGCAGGGACAGACGGCAGAAGATATGGCCAGACTTTATGGAAATAAAACTTCTGTCAAGATGTTGAAAAATGCGAAAAAGAAATAGTGAGACTGTCGGGGATGAGAGGGTCGTGGATTTACATAATTCCGCGGCCCCTCCTTTTTGTTTTGGCATTACGAATGTCGTAGCTTGCTTCACCCTCAATCCAAAGACTCGTATCCATCTACCAGGACAGTGATTTTGTCTTGGCTTAGCTCTCCATGAAAGAACTCTGTCAGTATTGCGATTTTTTCTGTGTGATCGGCATTGTCGAAATTCACTATTAAATCATATGGCAAGAAGGTCGTAGGGGACTGTGGTGTCATCCAATCCTGCAAGATGACAGTTCTTTCCTCTAGGCTGCTACCCTGCAGACTATGGGCGGTGACCATGTCCATCTTGATACCGACTTCTGCGAAGACCGCATTGGCATCGGCTAGGACTTTTTCCGTGTCATCATAAATCGTCAACACTAATCCATTGGGCAAGACTTGTGGTTCGGACACTGGCGAGAAGCCCTCTCGCCCTAGTTGAGAAGAAAAAGTCTCTTTCTTCAAATCCGCAAGTGTTTTAGTCGGCTGTCTTTTGATTTTTTGGATGGTTGTGTCTTCTTCCACTATTTCAATCTTCGGAGTATCGAGCAGCTGCGTCCAACTTTGTGTCGCTGGAGGTGGACTCTCAGGACGCTCTAGGTTTTCGTCAGCGACTGGGGCTGATGGTTTTTCATAAGTTATTTTAAATGATTGAATTGAACCTCCATCTTTTTGGGTCGGCAAAAGTGCGGCAGTGATTGCTAGAGCTGCTGCTACGATTGCGAAAATAAAAACAGTTGAGCGCATTTCTTTTTTAATTTTAGCTTATTTTAATCTCAGACTATCAAAATTTAGAATTCAGTCTTCGTCGATCCCGCAAAGATAAATTTTGTTCTCGAAAATAACCTGCCGAATGAGTATTAGTGTAGCGTGAAATATTCAACAAAATTCCAGCAATTACGAAAGAGGTTGCCAGACTGCTGCCTCCGTAGCTCACGAAGGGTAGAGTGATTCCGGTGTAGGGCAAGATGGCGATATTTACTCCGATGTGAACAAAAGCTTGTCCCGCTATTGCCACAGAGAGTCCGACGGCGGTGAGCTGTCCAAAGCGATCAGGAGCTGCTGCCGCAATGCGGAAACCGCGGTAGGCGATCAAAAGAAAAAGTCCGACCAAAATTACACTGCCGAAAAATCCGAATGATTCTGCTGTCGCGGCGTAAATGGCGTCGCTTTGAACTTCTGGCAAATAGCCGTAGCGCTGGGTTGCGCCCTCGAGACCTTCTCCAAAAAAACCACCTTTGCCTACTGCGATTAAACTTTGTTTCACCTGAAAACCGATTCCTTCTGGATCGACTGAGGGATCGAAGAAGGCGGTGAAGCGATTTTTCACATAATCTAAGCCGCTGAAATTAACTATCAAAACTGCGAGCGAAGCGGCGATAATTCCTCCAATCGCGATGTGTTTCACCCGCGCGCCGGCAGCGAAATAAATCGCCGTTGCGATTAGCGTGACAACCAAAGTTGATCCAAAATCTGGCTGCAAGACAAACAAAAAAGCGACGCTGCCGAGGATGACCGCGAAGGGAATGAAGCCGTTTTCCACTGTCGCGATGGCATCTCGCCGACCCTCCATCCACCGCGCGAGATAAAAAATTAATCCTAACTTCGCTAATTCAGCTGGCTGAATCGAACTCAAAATGGGGATAGTCAGCCAACTTCGGCTCGTGCCCCAGCCGGTCGAAAGTCCTGGTAAAAACAGGGCGATTAAAAGGATGATACTACCGATGAAAAGTCCCGGTGCAGCCTTCCGCCAAAAAAGATAGGGAATTGATATGGCGATTAAACCGAGCGGAGCTGCCACCAAGATGTTGCGAAATTGCCGCCAGAAGTAAAAGTGGTTGCAATTCACCCCGTCAATTAGACCGCAATCGACGCCTTGTTTCACATAGACTTGGTAGCTCTCGTAAACCGAAGCGGAGGAAATCATTACCAAGCCAAAAATCGCCAGCCCGATTACAGTAATTCCCAAAACATGGTCGAAGGAATAGCGGGGGCGGAGACGAGTGCCAATCACTTTTGGAGTTTAACCGAGAACCGTCGCGAAATTAAGCCTGATGACTTCATTGGAATTTAATTTTCAGTCAAGTTAATTTTGGAAATCACTTCGCCAAATATGAGACAATCACCTTCTAAAATTTTTTTGCGTGCGGAAACTCACTCTCCTCCTCGCGATTTTCCTGACTACCACAGTTTCAGTGGCGGCGAGTTCAGCGGGGGAGGGTTTGGTGATTTCGGAGATTCAGATTGATTCGATCGATGGAACGGGTGGCACGAGTGACGATTTTATCGAAATTTTTAATTCGACGGACGACGCGATTAATCTTGCGGAAAGCAGTTTCCGAATAGATCGATGGACTTCTGGCGGAATGGGGACAGATTCGATTGTTGTTCGTTTCGGCAATACCGATGATGCGAGTTTTCCCGGTGGGACGACAATCACGGCGCACGGTTTTTATTTAATCGTAGATGCTGATGCGGATGACGAAAATTTGTTCGCAGCAGCGGATGCGCTCGTTTCGCGAACTTTTTCACTTACCGACGATTATGCTGTGGCAATTGGAACAGGACCGATGAGTGAAGGACCAACAGATTTGGAGATTGTCGATTTTGTTGGTTTCGGGGCAAATGCGCTTTTTGAAGGTTCGACCGCTGCCGAAAATCCTGAAGCTGGAAAATCGATCGCTCGAAAATTCGTGGACGACGTGATTGTCGATACCGACGACAATTCCGCTGATTTCGAAATTCTCGACACGCCGACACCGACAAATTCCGCGGGCGATGTTTCCGAAGATCCGAATTCGCTCGAAGCTGATTCCACTCCTCCCACAACCACCGCGAATCCGGTGGGCGGGATTTTCGCAACGGCTCAGACTGTCGGATTAACCGCGAGTGAGGAGGCGAAGATTTTTTACACCCTCGACGAAAGCGAGCCGAACTCTGACTCGTCGATTTATGAAGAGGACTTAATTTTCGAGACCACGACAACTTTAAAATTTTTCGCGCTCGATTCCGCTGGCAACGAGGAGGCGATTCAGACCGAAGTTTACGAGATCGATTCCACCCCGCCAGAGGTCGCCGCCACGCCGGAAGCGGGCGATTTTACCGAATCTTTTTTAGCAACAATTAATTCCGAGGAGGGCGCGACAATTTATTTCACGACGGACGACAGCGAGCCGGATGAAGGTTCTCCGCACTTTTCCGAAAATTTTCCAGTCGGAGAAACGACCACTTTGAAATTTTTTGCGATCGACCTCGCTGGCAATTCTTCCGAACTTCAGGAAGTTCAATTTTCTTTCGCCGAGTCGGACACGATTGCGCCGGATGAAGTGATTAATTTTGTGGCGGAAGGAACCGCCGCGCTTGATTTGAGTTGGACATCTCCGGATTCCGCCGACCTCGCCGGATTCAAAATTTATCTCGACATGATTCTCTTCGCCGAGCTGGACAAAACGGCATCAAATTATTCGATCCCTGAACTCGAGAATAACGAAGAATATTTAGTCAAAATAACGACTGTCGATTTCGTTGGAAATGAATCGGATGGTTCAATCGAGACTGCAACGCCGCGCGGAATTTTCCCCACCGCGAATTCTGGAGAAATCATTTTCAACGAAATTGCGTGGGCGGGTTCGAGCACTTCTTCTTCCGACGAGTGGATTGAATTGAAAAATACGACGACGAATAAAACGTTCACGCTTTTGAGCTGGACGATTGTCGGTGCGGCGACGGGTGGCGGAGATTTCAAGATTATGGACATCACACCACTTGGACCGGGCGAGTTATTTTTAATCAGCAATAATTCCGCAACGCATTCATTTTCTGGTGGCAAGTCGGTTTTGGCTGTCGAGCCCAATTTTTTTGATTCCAGTCTCTCACTTTCGAATTCCAGCTTTCAAATTGTTTTGAAAGATTCAGCCGAAAATGAAATCGATTCTGTGGGAGATAGTGGCGCGCCGTTCGCGGGCGCGAGTGGTGATGCTCCAAAATCAATGTTGCGGCTTCCCGAAATGGATGACGGCACAAATTCTGAGAGTTGGCGGACGGCGACTGACGCCACGAATTTAGATGACGGAGTTCCCGATTTAGGGAATCCGAAAGCCGCGAATTTCCTCGACCACGATCTCGCCGTCTCCGTGAGTCCCCCGAGCCCCGAAAATCCACTTCCCGGCGAGTCCGTCGAGTTTTCCGCGACAATCGACAACCGCGG
>Ga0075120_10001514_pt1 | contig 18004 bp, 10 predicted proteins | sample AntAceMetag02UKL_FD_69792 | JGI IMG/M metagenome (GOLD analysis project Ga0075120, IMG submission 69792) | Saline lake microbial communities from Ace Lake, Antarctica - Antarctic Ace Lake Metagenome 02UKL | ecosystem: Environmental > Aquatic > Non-marine Saline and Alkaline > Saline | place... | reverse complement strand
GATGTGAATCTCAATGGTTTTTTGGTGGCAATAATCTTGATTATTTCAGAATCTTCCTTTTTTCCGGGCAGCAGATAAACAGGAAAAGAAACTCCCTTTTTCACGTCGTTTTCATCAGGTAATTTGAAAACTTCACCTGCTTTCACAAAATTATCTTTTTTGAACTGGTTGGGAAAAATGATATAGACTGAATCATTAGAACAGATATTGAAGATTGTTAAGTAACAATTCTGTGAAGGTGTAATTGTAATTTCAAGTTTTTCTTTTTCTTTGAAATATTCTCTGTTCAAACCAGCATCCAAATTAAAATAAGGGTCTTTGCCGCCCTTTTGTTTACCTGCTTTTACCCTTAGAACAACAATTTTTTTTAATACATTCCCCTCTGTTAGGGTCTTTTCGCTCAGTATCTCTTTCTCCAGAATAATTCCATTTGAGGTTTGATTGATTAGTTGCAGAAAGTTATCCATTAATACAGCGTCCTCACTTTCAGCTTGAACACTCAGCACTCTTCCTGAGATTTCAACTCCGCAATAATATTCAATCACTTGTTTGCACGCTCTTTGAATTGCCAGATTTTTTGCCTTTTGCGGAGTTATATTTTCGATAGCTACTGAAGCTGTAACTTTAAACCAGTCATTCCCGAGTGCTTCTATAGTCGGTTGCAGCGGTGCAGGACCCTGACAGAAAATTACAGAGAAAGAAAATAATAAAATTACAATAATAGTTAATTTCATTTTTCTCCCATAAAAACTCTGTTTAATCTAATATCATACTAGTTTTTTAGATTTATTATTATGATTCTTTCCTAACATTTCCCAGTTGAATTTTTCAATATTTTCTAACTCACCCTCAGTCCCTCTCTTTATCATAAGAGAGGGATGACTTATTGCTGTTTTCTTTCTTTTTCATATTTTTCTTCCAATTTTTCTTATGTTCCTTCTCTTTTTTTTAAGAGAAGGACAGCAGGATGAGTTGAAATCCCCGGGGAATTCCGGTAAAATTATTCCTCTTACTTAGGAGATGAATTATTTTACAATCTCAACTAATGAACTTACAATAGTATTTCCTTTGGGATCAAGCAGGAAAACCCGGTAAATTCCAGGATCACCGAAATAGATTTCATTAAAGAAAATATAATCCATATCATAACCAACGTCGAATTCATAATCATTGTAATATTCGAATGTATTCTTGCGAGGGTTTAATTTATCCAGTTCAATCTTAATTTCATAGAGAGCGATGGGCTTTTCCAATAATACCATCACAGTAATATTTCCGGCGGTGAATCGATCGGATTGATCAATCTCGCCGTATTCGGAATCATACCTTACACAGAAATAAAGCAGGTCGCAATTCTGGGCAGAAAGGGTTACCACGACACCCCAAAATAAAACTAAACAAAATCCTAACAAAACAACTTTTTTCATAACTCCTCCTTGTTTCTACTTTTTTATCCTTTTTTCTGTTTTGATATCAAAGAAATGAACTTTCTTCATATCAAATGTAATTCCGATTTTTTCATTCATTTTGGGAAGCTTTTTAGGATCGAACCTGGCTGTGATATTGGAATTTTTTGTTTTGAGGAAAACAATGAATTCATTTCCCATTGGTTCCACAACTTCGCAGACAGCTTCAATTTTTTGAGGGAATTCCGCCATTACATCAAAATTGGAATCATAAATATCTTCCGGACGTAAACCCATAATTATTTCATTATATTTTTCAAGTTTGTTTTTCATTTCAGAAGGGATTTCTACCCGAAAGCTGCCTTCATCAAAAAAGGTTTTATCCTTTTCTTGAACGATTTTTCCCTTGAACTGATTTATGGAAGGGCTGCCCAGAAAACCAGCTACAAATAGATTTACAGGTTTGTTATATATTTCGAGAGGGGAATCGATTTGATGAACCTTTCCATCTTTCATCACCACGATTTTGTTTGCCATAGTCATTGCTTCCACCTGATCGTGAGTTACATAAATTATGGTGGTATCCAGCTTCTGATGGAGTTTGACTATTTCCGCCCGCATCTGCACGCGCAGCTTTGCATCCAGGTTGGAAAGCGGTTCATCAAAAAGGAAAACTTGGGGATGACGCACAATCGCTCTTCCCAAAGCAACTCTCTGTCTCTGTCCTCCGGAAAGCTGTTTTGGTTTTCTGTCCAGAAGCTCTTCGATTTCCAAAAGGGAAGCAGTTTCAATAACGGTTTTCTCGATTTCCTCTTTTTTGAATTTTCTCAATTTCAAGGCAAAAGCCATATTATCATAGACAGTCATGTGTGGATAAAGAGCATAATTTTGGAAGACCATGGCAATATCGCGGTTTTTGGGAGGAACATCGTTTACTATTCTGTCTCCGATGTGAATTTCACCTGAGTTTATCTCTTCCAGACCGGCTATCATGCGAAGAGTAGTGGATTTGCCGCATCCGGAAGGTCCCACTAAAATTACGAATTCTTTATCTTCAGCTTCAAAACTTACATCCTTAACAGCGTGGAAACCATTATCAAAAATTTTATCAACATTTTTTACAAGTACTTTTGCCATTTTTTTCCTACATTTCAGCTTATTTGTTACACTAAATAGAAAACTCAAATTTACGAAATATTGTCAAATAAAAAAATGAGATTAAAATTTTGAAGTTCCTGAAAATGTTGAAATACGAATTAGGATAATCCTTTTTCATTTTTGTTGAATAAAAGAAAAGCGACAAATAAATATGGTCGCTTTTCAATCTCAATAATCTTATTACTGGAATTTTACTTAAAGTTTGGTTCCTATGACACTATTTCAACAACAAACATTTCCTCACAGATTTATCTTTTCCATTCACTTTTAGCTTATAGAAATAAATTCCGGAACCGACTTCTTTCCCGGACGAATCTTTTCCATTCCAAATTAATTTATGGAACCCCTTTTCAAATTCATCCTTTGCTATTGTTTTTACTTTTTGACCCTTGATGTTATACATTGTTATATCAACTTTGCTTTCTTTAGGAATAGAGAAAGAAATTATTGTAGTTGGATTAAAGGGATTAGGATAATTGGGAAACAAAGCCAATTTAATAATCGATGGGATTTCATTATCCGGTTCCGAATCACCAAAAAGCATATTCATCAGATTATCTCTTTTTTCTTCATATTCAATACGCGATTCTGGTTTTAAATCATTTATTTTACCGACATATTGCGATCTGCCACTATTTTCCATCAATAAGTACGTATAACCTGCATCTATCACAGCAAAAACAGAATCAGCTATAGATGGTGGATTCTGGATTATTTCTTCAAACCAGGATATTGCAGGTTGAAATTCTTCAAGTTTTATATCACAACAATTTATTTGAAATTCCGATAACCTCGTCATTTCTTCATCATATTGCATATTGGGTTCGGTTTCGTAATATAGTTTTAAACCAGCAAAATCCTGATCGTATTTTACCTTCAAAGCAAGAAGTTCTTTTGCTGCAATTTTTGCATACTCAGATGCAGGATAAATTGAAATTATTTGTTTGTAGGTTTGTTCAGCTTCAAAATAATCCTCAGCTTCTTCTTGTTGTTTCGCTAATAGATACATTTCCTCATCTGTACCAATATCAGGATTTCTTGGAATACCGGGATCCCAGATTGGTAGATATATAAAAAGTTCGGTTGGAGATAGATCAGTTTCCGGATTAAAAGTAGAACCCCAGTTATTATTCGAAATATTTATCTGACTTATTTCTATTGGAGGAACTCGTTCGCATTTTACATAACTGTATTCATGATTTTCATCATATATCTTGTTGTGATAAAATTGACCTGGTCTGCTATCATAAGTAAATCTGACTTCATGTTCATTGTTATCCCTGATTATTTGAAGAGGATAAGTTTCTGAACCGATAAGGTTAAAATTACTTTCCCTTGATATGAAAAGACCATTTCTATTGTTTTCGATTCGATTATGATCCGTTATATCTATATAAGAATGATAAATAGAAATACCATAATTTTGAGTATTATTGCGAATTATGTTATTTGAAATCGAGTTAATAGCACCTGAACCAGATTCCCATATTTTTAATCCCGAATCACAGTTTTCAATAACATTATAGGAAATATCGATGTTTGGATATCCTGTAATTTCAATTCCTGCATCCGTTAGTGAATTATAGATATGACAGTTATTAATTGAAACTATTTCTATTTGGATCATTCCATACAACTCAGCCGTTATTGGAGAATTGTCAAAATTGACATCAGTCAGCCAAACACTTTGTCTGTCCTGTAATAAGGGGGTGTTTATAAAACTACCGCCGTTTATCGTTATCTCTCTTTCAGAATAAAGGTTAGCATTTTGAATATATACATGATTTAATTCAATATCTCCATTTCCTTCCGGGAATTCCAGACCTTGCCAATAATCTTGTGAAGCTCCTTGAATTATTGGTTCAAATTTTACAGGTTCATTTTCTGTACCGTTTACAACAAAATCACCATAAACAATAAGCTTACTATTTTCTTTTGCTTTGATGATTGTGCTGGGATGAATAGTTAATGAACTGGTCGCAGGTAAAATAACTTCATCATGTAGAGTTATTGAACCATACAAATAATAGTTCGTATTCTCTGAAAGTTGACCTGATATAGGTTGTGAATATAGATTGTTGTTGTATTTATTCATTTTTGGATAGATGTTACCGTGAATACTTGTTTCATACATTAAATCGACAACCATTAGTTTACTATCGTGATAATTCGCATAAGAATTTGTTACAATATCCATACCATATACGAGCTCAATATCATTATCATTATCAATATCTATTATGATATTTGTTGTAATTCCATCTTGTTCCGGATATAATGGTGTTGTAAAAATATAATCTCCATTAGAATTAAAAAAAGAAGTCTGCATGTTATCGTTAATTATTACATCCATTTGTAAATCAGAATCGATATCATATAACAACATATAATAAGGAGACTCACCAAAATATTGATCATCAACTGAAAATAATGGTGTGTGTTGTCCTAAGTCAATTTTAGTAACATAATAATCTCCTTCAAATAACACTATCTCAGTTACACTATCATTATCTATATCGCCTAAAGCAACTGCTTTATAATCAGAGTTTAAAGTTACAGTAGTCATTGAAGGAGTTAAATCCGGACAATTAAAAAAATGTACTGAATTTCGAGCAAAGACTGCACAATCCAAACTTCCATTATTATCAAAGTCTTCTAAAAAAAACTTACTACAGCCTGGATTTAAATTCTGTTCAGCGATAATATTTAGAGCCTGACCGTTAAATGAATACGAAATTATTTTATTATTATAAAAAGTACAAAGAGTATATAATTCATTTATTCCATCATTATTACCATCGCCAACAGCTAAATCGAAAAAAATATTATCTACAGGCTGTTCTAAAAGGATATTTAGTTCAGAGTCAAAAATCATTATTTTCATAGCGCCGATTTTAAAAAGAAAACAAATTAATTCCAATTCTCCATCATTATTTAAATCACCCAAACAATAACTATTAATTATATGCTCACCTGAATAGTAATAGCTCATAGTTGAACCATTATTGCCATTGATTCTATGAATACGATTACGATCTATATTGAGAATAAAATAATCAAAACAACTTTCCGTTTCATTAAAAACAGGTATCGAAGAACCAGATGTTTCTAATTCGGGTTCCCAAACCCAAATCATAGAACCATCGGATGAATGTTTTTTACCACCTATAATAATAGATTGATCATCATACAAAGGAGTTCCGGAAATAGTGTGATCTTCATAAATTGGGACAGGATATCCATTTTGTTCACGAAGAAAAATATAATTTGATTCAATTGTGTTATTGTTATCAGTTCTTTCATCAATTAAAAAATTAGGATCTATATCAACAAGATAATTAAATTCTGCCGGCAATTCATCGGCTATATTAAAATCAAAATCTAATCCGATCGTTTCCATTCCTTGAATTATCGGGATAGTTTGAGTTAATGATGCTGAGTAGTTCATATTATTTGTTAATTCACATAAAACTTCAACATTATTAGCTGTAACATAGCTCAAATTTTTTACTCCAACATTTATCCGCAAAGTTTGATTGTTCATATTTTCAACTCTTAACTCTTGGTGACTGCAATGAAGATCACAATAATATATATTATCTGTATCCAATAGTATATTTAAAGCAGGATCTCCAAATAAGTTGTATTGATTAATGTAACCCAGCGAAGAGTTAAGTTTGGCTTCTAATAGAAGTTCACCACACATACCTAGAGTATATTGAAATGGAGCCTTAAATAAATTAGGAGCAAATTGACTAAAAGATGAACCATAAGTATTTGTAGAAGATCCAATAAAACCAATCGAACCTCTAATTCTATTATATACTAAGAATTGTTCTGCCATGCAATCATCATTATTGTTATGAAATGCACCTGTTATACATGCCATACTAAAAATTAAAGGTAACCGATTATCATATTCTTCACATTCTGGGTCACCAATGTCATCTGAAAAGTTAAACCAATATGGATAATTGTCAAATTCGGACCAAGCCCAATCATTCGAATTGCCATGACCCATATAAGTCAAAATTAAGTTACCTTGTGCATATTTAAATAGTAATCCATTGACAAGATCATGTTCTAATCTATGATCAAAATATATTTCGTCAAATGGATCAGCAGGATGATGTAGGAGAGTTGTGGTTATATCTGGCTCATAACTTTCAACTATGGGGGAGATAATCATTAAACCCTCATGCATATCACTTTCAAAAGGTTCACCAGCAAGAAAAGTCATCCTATCCTTCCAGCCGTCATATACGCCTTGCGGTGGTAGTCTTACATCTATTGGCTCATAGTCTATTATCTTCTGGCAAACATTCTCGACCTGAGAGAAATTGTCTTCATCATCCGCAGGCAAACGACCTATTAAGACATCCGGATAAACATCATAATAACCATTTATCTCTGTTAACTTACTGAAATAAACATCGTAACCTTTACAAGGATCGGGATTTCCATTTGGGTCTGGCATAGGATGGCTTGGAACACAGATGATATTGCTTGCTCCGAAATAACAATCACCAAATAATAAAACGTAACCTAGTCTGTTATCAAAAGTATGATTTGCATTATAGCTTTCATAAGTATTTTTTATTAGATTTCTGATTTTTTCTGCATGATCATCTGGATCCTGACTGTAAATTTGACCAATAATGTCATCCATTTTAATTATAACTATATCAAATCCGTTATAATCCGCTCTCTTTTGCGCTAATAATTCAATTTGTACTTTAGCATTTGGGTCATCGTGAAAATTCTGATGTGTAACTATTAAATAATCACAATCCTGAATTATATATTCACCCGGAAATTCATATATCCACTGCCAGCTACCGTCTCTATTCGAACCGCAATTTATAGATGCACTTAATCCATTGGAAATATAATTGATCATTGCATTGCCGCAAACTTCGTTGAATATACCTACATCTTCATTAACAGAACCTGTTGCATTCTCAAATGTCATTTCAATATTCATGCTTGAATAAGCAATAACCTTTTGCTCAACAGGATTAAACTGAACAGGATAAATTTTGATGCGGATACAATGTTGTGATCTGACTGCTCCTTTTTCAACCAATTCACCATTATAGCCGGGAAAATATTCGTCAGTATTGTAAAAGGTATTATTGATATTAAATTGTTCTTCCATATAAACAATATCACCATTATTAACTTCAACACATTGAGGAGCCGGATAGATATTGATATTCTCAATTTCAATCGAATCTAAAAGCGTAATATTCAAATTTACATTATCACATTCAGGTATCGCTATCAAATAGCTAACAACAGGAACTTCCGGGAATCCTACAGAATCCATCTTAGTATGTTCTGGAATATATAACCTATTATAATTATCAATATCTCTGCTATTCATACCTGGTATCTCAACCTCAAATTTAACAAAAGAATCTGTAGAATGTATTACATCATAAATTGGTGAGGATTCACCACGATCGTTAAAATTGATCCATTCCTCTGCCGAAGCAGTTAACACAAAAATAACTAAAATAATTGCAACTAAACTAATTCTTTTCATTTTTCTTTCCTCCTATTTTAAAAGAATCATTTTTTTTATTAGTGAATTTTTAATATTCAATTTATATAGATAAATACCAGATGTAAATTCTTCAGCGTTCCAACTGACTTCATTAACTCCGAACTCGGAATTCGTAATTGATAATTGATCAACCTTTTGCCCTTTAACATTATAAATTATTATCTCCGTGTCCTCAATGAACTCTGTTGTATAAAAAGAAATCGTAGTAGTTGGATTAAATGGGTTGGGGTAATTATTTAACTCATAATTTGTAATTGAATATTTGTAATTATCTATCCAACTTCCGTCTGTTACGATTATTTCCTGCCAAGCTGTCATTTCAAATTGACCTACCCAGAAAATTGTTAAACTGACAGTATATGTATTAGGTTCTTGATATGTAAATTCAGGATTCTGCTCATAAGAGTCTATTTCACCGTCTCCATCGAAATCCCATTCCCATATCTGGTTATTTATTCCACTGGATGTATCTGTAAATTGAACAGTTAAGGGAGCTGTGCCGGTAGAGGGTTCTGCTTCAAAATTTGCAAAATATGGTTCAGGACCAAATTCTAATGCAGGATGGATTGTAAACGTTTCACCATAATCTAAACTGTGGTAGATATATGTATATTTGATTGAGCTAAGTAATTGCACATATTCAACAATCATAAACATCTCACTTGGCTGTCTGCCACCAACAATACCCTTTATGGGCAAATTCGGACAATTAAAAGAATTTTTTAATTCCCAGGATTGTCCGAAATTATTGCTAAAACGCAATTCACTATTTATTCCTCCCAATGTAAAAATTTCACCAGATTCAAATCCCCGTGTTAATAAGCCAATAGGAGTATTATTATAATTAAAAACATTCTGAACTTCTAAATTCTCAAAATTATCATACGAAATAAAAAAGTAAATCGAGTCCATATCTGGATAACTGTAAGACTTCACATATCCAATATTTTGATTGATATCAATTTCTGAAGTTGATGAAGTACCAAAATATCCATTATAGGAATGCTGAATAAAATTAAATCCATAATCCTCACTATGTTGCCAAAATCCGTTATATAAAAAACCTTCTGAAACGCCGCTATTTATTTTATATGTAATATCCGAAGATCTAAATATCCAACTTCCTTCTTGTCCATAATTATCAGAAATATATAAATTTAAGTAATCATGTCCATAAACCACACCTGGAGTAAGATCTGCACATATTCTTTCTAAGAGTATCCCTGTATCTAAGGTACTATCCATACAGGTAGCGGTTTCTCCAAAATCGATAGAACGATAAATGGCTGCAGGTTGAGTTACTGTTGGAGCCAAGAAGTAAATTTCACCAATATCTGGTCCTCGAGTGATGGCATAGTCGGCAAATACCAATGTGCTTGTAAATAATACAAATATAAAAAGTAAAATAGTTTTTTTCATTTTTTTTTCTCCACTTTTTTTCCTTTTTGTATACCTCTGTTATGTTCAACGATTGTATCCCCGAACTCAAGTTCTCGAATCCATAAAGTGCTGGACGCAGACTCCCCATTCGGGAGAGTTTACAAGCCTTTTTAATACAATATTATTCATCAGATATTTCCAGTTTCGTAGGAGTTCAAATGTTTTCGTTCAATATGAATACAAATTTAACTTTAAAATTAACAATACAAAATTGGTAAAATTAAATTTAAGTGTCAAATAAAAAATAATTTAACATTATGAAATAAATAATTTAATTTATGAAAAGTTTTGATTGTAATTTAGTATGGAGAAGTGGGTAGAAGTTGCAGAGAATATGATTATTACTGAATAAAGCTTGATAAATTGGTTCTATATTAAAATATTTCATTATTGATAAAGTGTGACATTTTAGTTAAAAAATGTGTACCAAATGACACAGAAAAAAAAGTTTCAATTAATAAATAAGTCCGCTCTAAAAAAAAGTCAGATTAAATAAAACGAGAAACCGTTAAAACGGTTAATGCTTTTTTTTGTTTTATTAACCGCCAACTTAAGTTGTTGGTTAATAAGAAGATAGTAACTTTTAACCGATTCACTTGTCCAGTTAAATCCTTATTCATTTAACCAGGATCGGTTACCAGCAATTACTTGCCCTCTTCTTTTTTGATGAGCAGCATTTCCAGAGCGAAAAGCAGGAGAACTACAATTAAAAGAATTTTCCAGATTTCAAAGCCGTAACGTGTTTGCAGAATGTGTTTTTTCCAATCCGCACCTAAAAATTTTATGTGTTTATTAGTGGAAGTTGTAATCCTTTTAAAATCGCTTTCAGCGTAATCTAAATTTATACTTGCGAGTCTATTATCAAGTTTGTAAATTCCAGCAGATGAGCAGATAAAATATTGTTCATTGGTTTGGATGGTATTTCCTGAAGGTAACTCTATAAAAGGCGAATCCAATTTGATTTTGCTGCCAACTTTAAGAGCGATATACTGGTTAATCTCGGAACATAGAAATTGCAGGCAATTATAAGCAAAAACCGGAAATGAGGAATCTAATAAAAATGGATTTTGCAAGCTTTCGATATCAAACAGCCAAAGACAGATTTTGTCTTTTTCAAGAGCTAATGGAAAATCCAGAGCTTGCAAAAGCACATCGGAAGATGATGATATTTTCCAGGTATCATTAAAAGTAATATTTCGGGATGATCCCAAAAGATTGGTAATGGGATGAAATTTATTGATAAAGGTAACTTGCATGTTTTTATCGAAATGGCGGAATTCCTCGAATTTAACAGAGAATAAATTTCCCAGATAATTTTGCCATTCCTCAGAAAGATTTCTATCTGCAATAAAGAGGATTCCCTTTTTATTCTTTTGCAGTTTGTCCAAAATAAATTCAAGTTTCGTACTGAGTTTCTGCTTCTTAAAAACAATAATATTTTCGAAATCTTTCAGAGTTTCATAATTCAGGTTTTCTGTAGAGAAAATCCTAATGTTTTCAGGATTATTTGTATAAATTTCCAGGATCGTCTGTAGCGGAATGGGAAGCTCATTTGCATCTGAAATTACAGCAACTTCTGGAGAAAGATTGTAAAAGAAACTAAAGTAATTGCGATTATCAAAAGGCAGTCTTTCATTCTTAACCTGAACATAACCGGAATGCCAGCCTGACTTTTCCAGGTTGATAGCAAAGGTTTCCTTTTTTCTTTGAAACGGTTGGAGATCAACAACTTTTTCAGAAGTGGTTTGCCCTTCAAAAAAGAGCTGACAAATAATATCCTGCTGGGAAAAATCAGCATGATTCACAACCTCGAAAGAGAGGATTTTCTGAAATGTCCTTTTGGTTAATTCTGCTGTTAACTGCACATTCTGGCAACTGATATTATTTTTGTTTTCCAGCTCGGTTGTGGGAATGAAAAATGTGGGAATATCAATTTTTTCCGGCAATTCTTGTTCTTGAAAATCTGTGATAAAATAGATTTCCTGGTTGGGAAGATGGCTCTCTTTCAATTTCCCGGAAGCTAAAGCAATTACCTCTTTTAAAGGATGAGCCTGGGGAGTGATGGAAATATTGGTAATCAGGTCTTCAGGGATTTTTCCATAGATCAGGTTTCCGTTAAGATTGTTCCAGTCTTTATTTAATGTCAGGATTAAAGTAATATCATCTTTAGAGATAATTTCATTGATTTCAGAGGTAATGGATTTTGCCTTTTCAAGTTCGGTTTGAGTATCGATCAGAAAATCCATGCTATAGGAATTATCTATAATTAGGGCAATTGCAGTTTGAGGATGCAGATTGCCTTTATCGAGAAAGGGAGCTTTTAAAGCCGGACGTGAGATTGCCAGAATTGTGAAAAGAATAATCAACATCCTCAGAATCAGCAGCAGCAGGTTTTTAATATTGATCTTTCTTCTCTGTTTTTTCTGGCTTTCTTTGATGAACCTGATGGTACTGAAAATGATTTTACGCGGTTTCTTTTTGGCAAAAAGATAGATCAAGATCGGTATGACGATAGCAGAGGAAAGAATTAAAATTCCGGAATTTAAAAAACTGAACATTTTTCTTCAAGCTTTGTTAGGATTTTAAGAGCTACAAAATAGAAGCCGATTCCGTAAAAAATACCAAAAATCGTATCAATAAAATAGTGATAATGGAGATAAACAGTGGAAATGCTGAGCAGAAACGTGAGAACAAGATAAATGTAACCGAGTACTTTTTGATTTCGCAGAGCACAAATCGTAACAGCCACCGATAAAGCTACATGCGAGCTGGGAAACGCCCCGCCATAATGAGTTGTATGACTGTAGATAAATGTCATGATCCTGCTGAAAATACCATATCGATAAATCTTGGTAAGTTCAAGAGTTAAATCCCAAAATCTGCCGCCAGTCACAGGTAAAACATTGTAGGTGAGATAGCAAGTATAAAAGACAAAACTGAGAGTGAAAACAAATTTATGAAAAACCTTCCTGTTTTTCAGATAGAGGTAAATTCCCAGACATGGGAACATCAAATAATAAGAAAAATAGGAAAAAGCCATAATTTCGTGGATGAAAAAATTATCGCATTTAAGTCCCCACTGGATGGCTGGTTGATATCCGAAAATCAGCAAATCAATTTTCTGGAAAAAGGGATCAATGAAATCCGGGAAAAAAACTTTATTCAGAGCAGAGGTTACCTCAAAAAAATAGAGAAATGTTAAGAAAGGATACCAGTCCCTGAAAAAGGATAAAATTTTAGATTTGTGAGAATATTGCACCAGTAAGAAAATCACTATTCCGATCATGAGAAAGACGAAAAAATGGAGTTGCGGATTTAAAATGCGTTTCCATCCAAAAAGGATAAAAAGCAAATTTATGAAAATATACGCAAAAGAGATGAAATCGATGGGTCGAAATCTATTTTTAGTCATGAAATCAAATTTTCTTATCAAAGATCCTGTAGGTTTTATAAATGGACGCATTCAAACTTTTAGAAATTCTGTTCATCATTTTATTGGTTTCCAGAACCCAGGAAAATTCAGCATCAGTGTATGGGTTTTTATGTTCATAAGCAGTTTTGAAAGAATGATAATAAAACGAAACATCGATACCGCGATTTTTATATTTATCCAGAACACCCATAATGGGAACTCTCAGACCGGGAATTTTATTTTTATATTTGAGGAATTTGAGCCAACCCAGGGGAAAAAGCTTTCCCTTAATTTTTTTGAGAATGAAATTGTAATCCGGCAGGGTAACAGAGAAACCGATTGCTTTTCCAGCAATTTCTGCGATAAAGACAAATTCAGGTCTTAAGATAGGAAGTATATTATCAACCACTAAATCAAATTCTTTTTCTGTGGTGGGAACATAACCCCAGTTATTTTTCCACGCTTCTTCGTAAATATGAAAAACCATGGCAACATCAGCTTTAAGTTTTTTCCTGTTTTTGGTGGTCAAACAGCGGATAGTAAAATTTCCGCGCTTTTCAATTTTGGCAGCCAGTCTTGCCAGGCGTTCCGGTGGTTTTTGTACTTTGATGTGATAGGCATAAACATCCATTGCTTTTTTCAATCCGGCTTTTTCAAATAAAGATTTATAATAAGAAAAATTGTAGGTCATCAGAACCATGGGTGGAGAATCAAAGGGATCGATAAGCAGAGCACATTCATCATTTACAGAGAAGTTCATAGGACCGCGCATCGTATCAAATCCTTTTTCTTTCAGCCAGGTTAAGGCTACATCAAAAAGAGCATTTGCTACTTCCTGCTCATTGATAGATTCATAGAAACCAAAAAATCCTACTTTATCTTTGTGAGTTTTATTGTGCAGAGTATTGGTATGAGCGGAGATCCTGCCAACCACTTTGTCGTTTTGTAAAGCCAGAAAAAGCTGTACTTCGGAATGTTTGAAATAGGGATTCCTTTTAGAATTGAAGAACTTTTTCTGGTCCATGAGAAGAGGAGCCACCCAATAAGGGTCATCTTTATAGAGCCGGAAGGGTAATTTGATAAATTTTCTTAATTCTTTCTGAGTTGAGACCGGAACAATTAGCATTATATTTCTCCTAATTTTTTGGACACAAAATAGTTAATAATACCCATTAAAAAAGCAGCGATGAACATCTTCCCGAGAAATTCTTTTCCACCGGGGAAAAAGAAATTAATGAAGGGAGGAAGCAGTACAATCATATACTGAGCAAAGCGTATCTGCTTGAAGAAGAAAACGGAAATCATAGCCAGAAAAATCACGATTATCATGGGCCAGGGAGCAAAAAAAGTGACCAATCCCATATAGGTGAAAAGACCTCTCCCGCCTTTAAAATGGTGAGTTACCGGCATGCAGTGACCAACAACCATAATAAAGCCCAAAACGAGTAAATGATTTTGTGAGGAAATTGATTGAGTGATAGCAAAATAGTTTAAGAAAAAATTCAGCACAATAAGATAAAGATAGATTTTGCCAAAATCTACAATGCCGGTAAGAATTCCTAAAAATTTACCGACATTATGAAAAATATTTTCCGTATCAGGATGACCGGTTCCCACTTTGTCAATATTCAAACTTCTAAAGTACTTGGCAATGAGTCTGGCTGCTGAATGGCAGCCGATTAAATAAGATAAAATCAGCAGTCCGGCAAAAATTAAGATTGGAATCATAGTTTTTCCTTTTAAAAATTTCTTATTCCGAAAATGGCTGTTCCGATGCGGATGATGTTCGCACCTTCCTGGATGGCAATTTCAAAATCGTTAGTCATTCCCATGGAAAGATATTTCATCTCCACATTAGGAATTTTTTCAGCTTTTATTTTCTCGAAAATTTTTCTCAGGATTTGAAAGCATTTGCGGATTTTTTCTTCATTATCAGAGAATATCCCGATCGTCATCAAACCCTTTATTTTAAGATTGGAAAGGGAACTGATTTTTTTTATGAAAGCAAGAGTTTCATTTGGTTTTATACCGAATTTGCTTTGCTCTTCCGAAGTATTAACCTGGATCAGAATATCTTGTTTTTTATCTTTTTTGGATAGATATTCGTTTAGTTTTTCGGCGGTTGAAAATTTATCGATCGAGTGTATCAAATCCGGATTTAATTTCATCAGTTTAGGAATTTTATTGGATTGCAAATGACCCACGAAATGGAACTCTTTATATTTTTCTTTGAGCAGTGGAAGTTTCTGCTCAGCTTCCTGTACTTTATTTTCCCCGACAAATTCGATGCCGAATTTGAGAGCTGAATCAATAGTTTCCGGAGTGCGGGTTTTGGTTATAGCAATTAGTTTAATACTTTCAGGATTTATACCAGCACGCTCTGCAATAGTATTAATCTGGATTCTTAATTTATCGATTCTTTCTTTCATTTTATTTTCAGTCATATTCATTTTTTCATTACTTATGATTGTTCTCGACTCACACTTCAGTCTTCATTTTATTACGCCCGGACAAGTCGTTGCGAGTCAAGTCCAATCCCTGCAAATCCGTATTATCTGTGTCATCCGTGTTCCATTTTTTCTTAACTTGTTTTGAAAATTTAAAGAAAACTTTTAATGTCAATAAAAAACCTGCCGAACTATTAAATTCGGCAGGTCAATAAGTATTTTTATCAGAAAATTATTTCAATAAGATCATCTTCTTGGTTGAACTATAATTTCCTGTTTCCAGCTTATAAAGATAGATTCCGCTGCCAACTGGATTATTCCTATTATCAATTCCGTTCCAAATAGCTGAATGTACTCCGGCATCATAATTATCGGAAATGAGAGTTTTTACCAACTGACCACGAATATTGAAGATTTCAAGTTTGACAAAGTTGTTTTCGTGTAAGCCAAAACTGATGGTTGTTTGCGGATTGAATGGATTGGGATAATTATTTCCCAGCGAAGTAACAAAAGTTGGAACTTCAATTTCGTTTGAACCTGATGAATTTTGAGAAATCGCAATTGCTTTTATGCAGAAATTGTAATCAAAAGTAGGAGCGAGCGGAATCCAGCCGGAGATCTTTAAATAAGCTCCTTTTCCTTCCACCCTGGGACCGGCATCATGATATGCTGCCGGTATTGCTCCAGCCAGAGAGTGTATTCTATAGCCAATAAAGTATTCACTTTCCAGGTTTATCGGTGCGAAATCTTCCAGCACAACTTCTACCCAATCTCCGTCTGTGAAAGCAAAGACCTGTTTTTCCGAGATAAGCAGTTCGTCTTTCCAGATCTGGGCGTAGATTTCACCATCTGTCGGATTAAAAGGAGCGATAAGCTCTACTTTTGCAAAGGCATCATTTTCTATGTTTGTCAAATCTTCTTCTGCCACACGAATAGCAACCGACAGATCCTGTAAAAGCTGAAATTGCCCAACAGACTCACTGGCAAAACAAATAATATTATCATAAGGATAATGCTCGAGGTCAAAATCGATAACCTGGTTTTGGGCAGTGATTTCAAATACAATTTCATCATAATAATTTCCATCTAAACTGGCTGTGGCAAGATATTCTCCAGGAAGAACACCGCTCATTGTATAATTGCCTGAAGCATCAACCACTCCGGAAGTCATTAGCTGGTTATCCTGATAAAGATTGATATGGCAGTTTTCCGGACTAATGGGAGCTGTTACAGTGCCGGTGATTGTTTCGTAACTATCCAAAACAAATATTAGTATGTTATTGTTTTCATCCAATACAACTTCATGTGTTTCATAAAAATAACCACCTTCATCTAATTCGATTACAGCTGTTGCCTGGTAGGTTCCTTCATAGATATAAGGCAGATCAAAATATCCGTTTTGATCTTCAACATAACAATCAAAGAAAAGGGGTCCATCAATAGTAACATAAGCATCATCAGCTGCAGCTCCTGTTACATAAACCTGGCCTTGAACATGAAATGGAACAGTTCCTCCCTCGATATTAATGACAGCGTTATGAATGATGTTATATCCGCTGGGCATTCCGGTGGGAAGAGAGAACCAGCCGTTGGAAGAACCTCCCCAGCCAAAATTTAGATGATAGTTACCGTCATTACTATTATAACCATCACAAATAATAGCATGCCCATCTGCACCGGAGGAAGAAATCCCAAACTCGGCGGGACGAGCTTCCATCATATCTATCTGCAGATTATCATAAAAAACACTGTTTATAGCGTCGGTATAGGACGCTGTGTCGTAATCATATTTATTTAGAAGAGCATAATAAACAGCATTTATGGGTGCTCCTGAACCGTTGGATGAGTAATCCATTTCTATGGATACACCCGTAGCAAAGGAGAGAGCGGAAATCATATCATTGCTAGGATTATCATAATTTGCATAGGCAATTTTCAAGTCATCCAGGTAGGGATTCAACTGGGGAAAGGAAGGAAAATCAAGCGTTAGATAATCATCATCAATATGAATAGGAGGGTTTGTGTAGTTGGAATAATAGTCATCCGCATCATCAAAACTGGCATCACCGATCCAGCGGTGATAGTGCATTATTTGCGACATGGCAGTAGCTGTACATCCTACTACACAACGTGCCATAGTGCTCGGATCAAGAGGACAGAAAGTCCAATATGGTGTAGGACTTTGATTCCACTGGGTTACGACCCAGCCTTCTGTAGGGCTATATCCTTCCGGAGGCCAGATACCATCCCTGTTTTGAGGAGATGCGATATTTCCTGTTAGATAATTTCTCCACAAAGTCCTGTTTGTCTCTTTTACATTTTCAGCTGTAAGGGAAATAGCAGCAAGTCTTAATTGCATGTCCTCTTGTAGATATTGAAAACCGATATTTTGCCAGATATTTTCCGTCATGAAGTTATTAAGAAAAGAATATCCAATAACGGGTGGAAGATCGGTATCTGCTGAAACAGCAATGAAACCGGACGGACTCAGATGAAAAACATAGGCTAAGGTTAAGCCGGCTTGATTTTCCATTTCAAAAACAGCAGAAATCGAATAATCTTCCTTTTCCTG